>Ga0196963_10001762_pt1 | contig 13955 bp, 9 predicted proteins | sample S1_5metaG_FD_148600 | JGI IMG/M metagenome (GOLD analysis project Ga0196963, IMG submission 148600) | Soil microbial communities from Anza Borrego desert, Southern California, United States - S1_5 | ecosystem: Environmental > Terrestrial > Soil > Desert | place: USA: California | collected... | reverse complement strand
CCCGGTCGATCGACAGCCACAAGCTCCCCGACGTCGACCGTTCGACCAGCGTCCCCCCCGAATACGTGTTGCCCATGTTCGTCAGACGGACCCGCCCGCCCGACTGCGCCCACGACTGCCCGACGTTGACCGACCGTACCGACCCGCCCGGCCCGTCCGTCAGCGCCGTCGAGACGGTCAGCACGTCCCCGCCCAGCAGGTCGCCGCCCTGCGTCGTCCCGCCGAACCGGTACGTGCTGCCGCCCGGGACGATCGCCGCGCTCAGTGTCACCCCGCCCCCCACCGCCACGTCCGACACGCCGATGCGCAGGTCCGGCGCCGCGCTCAGATCGAGGGTACCCGAGAACACCGTGGTCGGCGTCAGGGCCAGCAGCCCGTTCGACGTCCGGTCCAACTTCGCCACGGCGGCCGCCGACACCGTCCCGAACTCGATCGACGCCGCCTCGCCCACGAACACCGACCCGTCGCCTGACACCAGGTTCGCCGCCCCCGGCACGACCAGCCGCGGGTTCCCTAACCCAGGCAACAGCCGCACCGGCCCGGCGCCGAGGTTCCCGTTCGATCCGATCGTCAACGACCCGTTTACGATGTCGGTCCCGGCGTGCGTGTGCCCGTTCCCCGCGAGGACCAGCGACGAGCTGCCCTTGACCAGCAGTTTGCCCGGGCCCCCGAACCGGCCGTTGATCGTCACGTTCGTGCCGGTCCCCGCCGTCAAGTACGTGTCGACGGCCAAGCGCAGGTCCGTGTTGACGTTCCACGTGCCCGCGCTCGAATTAATGGAAAGCCCCCCGAACTCCGTCGCGTTGTTGAACTGAATCGCGCTGCCGGCCAGCGTCTTGGTCGTCGCCGCGCCCTGGAGCCACAGCAGCGACACGTCGAACGGGTCCGCCACGTTGTTGGTGGCCGTGTACGAGCCGGTGCCCTTGAACTGGAGAGTCGTGTCGGGCGCGGACACCGGGAGCGTCCCGCCCCAGGCGCTGCTCGAGCTCCAATTGACCGTGCCGGACGCCGTCCACGTGTAGTTGCCTGCGGCCCGGGCCCAGGGCGCCGCCAGCCCCGCGACGGCTAAACTCAACACGCCCGCCCGGCGCGACACCGCACCCGCGCACACCCCGTCCGTCCCCGTCCGCAGCCTCTTCCCGATCGCCATTTGCATGTCCCTTCCGTTCGTCCAGACCAGCGACCCCGCGAGCTGCCGCGCCATCTCGCAGACCGGCAGCCGCATTCCGCCCGCCGACAGCCTCCCGACTCGGTGACCATCGCACCATACCCGTGCCGCGTCCGCCAGTTCAAGGACCGAATCCCGCCGCCGCTCCGTTGGCAGCTTGGGCAACCGTCAACACAAAAGCGGCGTGCGTCCCGTCCGGGACGCACGCCGCGTGATCTGCTCTGTTGATTGGTGATCGTTACACGCTCACCGAATCGAAAATCCCCTTATTGCTCGGCACCTTCTTCATCAAATCCAGCAGCGACTTCATCCCCTGCACCGGATTCATATTGAGGATGTGCCGGCGGATGTTCCGGCTCGCCGCCAGGGCCCGCGGCTCCATCAGCTTCTCTTCCTTGCGCGTCCCGCTCTGCAGGATGTTGATCGCCGGGAAGATCCGCATGTTCGACAGCCCGCGGTCGAGCGTCAGCTCCATGTTGCCGGTGCCCTTGAACTCCTCGAAGATGATCTGGTCCATCCGGCTGCCGGTGTCGATCAGGCACGTCGCGATGATCGTCAGACTCCCGCCGTTCTCGATCTTCCGGGCGGCGCCGAACAGCTTCTTCGGCACTTCCAGCGCGCGGTTGTCGAGGCCGCCGGACATCGTCCGCCCGCCCTGCACGCCGCCGGCGTTGAAGGCCCGGCCCAGGCGCGTCAACGAGTCGAGCAGGACGACCACGTCCTTCCCGTACTCCACGCGCCGCTTGGCCCGCTCGATGACGAGCTGCGCCAGGTCCAGGTGCATGTCGATGTCGTTGTCGTTGCTGGATGCGTACACCGTGCCCGGGATGTTCCGGCGCATGTCCGTCACTTCTTCCGGCCGCTCGTCCACCAGCAGGAGCATCAGCTCCGCCTCGGGGTGATTCTTGTGGATCCCCTTCGCCACGTTCTGCAGCAAAATCGTCTTGCCCGCCCGCGGCGGCGCGACGATCAGCCCGCGCTGGCCGAACCCGATCGGCGTGAGCATGTCGATCACGCGCGTCGTGTACTCTTCGGTCTCGTGCTCGAGCTTGAGCATCGGGTACGGGTCGACCGGCGTCGAGTCGTAGATGCTCGGGCGGTCCAGGTAATCGTCGACCGGCAGGCCCTCGATCTCGAGCAGGCGCGTCAGGTGGTTGCCCTTGTACGAGCCCTTGAGGACCAGCCCCGGCCGGAGGCGTAGGTCGCGGATCATCTGCCGGCTGACGAAGATCCCGCCGCCGACCTGCCGGAGCGGGTGCTTGAGGTCGCGCAGCTGGCCGTCGCCGCGCTCCTCCTTCATCTGCAGGATGCCCTCGATGACGTTGACGGGCGCACCGCCCCCGCCACCGCCGCCTTGCTGTTGCTGGGGTTGAACGGGCCCGCGCGCCTGCGGCGGGTTGGGCGCCATCACGGCCGCCGCCGGACCGCGTCCGACGCCGCCGAAGCCCCCGCCGTTGCCGTAGGAGGGCGCGTCGTACCGCCCACCGCGCTGCTGCCCCCCGCGCGGCTGGCCGCCGCCGCCACCGGCGTAGCCGCCACCCATCGCCCCGTCATCCCCCCGCCCCGACTTGCGTCGTCGCCGTGCCATCGAATCCGTCCTTCAGTCGTAAACCTCGGAGCCGACCGCATCAGCGGTCGGTCGCCGTAAGAAATGAAATCCCCATCCCGATCGCGAACTGCAATGTGCCCACGCACCCCCACGGTCGGCGTCGCGGCATGCGATCACGCCGCGTCTGCCACCGTACCTCGCGCTGCCCTGCCGGCGTCGCTCTCGCTCGCCCTCCGGGTCGCGGCTAAACAAGCTCAACAAGGTCAATCTGTCCGAAAACCCGCCGAACCAGGCCGGATCCCCAGTCAAAAGCGACTCGTCGGCAGTCGAGTGCACTGCGCACCCGTCCCGAACAATCCCGGTGCCACGGCCGACCGGGGTTTCGCGGATCCCCGTCAGTCAGATGCCCCGCCGCTCGTCTTGGCCCCCGGCTCGCCAGTGAATACGCCCTGGCCATTCAAACGTTTGCGGGTGCCCAATATCTTCGTTCGCCGCACCCCGCACCCGGCTTTCGACCTCACGGATTCGCCCGCGAACGTTCCGAAAGTCAGGACACGAGCTCGGCGACGGATTTGAACATGCCCCCGCAAGTTCCCATTCGATCATCGGCGATTCGTCCACCCCAGCCCAGTGTGACAGGCTTTTGTGGACGGATGGCACCCCTCTGTTAGGATGACGGATCATACCAACGTTTTATACGGAGTCAAAAGATGAGCGTTCTGACCAAATTGCAGGAAGACATGAAGATCGCCCTCAAGGCCGGCGAAAAGGACCGCCTGCAGGTCATCCGGATGCTCCTGAGCGACGTGAAGAACATCGACTTGGCCCCCAAGAAGATCACTGAGGAAGAGGCCGTCGCCGCCTACGCCAAGAAGCTCAAAAAGAGCGCCGAGGAGTACGAAAAGATCGGCCGCCAAGCCGAGGTCGACAAGCTCAAGAGTGAGCTCGCAATCGTCGAGTCCTACCTCCCGAAAAAGGCGTCGGCCGAGGAGACGGACAAGCTCGTCGAAGCCTTCCTGGCTGCCAACGCGTTCACGGAAAAGCAGATGGGCCAGGCCATGGGCATGTTCATGAAGCAGCATGGCCAGAACGTCGACCCGGGGCTGGCGAACGCGGCGATCAAGAAGGGGCTGGCGGGGAAGTGAACAGCGAACCGCGGTCGACCCTTTCGTACGTGTCCGCAGAGTCAGCCGATGGGCGATCCAAGTGGACGGCGAGCCGGATTGCGCTGGTCGCGCATGCCGGGGTGATGCTGGTCGTTCTTGCCTGGATGTTGATCGGAATCGCCGGTGAACTACCCGGCCAACGCAGCTACGGGCGGGGCATCCTGCTTGCCTTGGCGCTGGTCATCTCGGCGATCTTCTCGCTATTTCTGGGGTTTCAAGCGTGGGCGATCTTTGACGTTCGGCAGGCGCCAGGATGGGTTCTGGTAGCGCTGTACGCCGTGGGATCCATCCTCTGTACGCACTGGCTTTGGACCGTACTGCCTGAGTACCTCAACGAGCCAGACCCAGAGGCGCGGCCGGACATCGAGATCCCGATCGTTTGGGCGCTGCTCAGCGGCGGCGGGCTGACCGTCGTGATCTGGCGATTGGTCGTGTTGAGGCGAATGCGATGGGGCGAGAGCCGCCAGGTTTCCAAGCCGTGAGGTAAAGAGGCGTCGCCGGACGCGCTCCGGCAAGCGGAGCGGCTAAAAGGGGTTTTCCCCACACGAGGTGGGTTCTCTTTACACCGCGCCCCCCGCGCATAGGATCGTCCCTCCCAACCAACCCATCGCGGCCAGCGGGGTCCGCGCGCGTGTGCGCGGCCCCTTCCTCCGCACCGGTCTGCCACAGGTTGCAGTCCGGCGGGGGGTCCGTCCGATAACCACAGGAAGCAGCACATGAGCACCAACATCGACTTCATCCAGGCCCGCCAGATCCTCGACTCCCGCGGCAACCCGACCGTCGAGGTCGACGTCATCCTCGAGGACGGCACCCTCGGCCGAGCCGCCGTCCCGTCCGGCGCTTCCACCGGCGAACACGAGGCCGTCGAGCTCCGCGACGACGACAAGAAGGTCTACCTCGGCAAGGGCACGCTCAAGGCCGTCGACAACGTCAACTCCAAGGTCTCGCCCGAACTGATCGGCCTCGACGCCCGCGACCAGGAGCACATCGACCGCCTGATGATCGACCTCGACGGCACCCCGAACAAGGCCAAGCTCGGCGCCAACGCCATGCTCGGCGTGTCGATGGCCGTCGCCAAGGCGGCCGCCATCGCCAGCGGCCTGCCCCTCTACCGCTACCTCGGCGGGAGCGCGGCCCGCACGCTGCCCGTCCCGATGCTCAACATCCTCAACGGCGGCAAGCACGCCGACAACACCGTCGACTTCCAGGAGTTCATGATCCAGCCGTGGGGCTTCTCGAACTTCTCCGACGCAATGCGCGCCGGCGTCGAGATCTACCACAGCCTCAAGAAGGTCCTGCACGCCAAGAAGCTCAGCACCGCCGTCGGCGACGAGGGCGGCTTTGCCCCCGACCTCAAGGCCAACGAGGACGCCCTCAAGATCATCGAGGAGGCCGTCGACAAGGCCGGCTACAAGTGGGGCGAGCAGATCTTCGTCGCCCTCGACCCGGCCATGTCCGAGCTCTGGAACGAGGGCGAAAAGCTCGGCAAGAAGGGCTACTGCTTCTTCAAGTCCAACCCGAAAGAAGTCCTGTCGTCCGACGACGTGATCGGCATCTGGACCGACTGGATCAAGAAGTACCCGATCCGCTCGATCGAGGACGGCCTCGCGGAGAACGACTGGGAAGGCTGGAAGAAGTTCACGGATGCGGTCGGCGACAAGGTGCAGCTCGTCGGCGACGATTTGTTCGTCACCAACGTGAAGTTCCTCGAGAAGGGCATCCAGACCAAGACCGCCAACAGCATCCTCGTGAAGGTCAACCAGATCGGCACGCTGAGCGAGACGTTCGCGGCGGTCGGGCTGGCGATGCGGAACGGCTACAGCGCCGTGCTGAGCCACCGCTCGGGCGAGACCGAGGACGCGACGATCGCCGACATCGCCGTCGCGACCAACTGCGGCCAGATCAAGACCGGCGCCCCGGCCCGCTCGGACCGCGTCGCCAAGTATAACCAGCTCTTCCGCATCGAAGAACAGCTCGGCGACCGCGCCGAGTACGGCGCGAAGTTCTGGGCCAAGTAACGCACGCGCGTGCCCTGCGCACGGATGCGCGAGGCACGCGGGCGGGCACATCGGTGTCCGCCGCCTGATGGAGATTGCATGTCGCACGGACGCGACGACGTAGCAGCAGAATCGATCGACCCCGGGGCGCCCGCGACGGACATCGCGGGCGCCCCCGAGGTCGCGTCGACCGACGCCGCCCGCCCGGTGGGCCCCGCCATGGCGGTCGAGCTCCGACCCGATCCCGCACAGTCCACGAAAGTCGCCGGCGCCTTCGCCAGCGCCACGGCCCAGCCCGCGCGCACTCGCGGCATCGCCGACATCAAAGGCACGCCCGCGATCCGCGCGACCGGCGCCGGCCACGCGTTCGAAAAGTCGTCCGTGATCAAGCTCGCCGCGACGCGCACGGCGGAAGCCGCGGCGGTTCGCTCCGCGCCTGCTGCCGGCCCAACTCCCGCATCCCCCTTCGACGACGTCGAACCCGAGGGCGATGAAGAGTACGTCGAAGAAGACGTCAACAACGCCGCCGACCCGTGGGGCGCACAGGACCTGCGCGACGTCAAGCCGAAGGGAGCGCCTGTTGCGATTCCGCGGAAGGAGTCGGTCGAAGCCAACCCAGGGAGCAACCTCCCCGGGCGTTCGGCGGAACGAGTCGCTCGCACGGAAGTTGAACCCGACGACGCGCCGTCCGATGAAACCGAGTCCTCCGACGAGTCCGAAGAATACGACGACGCGGAAGCCGTCCCCGCATCGCGCCGGCGCGGCGGCGGCGTCCTGACCATCCCGCTGATCTGCGTCGGCATCGCGATCATCGCGTGCGTCACGCTCATCCCGCTCGCCGACGACAACCGCCGGGTCGCCTGGGAGCGCGAGAAGCTCCGCACGGACCTGGCCCACCTCAAGGAGCAGGTGCGCGTCAACGACGAGTTCCTGCAGCGCGTCGCCGACGACCCGACGCTCGCCGAGCGCCTGGCCCAGCGGCAGATGCGCTACCTCCGCGAGGGCACGCGCGTCCTCCCCCTGCGCGGCATGGGCAAGGTCGAGATGAGCCCGTTCCACCTCGTCAGCGTCCCCCCTCCCGCCCCCCAGCCCGAGTACCAACCCCTCGGCGGCGCGCTCGCGACGATCGTCCGCACGCCCCGCGGGCAGCTGTACTCCACGGGCGCGGCGCTGCTGCTCATCGCAGCGGGGCTGGTCCTCGGGTACGTCCCGATTCGGGCGAAGGGCGACGAGGAGTGACCGCTTGACTGTGATGCGAGCAGTAACGATTAACGATTAATGCTTAAGGGTCCCGGGGGATGTTTACGCATCAATCGTTAATCGTTACTTCCACCCCACACCCCATCCCCTATACCCTCCTCCCATGCCCGCGCTCGCCATCGAAACCTCCGGTCGACAAGGCTCCGTCGCGACCGTCGACGCGGGCCACGTGCTCGCCGAGGAGACCTTCGACCACGGCCTGCGCCACGCCGCCGGCATCCTCGCGATCATCGACCGCCTGACCCGCGCCGCCGGGTGGGGGCCCGCCGATTTGGCCGAGATCTACGTCTCCGCCGGCCCCGGTTCGTTCACCGGCCTGCGCGTCGGCGTGACCGTCGCCAAGACGCTGGCGCTCGCGCTCGGCGTGAAACTCGTCGCCGTGCCGACCGTCGAGGTGCTCGCCCGCAACGCCCCCGCCGGCTGGCAGAACCTGGTGATCGTCCTCGACGCCAAGCGCGACCAGATCTTCACCGCGACGTTCGCCAAACACTCTGGCGGTCCCATTCAAACCGAGCCCGCCCGCCTCGACGCCCTTCCCGCGATCCTCGCCCGCACCCCGCGCCCCGTGCACCTGCTCGGCGAGGGCATCCCGTACCACCGCAAGTTCATCCCCGAGTCGCCGGACGTGATCGTGACGCCGGAAGATACATGGCGCCCCCGCGCCGCCGCCGTCGCCGAAATCGGCCACGCCATGGCCCGGACGGGGGAGTTCACTGATGCGGACCGCCTGACGCCCATCTACATCCGCAAGCCGGAGGCGGAGGAGAAGTGGGATGCCGCGCAGACGGGCGGGCCCCGCCGATGAAAAACCGCCGTTGCAGTCGGAGGGGCACCGAGCATACGGTGGGGCTTATCGGACGCCACCCGCTCAGGCGGGACCGGCGGCTGGCCGATGTGCCCGTTAGGCCCGTGGACGACGCCCGCGTCCGGCGCAAGACCCGTAACACGAACCACTCGTGCTCCGCACTTCCCGCATCACGTCCGACCCGCTCGACATCCTGCGCCACTACGCGCTGGGCGACCTCGTCGGCTACCAGAAAAACGAGGACACGCCGACCGTCTGGCAGCGCGAGGCGCACCGCGGCGTTCACCTGCTCGGCGAGGTGCGCGTGCCCAAATCGCAGCGGCGGTACGTGTTCCACCCGAAGTTCGAGCTCCGCTTCGACACCGCGTTCGAAGCCGTGCTGAGGGCGTGCGCCGAGCGGCCGACCGGGCGGTCGTGGGTCACGCCCCCGCTCGTCGACGGGTACCTCGCCCTCCACCGCATGGGGTTCGCCCACTCGTTCGAGGCGTGGTGCGACGGCCAACTCGCCGGCGGATGTTTCGGCGTGCAGATCGGCTCCTACATCTCCGTCGACTCGATGTTCTACACCGTCAGCAACGCCTCGAAGGCGGCCTACGGGCAAGCGCTGGTCCGGCTGAAGGAGCGCGGCTTCACGCTCGTCGATTCGAACCCCGTCAGCGACGAGGCGCGCAACTACGGCGAAGAATGGGTGCCGCAATGGCGGTACGAGGAACTGCTCGCGGCGGCGATCGACGGCCACGCGACGCTCGCCGACCACGTCCCCTGCCCGCCGCTGCCGGACAAGGTCCGCCGGGGCCTCCCGCTCGCGCGGTTCGTCCGCAAGGTCGCCGTCAAGGTGCAGCGGTACGTCGGGCTCGACAAGATGTGAATCGCGGTACGCGGGCGGGGGCTTTATCATGGGGGGATGCGAACGCTCACCGTGCTCGTCGCGCTGCTGATTACGATCCCGGTCTCCGCGAACCAACCGGCGCGCGGGCCGAACGTCGTCGTCATCTTCTGCGACGACCTGGGGTACGCGGACGTCTCGTGCTACGGCGGGAAGGGCGCGCCGACGCCGAACGTCGACAAGCTCGCCGCCGAGGGCGTGCGGTTCACGGACTTCTACGTGTCCCAGGCCGTCTGCTCGGCGTCGCGGGCGGCGCTGCTGACGGGGTGCTACAACCTGCGCGTCGGGATCGCCGGGGCGCTCGGGCCGCAGTCGAAGATCGGCCTGAACCCGGCCGAGACCAACCTCGCCACACTGTTCAAGTCGAAGGGCTACTCAACCGGCATCTTCGGCAAGTGGCACCTCGGCTCGGCCCCGAACCTTCGGCCGGAGCGGCTCGGCTTCGACGAGTTCTGCGGCGTGCTCACGTCGCACGACATGTGGCCCAAGCACCCGGTGAACCCGAAGGCGTACCCGGACCTCCCGCTGTACGCGCACGGCAAAATCGTCGCGACCAACCCCGACCCCGACACGCTCACCCGCTTTTACCACAATCACGCGATCACCTTCATCGAGAAGAACAAGGACAGGCCGTTCTTCCTGTACCTGCCTCACAGCTTGCCGCACGTGCCGCTCGGCGCGGGGCCCGACTTCAAGGGCAAGAGCGCCCACGGCCTGTACGGCGACGTCATGACCGAGATCGACTGGTCGGTCGGCCAGGTCATGGCGACCTTAAAGAAGCACGGACTCGACGAGAACACGCTGGTCATGTTTTCGTCCGACAACGGCCCGTGGATGACGTACGGCGACCACGCCGGCTCGGCCGGCCCGCTGCGCGAGGCGAAGGGCACGAGCTTCGACGGCGGCGTGCGCGTGCCGGCGATCTTCCGCTGGCCGGGGCGGATCGCGGCGGGCAAGGTGTGCGCCGAACCGGCGATGACGATCGACGTGCTCCCGACGCTCGCGCACCTGCTCGGCGCAGAACTCCCGAAAGACCGCAAGATCGACGGCGCGAACATGTGGAGCACCCTAGCCGCGGGCCAACGGCCCGCGGACGCGCCGCCGTTGCACGAAGCGCTGTTCATCTACTGGGGCGAACGCCTGGACGCCGTCCGGTCGGGCAAGTGGAAGCTCCACTTCCCCCACGATTACCGCATGACCCCCGCCGTTCGCGCAACCGGCGGTAAGCCTCAGCCCGACCGCAAGGGGACGATCGAGCTCTCCCTGTTCGACCTCGAAGCGGACCCGTCCGAGTCGACCGACCTGTCGGCCAAGCACCCCGACGTCGTCCGGCGGCTCACCGCGCTGGCGGACGTGATGCGGCAGGATTTGGGAGACTCAGCGACCGGTGCAAAGGGGTCCGGCCGGCGCCCGCCGGGACGCGCCGAGTAGGGGCCGGCGGCGGCCGGGGCGCGCTCACGAGGGGCGGGGGCCGAGCGCCCCGGCATCCGCCGGCCGCACGCGCATCCGCCGGCCTCGGCTGCTCTCATGCATATCTCATGAGCCGAACGCGGCGCGCGGTACTGCGATTGCGTGAGCAACCGCACGGTGCTCTCGTGCGCCCGTGCCGCGCGAGCGCCGCACGTCACGTCGAAATACCTTGGCCGCCCGTTGGTGTCCCGCGCGCCCGCGGGGCGGGCGCGCCGACCCTCATCCTCTCCGTCTGAGGTCGTTATGTTCTCACGTCCGAACTCGCCCAAGCGATTGGGCTTCGCCGTGGCCGGCCTGTTGCTCGCCGCCGCCGGCTGCAATACCGCGTCCGACGGCCCGCGGGTCGGCGGCACCCCGATCGACCGCGGCGGGCCGAGCCCCGCCCGCGACAGCATCATCGGTCACCGCGACGGCGGGACCGACCGCACCCGCGCCGCCCGCCCGGCCGCCGCCCGCGACCCCAACGCCCCCGCCGGCTCGCTCCGCCACACGCTCGCCTACCCGACCGGCGACCGCCAGACGAGCCTGGTCATGCTCGAGGTCGACGCCCCGGACCAGGTCCGCGTCGGCCAGCCGTACAACTACCAGATGCGGATCACCAACCTGACCGACACGCCGCTCCACGACGTCCGGGTGCGCGATTTGGGCGCAACCGGGGAGACGGCCGCGACGGCGGCGGCCGACGTCGAGGGCGGGGCCGGCGACCGGGGCGGCCCCGGCGACTTCCAGGGCCGCGAGCCGAACCGCGACCGCCCCGCGCGCGACCGCCGCGCCGACCGCACGCCCGTCTGGGACGTCGGCACGCTCCAGCCGCGCCAGTCGCTGACCCGCCAGATCCCGGCGACCGCCGACGAGATCGGCACGATCGGCCGCTGCCTGACCGTCCAGTACAACCCGACGCTGTGCGTCGCCGTCCGCGTCGTCCAGCCCGAGCTCCAGCTCGTCAAGGCCGGCCCCGAATACGCGATGATCTGCGACGAGATCACCTACACCTACCGCGTGACCAACACCGGGACCGGCGTCGCCCAGGGCGTGCGGATCGAGGACGCGCTGCCCGAGGGCCTGACGGCCGCGGACGGCGGGCGGACGCTCGCGATCAACGTCGGCGACCTGAACCAGGGGCAGACGCGCGAGGTCGCGGCCCGCGTCCGCCCCGCCCGGACCGGCCGGTTCGCCAGCCGGGCGACCGCCACCGGCACGGGCCTGGAGGCGGTGCAGAGCCGCGAGGTCGCTACGGCCGTGCGCCAGCCCGTGCTCGCCGTGACCGTGGACGCCCCCGAGTCGCGGTACACGAACGAGCCGGTCGACTACCGAGTGACCGTCCGCAACACGGGCGACGCCCCGGCCGAGCGGACCGTCGTCCGCCTCGCGGCCCCGGGCGGGACCGAGCGGGTGGTGGACCGCGAGGTCGGCCTGATCCCGCCGGGCGAGACCCGCGCGTTCACCGTCTCGACCCGGTCGGGGCGGCAGGCCGGTGACCTCCGCCTGACCGCGACCGCCGAGGCCCGGTGCGCCAAGCCGGCGACCGAGGCCGCGAGCGTCGCGATCCGCGTCATCCCCGCCCTGCGCCTCGAGTGCGTCGACGTGACCGACCCGATCCGCGTCGACGGCAACTCGGCGTACACGATCCGCGTGACCAACACCGGCACCGGCCCGGAGACGAACGTGCGCCTGTTCGCGACCGTCCCGGCCGAGCTGACGTACGCCGGCGCCGGCGCCGACAGCGCGACCCGGATCACGGCCGACGGGAACAAGCTGACGTTCGCGCCGGTCGCGACGCTGGCCCCCGGCCAGGCCGCGACGTGGACCGTGCAGGTCAAGGCCGTCCGCCCCGGCGACGCCCGGTTCGGCGTCGAGATGCGCAGCGACTCGCTCGACAAGCCCGTCGACGAGACCGCGTCGACCCGCGTCGTTGACGGCAACGCCCGCTAACCGGGCGACTGAAGAGAGCCCAGCGACTCGTCGCGGGACGGGTAGAACGGCGCCGGTTCGCGACGACCGGAACGACACGAGCCCGCGGGAACACGATTCCCGCGGGCTCGTTCGCGCGCGGGTCGCTTCAACTCGCGCGATCCCGCGCAGTACCACCACCGTGGTTACCCTCCGCGCCCTCGCCGTCGTCGTCCTCCTGCTCCTTCCCTCGCTCGCGACCGCCGCCCCGCCCGAGGTGCGGCTCGCAGACGGCGGCAAGCCGCTCCTTTCGGTGGTCACCGCCCCGGCCGCCTCGGCGCGCACGAAGGCCGCCGCCGACTCGCTCGCCGCCGTGCTCTCGCGCGTCACCGGCGCGAAGTTCGAGGTGGCGACGGGCGACGGCTCGTCCGGCATCGCCGTCGGCGTCGCGGCCGACTTTCCCGCGCTCGGCCTCGACAAGCAATTGACCGCGGACGGCCCCGCGCGCCTCGAGCAGTACCTCCTCCGCTCGCACGCCAAGGGCCTCTACGCCGTCGGCGCGACCGAGCTCGCCGTCGAACATGCGGCGTGGGACCTGCTCCACCGTCTCGGCTACCGCCAGTTCTTCCCGGGTGAGACGTGGGAACACGTGCCGAGTTCGCCCGACCTCCGCATCGCCGTCGACGCCAACGAGAAGCCCGCCTACTTCGTCCGCCGGATCTGGTACGGCTACGGCGCGTGGGACTTCAACGCCAAAGCCCAGGCCGACTGGCAGGCGCGCAACCGCGCCGCGTCCGCGTTCAAGCTGAACACCGGCCACGCCTACGACGGGATCCTGCGGCAGTACAAGGCCGAGTTTGACGCGCACCCGGAGTACTACGCCCTCGTGAAGGGCGAGCGCAAGGGCTCAAAGATGTGCGCCGGCAACCCGGGCGTGCGAGCCCTGGCGGTGCGGCACGCGAAGGACTATCTCGCGAAGAACCCGGACGCCGATTCGGTCTCGATCGACCCGTCCGACGGCGGCGGGTGGTGCGAGTGCGACGCGTGCAAGGCGATCGGCTCGCCGTCCGACCGGGCGCTGACGCTGGCGAACGAGATCTCCGCATGGCTGGAGGCCGAGAAGCCGGGCAAGTACGTCGCGCTGTACGCGTACAACCAGCACGCGCCGCCGCCGTCGATCAAGGCCCGGCCGCGCGTGATCATCAACGCCGCCACCGCGTTCCTGAAGGGGATCACGATCGACCACGTGATCGACGGCTGGACGAAGCAGGGCGTGACGCAGTTCGGAATCCGCGAGTATTACGGCGTCAACACGTGGGACCGCGACCTGCCCGGCCGGAGCCGTGGGTCGAACCTCGCGTACCTGACGCGGACGATCCCCGCGTTCGCCGAGCGCGGCGCCCGGTTCATGTCGGCCGAGTCGAGCGACTCGTGGGCCCCGAACGGCCTCGGCTTCTACCTCGCCAACCGCATGCTCTGGGACCCGTCCGAGGCGAAGCGCGTCGACGCGCTCAAGGCCGATTTCTTCGACAAGGCATTCGGCCCGGCCCGGCCGGCGATGGAGAAGTTCTACGCCCTGCTCGACGGCACCCGGCCCCCCCTGCTGTCGTCCGACCTGATCGGCCGAATGTACCGACTGCTGGACGACGCCGGCAAACTCGCGGGCGGCGACGCGAAGGTCCGCGCCCGGCTCGATCAGTTGCTGCTGTACACGCGGTACGTCGAACTGTTCCGAGACTATTCAGCGGCCTGCAGCGCCGACGC
>Ga0196963_10001761_pt1 | contig 13956 bp, 3 predicted proteins | sample S1_5metaG_FD_148600 | JGI IMG/M metagenome (GOLD analysis project Ga0196963, IMG submission 148600) | Soil microbial communities from Anza Borrego desert, Southern California, United States - S1_5 | ecosystem: Environmental > Terrestrial > Soil > Desert | place: USA: California | collected... | reverse complement strand
GCGACCGCGAGCACTTCCAAAGGAACGGGCCGCGGCTCGAGCAGCAGCGGACGCTCGGGAGGATCGCGGGCGGACTGCTCGAGTGCAGGCGTCGCGCGTTTTTTGGTGGCCCGAGCTCGTTCTTTCACGACCACCCGTTTCTTCCCCGCCAGCGGCTCATACCGATACGCATACTCGGGCTGCGCATCGGCGACGAGCTCCGGCCGTACGACCGCTTCGCGCCCCAAACGGCTGCTCAAGCGATCGATGAGGAGCGACTGCTCGCGCTCATGATTCTGATGCGCGGCAAACAGCTCCTGCTGTCGGCCGATGAGCCGCGCGGAAAGGAGCACGGACAATCGGAGCCAGGCCACGGGCCCCGACAGGATCGTCCGCTCCAGGCGCATTTGCAGCAGCTCGAGCAAGTGCTGTGGATCGGCGCTGGCTTCGAACAGGCTGATGAGGAGTTGAACTTCCGGCTGGCAACCGAACGCGCATTCGAGCTGAATCACACCGCGCTGGCGGACCGCCAGCGCTGTGGCGATTTCACCGAGCAGCGGTGCGATGACTTCTTCAATCGTTTCCCGCCGTTCGATGGGAAATTCGAACTGCCGCTCGGCCATGATCTCGGGAACACCGCGATGCGGCGCGATGAGCTCTGCCTTATTACCGAGCGCTTGATCGAGCCGTTCGATCAGCAGCGGCCCCAGCCGGGCAACGAGCCCTGACCGCGGCAGCTCGAGCAACTGGGCCACGCGCTGAATGCCCAATTCCGCGAGCACGTCGATCGTCTCGCGCGGCAAACGAAGGGCTGTAACCGGCAGCTGAGTAAATGTCGCAGTCTCTCCCGGCTCGATGACGCAAACCGGCTCGCCGAAGTGGGCCACTCCCCAAGCCATGCCCGGCGTATCGGCAATCGCGAGGCGAATCTCCAAGCTCCGCCGCGCGAAGGCCCGGCCGATCCGCTCGACGAGCGCTCGCTCTCCGTGAAAGACGTGCGCGAGACCCGTGATGTCCAAAAAGAGCGACTCCGGCCGTTCGGTTTCTTCCAAGGCAACCAGCGGACTGAACTGCTCGCACCATTCGGCAACGCGCGTGAGCGTTTCCCGGTCGGCGAGCGGATCGTGCGGTTCGTGCAGCGCGCCGCTGGCTTCGGCCAGCGGCATGCCGGGCTGAATATCGGGATGGTTCGAGGCGACCACGCGCAGCCCTTGTCGCTGTTCGTACAGCGCGAGGTGCCGCCGCTTAAGCTCGGGACGGGCGTTTTGCAGACGCTGCACCGGCCAGTTGGGGAACCACAGGCAAAGGATCCGCGGCATCGAGTGCTCCTTGTTCGTTGAGTTCCACTTCCACGGCCGAGCCGGAGACGTTGCTGCCGCGGCAGCGATGCACTTCCACGCGAAACCGCCGCCGCTCCGCCGTGGGCAGCCCCTGCACCAGCAATCGCACATCGGCCCACGACGGCTCGCGCAGCGCCCGCGACTCGCGGACGATCAGCCCGAGGGTTCCCCCCTTTTCCGCCGCGAGCTGCAGCCGGCGGAACGCACGATCATCGAGCCGGTCCGGCCAGGTCAGCACGGCGGCGACTCCGGGGCAATTCAAAGCCTGCAGAACCGCCCATTCCTGATCGCGGCGATGGGCTGGATGCGCGAGCACGATATTTCGCGGCCCGTCTGTTCCAGTGCTTTGCAGCGCGGCCGGCGGATAAAAACGCCGTCGGGGATCGACAACCACAAGCAGTTGCTTTTCCTGGGCAGACTGTCGACAGACCCGCCGGGCCAGAGCCCAGGCGAGCACCGTCGCCCCGCTCCCTTCTTCGCCCAGCCATTCGACGAGCGACCCGCGTCGAAAGCCTCCCTGCAGCAGCCGATCAAACGCGGAATTGCCCGAAGTCACCCGCAGTTCCCCTTCCGTTTGCCTCGCGGCCAGTTGCTGCTGCGAGTACGTCAGTTGCTGCTGCAGTTTTTGCTTCAGGGCCAAGACGAGTTGCCGGGCTGACAGCATTGCTAGCACTCCCTCCCAGAGTTAACTGTACGTCCGTGCAGTTATTTGTCAATCGCCAGGAAAAAGCAAGAGCTTCAGGAGGAGAATTCTGCGCAGACCCGCACACCTGCCTGGCTCGCGCTCCAAAAAGGGGGCGCTCAAGCCGCCATTTTTTGCTCGCCTGACGGGCGGTCGTTCTGGCACAATGAGCTGCATGAGCAACAATTTTTCCCGCCGCGACTTTGGCGTGATGGCTGGTTCGCTGACGGCGGCCAGCTGGCCGCTGATGGTGCTGAAGCAGGTCGCGGCAACGGAGCGGCCGCTCGGAAGCACAACGTTCGGCCGGGCGAAGCGCGTCATCCTGCTCTATCTATACGGCGCTGCGGCGCAGCACGAGACCTGGGATCCCAAGCCCAACGCGCCGGCTGAGATCGGCGGAAAGTTCAAGCCGATTTCCACGGCGGTGCCGGGAATGCAGATTTGCGAGCATCTGCCGAAAGTCGCCACCATCGCCGACCGGCTGACGCTCGTCCGTTCAATGACGCATCCTTACAACATCCACTCGGCTGCGTACACGATGTCGGGCATCGACAAGGTTGATATCCCGATGGAGCTCAACCCGTTCGACGCGCGGCATTGGCCCAGCTTCGGCAGCGTGCTGGATTACCTCGCACAAAAGAGCCATCCCGAAGCGCCGCCGCCCGCTATCCCGCGGAACATTTGCCTGCCGTTCCGCTTCAGCGCGCGCTCGGGGCAGTTCGTCCGCGGCGGTCCGTACGGCGGATTCCTCGGCCGCGGCTACGATCCCGTTTGCACTGATTTCGAAGGAACCGCGCCGCGCAAAGTGGGCCGCTGGACCGGCAACGCCCTGGCCGACGTCAACGAGCCGTATCTGGCCATCGAAAAGGAAGGGCGATTCATCGTCTCCCGCGGCAATCAACCGCTCCCGCCGGAGCAACTGAGCAGCCGCTGGTCGTTGCTGTCGCAACTGGCGCACGAACAGCGCGATTATCAAACGGCGGCCGCGCCGCGCGGCCACGATCGCTTTCGCGAGCTGGCTTACTCGCTCCTCACCTCCGACAAGATCCGCGCTGCCCTCGACATCGGCCAGGAGAAGGATTCGCTGCGCGAGCAATATGGCTACACGCTGTTCGGCCAGGCCACGCTCGCGGGCCGGCGGCTGCTCGAAGCGGGCGCGCAGCTGGTCACAGTCATCTGGGATGAAATTCAGATTGCCAATTCGGCGTGGGACACGCATTTTCATCACTACGAGCGGCTGCAGGATGAACTGCTGCCGGGGCTCGATCGCGCGCTCAGCTCGCTCGTGCGCGATCTGGAAGAGCGGGGAATGCTCGACGATACGCTCGTGCTCTGCATTACCGAGCATGGCCGCACGCCCAAGCTGCACGACAAAGGCGCGCAGGGCGTCGGGCGGGAACATTGGTCCGACGTTTATGCGAACGCCTTCGCCGGCGCGGGGATCAAGCGTGGCCACGTCGTCGGCGCGAGCGACAAGCACGGCGCCTTCGTGCAGGAAAATCCGGTCACTCCCAAAGACATTTTGTGCACGATCTATCACCTGCTGGGCATCGACGCCCACACGATGATCCCCGATCGCCTCGGCCGTCCCCTGCCGCTCGTCAACGGCGGCCGCGTGGTGCATGAGATGCTGAGCTAGATTTGCTTCTTCTTACTCCCTCGCCCCGGTACTCCGAGCCGAGGTGAGGGCCAAACTGCTTTCGACTTTCAATTGCATCGTGCGAACTACATCGTTCCCTGCTAGCTCAACACAATTGCTCTTTCCCCCTTCCGCGGCATCTGCTAAACGGGCCGCCTGACTTTTCATTTTTTGTCTCATCAGCCCGTCACTCGTCCGAAAGGGAATGTCGCTTGCGCGCGTGGAAACGGATCATCGGCCCGGCCCTGCTTGCGGCGCCGCTACTGGCGGCCGTGTCGCTGTCTGGTTGCGCGAGTCCGTACGTCAATCAGCACATCGAAGCCGTCAATGCCGAGTACCGCGCGCTGGAAGTTTACAGCTATGAGCTGGAGAAGGAAAACGCCCAACTGTGCGATGAGCTGGAGCTGCTGAAAGACGAAAACACCAAATTGCGCGGCGGCAGTCCCGCGCCGCGACGACGGGGACCTTTCAGCTCACCGAACTCCAGTCTGCGCTCCACTCCATCGGGCGGCAGTCCAGCCGTAGATCCCGATGCGCCGGTCATCGACGTGCCTGATTCTCCCGCGCCCTCGCTGCCGCCCGTGCCGCGGACACCGCCAGCCCGCCCGTCCGCGACCGCGCCGCGCAGTCCTGTCTCCACGCAGAAACCGAGCGAAAACGCGCTGCCGCTGCTCCCTTCCGCGCCGCGGCCCAAGCCGATCCTCGATGATCCGCCGCCTGTGCCGAACAACGCCGCGCCCAGCGAGCTGCCGCCGCCGGTGAACGACAGCGTGCAGCCCGAGCCGATCGACGGACGGGTGACGCACTTATTTTTGAATCCGCTGCTGACGCACGGCGCGAATCTCGATTCGAATCCCGGCGACGACGGCCTGGCCGTCGTGCTCGAGCCGCGCAACCAGGCCGGCGAGTTCGTGCCGCAGGCCGGCGCGCTGTCGATCGTCGTTCTCGATCCCGCGAAATCGGGCGACGCCGCCCGCCTCGCGCGATGGAATCTCGACGAGAAACTCGTCCGCCAGCGGATCAGCCGCTCGGCGAGCTCGCGCGGCATTCAGCTGCAACTGCCTTGGGCGGGCGGCGCGCCCGCCACCAACCAAGTGAAGCTTTTTGTTCGCTACCAAACGGCGGACGGCCGGCAGCTCGAAGCGCAGCACGACGTGATCCTGAACCCCAGCTCGCAGGCCTCGCAGCGCTGGACGCCGCGCCCCGGCGACCGGCCGCGAACGACGCTTCCAACGGCCCCCATTGCGAACTCACCAGCGACGTCCCCGGATGTGAGCGCTGCAAATCCACCGCTGCCCCGTCCCGGCATTCAAAGCGACCTGACCAAAGTCACGCTGCCGCCGGCAACCGCGCCGAAAACCGTGATTCAAGAACCGCCGGCCGTGCAAACCGACGTGGCCATCAAGCAACCCGCCGCGCCCGAAGCCAGCAGCAGCAACAACACTTCTCCGCCGCTGCTGCAGCCCCCTCCCGCCAAACGGCCCGAGTGGCAACCGTTCCGCTAGTGATAGTCGTCGATCGCTCCGCGATCGATGAACTCGGTTTGCATTGCCGTGCGGCGCGAGCAATTCTTTACCGGCCGACGCTGGCAGCGTCGGCCACAGAAGATATTACAAATCGACAATAACTACGGGAACCGCCGATCGGCGCCCATGTTGCTCGCGTTGAAATCGTTCAGCGTGTCGGAGAGCGTCGCGTAGAAGTCGTCGTCGCCGGTCTCGCCGGTCAGCGAATCGGCCACGCCGTCGTCGCCGGAAACAATGCCCGAGGCGATCCCCGCGCCGTGGGTCGCGTTCCAGTTCGATAGGAGGGACATCAGCGCGGCATCGTTGGAATCGTTCACCTGGCTGCTTTGGCTGTTGGTGGTGTCGCCACCCACGATCAGGTCGTTCCCCTGGCCACCGTTGATCGAATCGGCAGTGCCGCCGGCGCCGCCGATCAGCACGTCGTTCCCTTCGGAGCCGAGGATGTAGTCGTTGCCGCTGCCGCCGGAAACGACATCGTCGCCGCCGTCGCCTACCAGCACGTCGTTCCCCACGCCGCCGAACACGCGATCGTTGCCGGCGCCCGCCGAGACCAAATCGTTCCCCTGGCCGCCATAGACATAGTCGACGCCATCGCCGGGATAGATCTGGTCGTCACCGCCACCGCCGTACATCACATCGTTGCCGGCGAGGCTGCTGAGCGTGTCGTTGCCGCCGACGGCCAGGTCCTGCTGACCGAGCTCGTCGCCCCACACCACGTTGTTGCCGCCGCTGGCATTGATCTGGTCGTCGCCCGGACCAGCCACGATGAAATCGTCGCCCGTGCCAGAGGAAACGTAGTCGTTGCCGTCGCCGGCGTCGATCGTGACCGGGTTCGTCAGGCCGTTGACAACGATGTAATCGCGGCCGCCGCCGGTGCTTACCGTGATGGTGCCGGTGAGCGGGTAGTAGGCCGAAGCGTTGAACGAACCGCTCGAAGTGCGGACCAAGGCCTGTCCGGTCGGACCCTTGGAAATGATCACGTTGTCGTCGGTCGATGTGCCGATGACCTCGATGTTGCCACCGCTGGCCGTGACGACTGGCGTGGCGCCTTGGATCGAAATGCGGACCGTCGCCGTATCGCTGCTCGTGCCGTCGGTCACGGTGAACGTGAACAGATCGAGCCCTGTCGCGCCAGTGTTCGGCGTGTAGGTGAACGCGCCGGTCGCCGTGTTGAAGCTCGTCAGCGTGCCGAGGGCCGGCGAAGCACCGACGCTATACGTCAGCGTCGGGCCGTCCGGATCGTTGACCACCACCGTCGCGCTGAGCGGAGTGTTCAGCGGCGTCGTGAAGGTGCTGTCGGCCGCATCGGGAGCGTCGTTGACCGCCGTGATGGTGATCGTGAACGTTTGCGGAGCGCTCGTGTTCACGCCGCCGTTTGCCGTGCCGCCGCTGTCGACCGCGACGAGCGTGATCGTCGCCGTGCCGCTGGCATTGGCCGCCGGGGTGTAACTCAGCACGCCTGAGGGCGAGACGGTTGGACCGGCGCTGAACAGCGACGGATTGCTGTTGCCCGTGACGTTGAACGTGACCGTCTGCGTCGATTCGTTGGCGGGACCGGCCGAGATGCCGGTGGCCCAACCGCTGACCGACTGCGGCCCGGCGTCTTCGTTGGCCGTTGGGTTCGGGCCGGCGGTGAATGTCGGCGCGTCGTTGACCGGCGCGACGCTGATGGTGAACGTGTGCAGCGTGCTCACGCCGCTCGCGCTGTCGGTCAATTGCACCGTGATTGAAGCGCTGCCGTTGGCGTTCGGCGCGGGCGTGTAGGTGAGCGCGCCCGTCGATGAAATCGTGGGCCCGGCGCTGAACAGCGAGGGATTCGAGTTGCCGGTCACTTGGAACGTGACCGTCTGGCTCGATTCATTCGCCGGACCAGCCGAGATGCCCGTCGCCCAGCTGTTAACCGTTTGCGGCCCGGCATCTTCGTTCACGGCCTGGCTGGGGCCGGGCGTGAAGGTCGGATTGTCGTTGACCGCATTGACCGTGATCGTGAATGTTTGCGGTGCGCTCGCGTTCACGCCGCCATTGGCCGTGCCGCCGTTGTCGGTCAGCGTGACGGTGACCGTCGCCGTGCCGTTGGCGTTCGGCGCGGGCGTGTAGGCCAGCGTGCCGGACGAAGTGATCGTCGGAGCCGACGAGAACAGCGAAGGATTATTGTTGGTCACGCTGAACGCCAGCGATTGGCCCGCTTCGTTCGCGGGACCGGCCGACATCGCCGAGGCAAAGCCGCTGACCGTCTGACCACCGGCGTCTTCATTCACGACCTGGTTCGAACCCAGCGTGAAGGTCGGCGCGTCGTTGACCGGATTGACCGTGATGGTGAAGTTTTGCGCGGCGCTGGTATTCGTGCCACCGCCGTTATCGCTCAGCTGGACGCTGATCGTCGCAATGCCGAAGGCGTTCGCAGCCGGCGTGTAAGTGAGCACACCGGTGGACGAAACGCTTGGCTGGACCGAGAACAGTCCAGGATTGTTGTTCCCCACGATGTTGAACGTGAGGGTCTGGCCCGATTCCCCCGCTGCGCCGGCGGAAATCGCGGTGGCCCACGGATTGACCGTTTGCGGCCCGGCGTCTTCGTTCACCGTTTGGCTCGGCCCGGCGGTGAAGCTGGGCGGATCGTTCTGCGCGTTCACGCTGATGGTGAAGGTCTGCGAGGCGCTCGCATTCACGCCGCCGTTCGCCGTGCCGCCGTCGTCGGCGATGTTGAGCGTGATTGTCGCCGTGCCGCTGGCATTCGCAGCCGGCGTGTAAGTCAGCGTGCCGTTGGACGAAACCGTCGGCAAGACGGAAAAGAGCCCCGGATTGCTGTTGCCCGAAATGTTGAACGAGGCCGCCTGGCTCGATTCGTTCGCGGGGCCCACCGAGATCGCCGAAGCCCAGCCAACCGTTTGCGGCCCGGCATCTTCATTCACGATCTGATTCGGACCGGCGGTGAAGCTCGGCGCGTCGTTCACCGGATTGACGGTAATCGTAAATGTCTGCGCCGCGCTTGTGTTCGCGCCGCCGCCGTTGTCACTCAGCGTGACACTGATCGTCGCGCTGCCGAAGGCATTCGCGGCTGGCGTGTAAGTGAGCACGCCCGTGGACGAAATGGTCGGCTGGACCGAGAACAGCGCGGGGTTGTTGTTCGCCACGATGTTGAACGTGAGTGTCTGGCTGGACTCACTCGCCGGACCCGCCGAAATGCCGGTGGCCCACGGATTGACCGTTTGCGGCCCGGCGTCTTCGTTCACCGTTTGGCTCGCTCCCGCTGTGAAGGTCGGAGTATCGTTAACCGGATTGATCGTCACGGTGAACGAGCGGTTGATGATGCCGTCGTCAGAGTTCCCCGGAATATTATCGAGGCCCGTGTCGCGCACGGTGACCGTGATCGTCGCTGGGCTCGTCGTGAAGTAATTGGCCGGCGGCGTGAACGTGAGCGTGCCGGTGGTATTCGGCGACGTGTAAGCCACATTCGGAACGATATTCGGATCGCTGCTGGTCGCCGTGACGGTCAACGCCTGGGTTTCAGTTCCCCCAGCGGTTATGCCCGACAGATTGACGGTTTGCAGGCCGGCGTCTTCGTTGATCGTGAGCGGATTGATGGGGTTGAGCGTCGGCGGATTGTTGATCGGCTGAGCCGTGACAGTGATCGTGAACGTTTGCGTGCCGCTGGTGGCCACGCCGCCGTTCGCCGTGCCGCCGTTGTCGTTCAGCGTGACGGTGATGGTCGCCGTGCCGGAGGCATTGGGCGCCGGGGTATAGGTGAGCACGCCGGCGGGCGAAATCGCGGGCTGCGCCGAGAACAGCGACGGGTTCGAGTTGGCCAGAGTGAAGTTCAGCACCTGACCCGATTCGTTCGCAGGACCGGCCGAAATGCCCGTCGCCCACGGATTGACCGTTTGCGGACCGGCGTTTTCGTTCACCGTTTGATTCGGGCCGGCGGTGAAGCTCGGCGCGTCGTTGACCGGATTGATCGTCACGGTGAACGTGCGGTTGATGATGCCGTCGTCGCCGTTCCCCGGGATGCTGTCGAGGCCCGTGTCGCGCACGGTGACCGTGATGGTTGCCGGGCTCGCCGTAAAGTAATTGGCCGGCGGCGTGAAGGCGAGCGAGCCGGTGGTATTCGGCGACGTGTACGTCACGCCAGGCACTATATTCGGATCGCTGCTCGTCGCCGTAACGGTCAACGCCTGGCTTTCACTGCCGCCGGCGGTGATGCCCGTCAGACTGACCGTTTGCGGGCCGGCGTCTTCGTTGATCGTGAGCGGATCGATCGGATTCAGCGTCGGCGGATTGTTGATCGGCTGGGCCGTGATGGTGATCGTGAACGTTTGCGCGCCGCTGGTGGCCACGCCGCCGTTGGCCGTGCCGCCATTGTCCGTCAACGAAACGCTGACCGTCGCCGTGCCGCTGGCGCCAGGCGCCGGCGTGTAGGTCAGTGTGCCGTTGGGCGCGATGGCCGGCGGCGTGCTGAACAGACTCGGGTTGGTGTTGGTCACGTTGAACTGCACCGTCTGCGTCAACTCGTTCGCAGGGCCGGTTGAAATCGACGTCGCGAAGTTCGGCACGCTCTGAGCGCCGGAGCCAAACGCGATCGTCTGGTTCGGGCCGATGCCGAAGCTCGGCGCGTCGTTGACTGGGTTCACGTTGATGTTGAACGTGACGGGCGCGCCGCTCGCGCCCGCGCTATCGGTCAGCACCACCGTGATGGCTGCCGTGCCATTGGCGTTCGCGGCGGGCGTGAAAGCCAGCACGCCGCCGGAAGAGAGCGTCGGACCGGCGGAGAACAGCGACGGATTCGTATTGCCCGTGATGGTGAAGCTGGCGGTTTGGCCAGCTTCGTCGCTCGGGCCGGCGGAAATCGACGAAGCCCAGTTCACCGACTGCGGGCCGGCGTCTTCGTTGACCGTGACGGCGCCGCTGTGGTTAAAGGTCGGCGCGTCGTTGACCGGATTGACCGTGATGGTGAACTGCTGCTGCGGGCTCGTCGTCGCGCCGCCGCCGTTGTCGGCCAGGTTGATCGTGATCGTCGCGGTGCCGCTGGCGTTCGCGGCGGGCGTGTAGGTGAGCGTGCCGTTCGACGAAATCGACGGCGGCGACGAGAACAGGCCGCTATTCGAATTGCCGATGACGTTGAACGTCAGGCTTTGCGAGGCTTCGTCCGGCGTCGGTCCAGCCGAAATCGCGGTGGCCCAACCCGCGACCGTTTGCGGCCCGGCGTCTTCGTTCACCGTTTGATTGGCGCCCGCCGTGAAGGACGGCGGATCATTGATCGGGAAGATCGTGATGGTGAAGGTGTACGGGCTGCTGGTGTTCGTGCCCGTACCACTGTCTTGCAACTGCACGGTGATGGTCGCCGTGCCGTTGGCGTTCGCGGCCGGCGTGAACGTGAGCGTGCCATTGGGCGCGACAGTCGGACCCGCCGAGAAGAGCGACGGATTGTTGTTGGCCGTGACGTTGAACGCGACCGTTTGGCTCGATTCGCTGCTCGGGCCGGCGGAGATCTGCGAGGCCCAGTTGGCGAACGTCTGCGGGCCGGAGTCTTCGACCAGCTGCGGACTCGTGCCGCCGGCAAACGTCGGCGGATCGTTCACCGCGTTGACGGTGATGGTGAAGGTCTGCGGGGCGCTGGTGTTCGCGCCGCCGCCGTTGTCGCTCGCCGTGACGGTGATCGTCGCGATGCCCGTGGCATTCGCGGCGGGCGTATACGTCAGCGTGCCGGTAGAGGAAATGCTCGGCTGCACCGAGAACAGCGGCTGGTTCGAATTGCCGGTGATGTTGAAGTTGACCGTCTGGCCCGCCTCGTCGCTGCCGCCGCCGGGGCCGATGCCCGTGACGAACGCGCCGACCGTTTGCGGACCGGCGTCTTCGTTCACCGTTTGATTGCCAGCCAGCGTGAACACCGGCGGATCGTTGAGCGGGTTGACCGTGATCGAGAATGTTTGCGCGGTCGTCGTATTCGCGCCGCCACCGTTGTCGCTCAGCGTGACAGTGATGTTCGCCGTGCCGCTCGCATTCAGCGTGGGGGTGTAGCTCAGCGCGCCGGTGGGAGAAATGCTCAGGGCGGAAAACAACCCCGGATTCGTATTGCCAGTGATGTTAAACGTGAGCGTTTGGCTGGCTTCGTCCGCGCCGCCGCCGCGCGAAACGCCGGTGGCCCACGAGTTGACGGTCACCGTGCCCGGATCTTCGTTGACGTTCTGATTCGGACCGACCGTGAAGCTGGGCGTGTCGTTGATCGCCGCGACGTTCACGGTGAAGACAGACGTCGCCGTGCCGTCGTCGCTGTTGTTCGGAATGTTATCGAGTCCCGCATCCCGCACAGTGATGGTGATCGTCGCAGTGCCGTTGGCATTCGCCACGGGTGTGAACGACACCGAGCCGGTCGTGTTGTTCGGCGTGTAGTTGACGCTGATCGGGCCGATGAGCGCGGCATTATTGCTGCTCGCGGTGACGCTTAGCGCTTGCGTTTCCGTCCCGCCCGCGGTGACTCCCGTGAATCCGACCGTTTGCAGCCCGGCGTCTTCGCTGATGTTGAGCGGGTTCGGCGTGACCGGATTGATCGTCGGCGCGACGTTGACCGGCGCCTCGCTCACGGTGATCGTGAACGTTTGCGCGGCGCTCGTATCGACGCCGCCGTTGTCCGTGCCGCCGTTATCCGCCAGGCGGATGGTGAGCGTCGCCGTGCCCGAAGTATTTGCCGCAGGCGTGTATTGCAGCGTGCCGCCGGCAGTCACCGTCGGTCCCGCGCTGAACAGACCAGGGTTGCTGTTGGTCACAATCGAGAACGTCAACGCCTGGCCCAGCTCATCGAGCGCTCCGGGCGAGATGTTCGTCGCCCAGTTGTTCACCGTTTGCGCCGGTGCGTTGAAGTTCACCGTCTGGTTCGCGCCAACGGTAAAGGCGGGAACGTCGTTCACCGGCGTGACAGTGATGCTCACCAGGTGCGGCGCGCTCGTATTCACGCCGGGCGTGCCGCCGTTATCGACGACCCGCAGCTCGAACGTCGTCGTGCCGTTGGCATTGGGCGTGAGGGTATAGGTCAGCGTGCCGCTGTTGCTCACGGCGGGCAGCACCGAGAACAAGCCGGGATTGGTGACGTTCGTCACCGTGTAAGATTGCACCGCCTGCGAGCCTTCGTTCGGACCCGGCGAGAAGCTGTTCGCAAAGTTGGCGACCGTGTGCGGGCCCGAATCTTCCAGCACCGTCGGATTCGGCCCCACGGCGAAGCTCGGCGCGTCGTTGACCGCCGTCACGTTGATCGTGAAGGTCTGCGAGTTCGTCGCGCCCAAACTGTCGGTCGCCGTGACCGTCACCGTCGCCGTGCCGCTCACATTCGCGGCCGGCGTGTAGGTCAGCACGTTGCCGGTGATCACCGGCTGGGCCGAGAAGAGTCCGTTGTTGTCATTCGTCAAGCCGAACGAAACGGTCTGCGTATTTTCAGCCGCGCCGCCGCCCGGATTCACCGACGTGACAAAGCTGTTCACCGTTTGCGCCCCGGCGTCTTCAGCCACCGTCTGATTGCCGGCCAGCGTGAACACCGGCGCGTCGTTGACCGCCGTCACCGTGATGGTGAACGTCTGCGAGCTCGTCGCGCCCAGGCTATCCGTCGCCGTGACCGTCACCGTCGCCGTGCCATTGGCATTGGCGGCCGGCGTATACGTCAGCACTCCGCCGCTCACCTGCGGCTGGCTCGAGAAGAGCCCGTTGTTGTTGTTCGTCAGACCGAACGAGACCGTCTGCGTGTTTTCATCCGTGCCGCCGCCCGGGCTCACCGCAGTGACAAAGCTGTTGACCGTTTGTGCCCCAGCGTCTTCAGCCACCGTCTGATTGCCGCCCAGCGTAAAGACGGGCTGATCATTGACCGCCGTCACCGTGATGGTAAACGTCTGCGAGCTCGTCGCGCCCAAACTGTCGGTCGCCGTGACTGTCACCGTCGCGGTGCCGTTGGCGTTCGCAGCGGGCGTATACGTCAGCACGCCGCTATTGATGACCGGCTGGGCCGAGAAGAGCCCGTTGTTGTTGCTGGTCAGACCAAACGAAACCGTTTGTGTGCTTTCATCCGAGCCGCCGCCCGGGCTCACACTCGTGACGAAGCTGTTGACCGTCTGTGCGCCCGCATCTTCACCCACCGACTGATTGCCGGCGAGCGTAAAGACCGGCGCGTCGTTGACGGCTGTGATGGTGATGGTAAACGTCTGCGCGGTGGTCACCGCGCCCAGGCTATCGGTCGCGGTGACGCTGACCGTCGCCGTGCCGTTCGCATTCGCGGCGGCCTGATACGTCAGCACGCCGGCTGGCGAAATACTCGGTTGTGTCAGGAAGAGCGTGGCGTTGTTGTTCGAAACCTGGTACGACAACGTTTGACCCGCTTCGTCGCTGCCGCCGCCAGGACCGGCTCCCGTGATGAACGGGTTCACCGTCTGCAGGCCGGCATCTTCGGCCGACGTCTGATTCGCGCCCACGCTGAATACCGGCGTGTCGTTCACGGCGGCCACATTCAGAGTGAAGCTTACCGGCGTGCTGGCGTCGTCGCCGTTGCCGGCGATGTTGTCGACGCCCGCATCGGTCACAGTGATCGTGATCACCGCGCTGCCGTTCGCATTCCCGGCCGGCGTGAACGAGATTGACCCCGCCGTGCCGCTGGGCGTGTAATTGACGGTGATCGGTCCCGTCAGCGTGGGATTGCTGCTACTCGCGGTGACCGCCAGCGTTTGCGTTTCCGAGCCGCCCGCCGTCACGCCTGTGAAGTTCACCGTTTGCTGGCCGGCGTCTTCATTGATGCTGAGCGGATTGGGCGTGATCGGGTTG
>Ga0196963_10001760_pt1 | contig 13956 bp, 10 predicted proteins | sample S1_5metaG_FD_148600 | JGI IMG/M metagenome (GOLD analysis project Ga0196963, IMG submission 148600) | Soil microbial communities from Anza Borrego desert, Southern California, United States - S1_5 | ecosystem: Environmental > Terrestrial > Soil > Desert | place: USA: California | collected... | reverse complement strand
TGGCTCTCGTGGAGATGATCTTTGTCGAACTGGAAGTTACTGGACCAGCTTGAGCGGGCGGTCGGCGGCGACTTGAGCAAAGACGGCTTCGAGTTGCTCTTCAACCGCCGAGATCGGCTGGCCGCCAGGGACGACGAAGGCAGCGCCACCGGTGATGTCGGCGACTTCCTGCATCAACCCGGTATCGGCATCGGCGCCAACGGTGATGGTGACAACAGGAATTTTCGCCGCGGCACAAAGATAGGCTTCGTCGCGAACCTTCTGCTTATCGGTCGTCGTATTTCCGGTCGGCATATTGGCTTCGCCGTCGGTCATCAGAATCATCAGCTTGGCCACACCGGCGCGGGCATTGTTTTGCAGTTCCAACCGGCCCTTGGTCATGCCGGCCGAAATGTTGGTGCCGCCGACGTAGTGACCGGCCTGGCGGGCGCGAACTTTCGAGGAGATCAAGGAATAGGTCCCAGTCAGCGATTGCTCGAGGATGGCCGTGCCGTCGGCTGCCGTATAGAGCGAAAACGCCACGTGGTCATCGGTGCTGTTTTCGTCCAAATAATTGAGAAACGCATCGACTGCATCCTTGAGCGCGGTTAGCGGCTGCTGGCTGGTCGCATAGAAGAACGGTGAGTCGTTGTATGACGCATGCTGGGACATCTGATAGTGGATCATCGTCATCAGGCCGTACTTGCAGCGGTAGCCGGCGGCGTTCAAGTACCAGTCGTTCTGCACATAGTCGATATACTCATCCCAGGAGCCGTCCGGACAGGGATACGCCAGGCTGCTCAAACCAAAATAAGACTTGACGGTGCTGTTCGAAGTGCTCTGCGTCCCATACTGCACGGGAGTGAAATTCATCGTGCCGAACCTCGGCGAACCGAGTTGCTGCCAGATCTGCTGCAGGTTCGCTTCGATGGCAGGTTTGCCGAGCAGGCTCATGTTGCGGAACTGGCTGTCGTAAGCCATCGAGCCCGAGTAATCGAGCACCAGCGAAATATCGCGCGGCTGATACACGGCGATCGAACGGGCGCTGGCATTGAAGGTGTCCTTGTTCAAAGCTCGGCCGAAGAAGAGCGGCACGCTATTGAGCGAGGTGTTGATGCGAATGCCGTTGGGCGTCGATCCGCCGACTGTAAATGTTTTGGACGTATCGCTCCAAGTGCCAAACTCGATCGTGGCGTTCGAGGCACCCAGCGTTTGCCCGGCAACTTTGTTCTTGGCGAGGTATTCCGTGGCGCGGGCTTGGGCCACGGACGTGCCGTCGACCAGGCCCGACGCGCCGGCCAGCGCCGCCGCATCGGTGCAGATTTGAATCTCGGTGCGAGCAACGGCGATGTAACCGACGTCGACGCCGAAGGCGATCATCGCCAGGAGCATGGTCATGAGAAAGGCCGTCATGACGACAATTTTGCCGCGACGATCCCGCCGCACGGTGCGGGCCTTGGATTGACGACGAATGGAAGCAGACATACTCGATCTCCTGCGCTGAACAGCGCTGAACTCATGGCGACGGTGAAGGTGGCAACGGTTGCGAAACACGTTGCGGCAGTAATCCAGATGAGAAAATACAACTGCGGGTATGGCAGACGATCTAGTGGAAATGTAGGTCGAAAATGAACACGTGGCCGGAAAGCCGCAAAAAACAACCTAGATTTCCTCAAGCCGCGATCGACTGACATTGGCGCGGCAGCCGCCACATTCCATGCTTCGCGCATAACCGTTACTTCGGAAACTCACCGATGATTTGCTTCGCCTTGTCGCCATTTCGCCAACTGCTCGTCGGTTTCATGTTCGTCAGTGCCGGGACCTGTCTGGTTGCATTACCCACTGCCGAAGGACAGCAAATCAAAGCTCCAGCGGCGAAACTAACGGCTGTGAAACCGGCCAACGCGCCGCAGCAGGTGGCTCGCAGAAAAGAGGCTTCTCAAAAAAAAGTCGCGAAAAACGTCACTGGGCCGCAAACGCAGATGCGCGCACTCGTCGAGCAGAGTCTGGCGAAGAACCCTTACTACACGCCCGGTCAGTTGATTTCCCGCCGCGATGCGGAGACGATTTTTCAGAAGCTGCGCGAATTGAACTTGACCACGCCGGAAGACCAGGAGGATCTCGGCGGCGCCTTGCTGCCTGATCAATCGTTTCTCGTCACGCGCCTAAAAACACCCGCTGGCCGGGCGTTCATGAAAAAGATTGCCGACGACAAAACTGCCTACGAGCGGTTGGAGCGGTTGTCGTGGACCAGCGACGGCCGGCGGTTGATTGACGGCTTTATCAATTCCAAAGACGGGCCGGCCAAATTCCAGGAACTGAAGACCGCCGCCCAACTCGCCAAAGTGTCGAAGCAACTGGCGGCCGATCCGCGGACGGTTGAATTCGAATTGCCGACGGGCCATGTCCACACCGCAGCTGGCTTGATCGCCAAACTGGAAGAAGTACTGGAACGACAAAAATCAGCCGAATGACGCGCTGCGCGATAAAATGAGATCTGGCGCGAGCGCTCGCGCTACCATTCTCGCCAATCTCATTTTCTCATCATGCGTATTGTCGATCTACCGCCGCCCGCCAGGCCCCTAGCCGGTTTCCATCAGCCGGGGGGCTGGTGGCATGAAACCGAAGAGCCAGGGCGGATCCACTGCGATCTTTGTCCGCGGGCCTGCACGCTACGGCCCGGCGATCGCGGCTTTTGTTTTGTCCGCGAGAACGTCGGCGGAGAGATGGTTCTCTCCACCTATGGCCGGAGTACCGGCTTTTGCATCGACCCGATCGAAAAGAAGCCCCTCAACCATTTTTATCCCGGCACGAGCGTTTTGTCGTTCGGCACGGCGGGCTGCAATCTCGGCTGCAAGTTCTGCCAGAACTGGGACATTTCCAAGTCGCGCGAAGTGGAGAAACTGAGCGAAGAAGCCTCCCCGGCAACTGTCGCCGCGGCGGCGAAAGTGCTGGGCTGCGACAGCGTGGCCTTCACGTACAACGATCCGGTCGTGTGGGCTGAGTATGCAATCGACACGGCGAAAGAATGCCGGGCGGCAGGCATCAAGACTGTGGCCGTGACAGCAGGCTACATTACGCCGGAGGCCCGTGGCCCGTTTTATGAATACATGGACGCGGCGAATGTCGATCTGAAGGCGTTCACTGAAGAGTTCTACAAGCACGTCACCCTGTCGCACCTGCAGCCCGTGCTCGACACACTCCGTTGGCTCATCCACGAGAGCAATGTCTGGGTGGAAGTCACCAACCTGATCATTCCCGACGCCAATGACACTCGCGAAGAAGTGCAGCAAATGTGCGATTGGCTGCTGCGCGAACTGGGCCCCGATGTGCCGATCCATTTCACGGCGTTTCATCCCGACTTCCGCATGCGCGATCGCGGAAACACGCGGCCGGAAACCTTGCTGGCGGCGTATGACATCGCGAAGTCGGCAGGACTGCGTTATCCGTATGTCGGCAACATTCACGCCGGTCCGCAGCAGAGCACGTATTGCCCCAGTTGCCGTCGGCCGGTGATCGAACGCGTGGGCTACGACGTCCGCCGCTTCGCGGTGAAGAATCAGTGTTGCACCTATTGCGGCGCTGCCATCGCCGGCCGCTTTCACGATGTTCCCGGCAACTGGGGAAGCCGCCGGCAGCCGGTGCGGATCAGCTCCTATGCAGTTGCGGAAACTCGTTCTGAATCGAAACCCGATCCGCCGCTAATCCAGATTCACTCTTCTACGAACGCGCGAGCTAACACCATGAATTCGACCAGCGACCAAGGGCAGAGCTTGCTGAAGTTCGGCGCAGCGGCGCTACGCAGCTGCGTCTTGCGACAGCCGCTCGATGCAACTTGCTCGCTTCCCCAAGAAGACGCTCAGCAACAGGTGCTGGGAACGTTTGTCAGCGCGAAGCGGAGCGGCGCTTTGCGAGGCTGCTGCGGCTCGCTGGGGCAGATCGTGCCGCTGCAGCAATCGCTCGCGAATTCCGCCCAGCGCACGGCCAGCGACGATCCGCGCTTTCCGCCGATTTCGCCGAGCGAGCTTCCGTTTCTCGATTTGGAAGTTTGGGTGCTTTCGAACATGCAACCGGTTGCCGCGCAGGGCGAGTCGCGACGCGCGAGTGTCGTCATCGGCAAGCATGGCCTGCAAATCGCCCGCGGCAATGCCCGCGGCCTGCTCTTGCCGGGAGTGGCCGTCGAACATGAATTTACTCCGGAGGAATTTCTGCGGCAGGTATGCCGCAAAGCGGGACTGCCGCCCACGGCTTGGAAGGACAGCGATACCCAGCTGTGGACGTTCGAAGGCGTCGCCCATCGGGCGCCGCTGGCGGAACTCGACGATGTTAATGCGGAGCCAAAACCAGCGGACTTTTCCGCCGCGGAAATGCGGGCCTTGAGCAGTTTCCTTCGAGACAACGTCGTCGCCGCAGCGACCGGCGCAACGCCGAGCTACTTCGCCCACGGCGCTGCCGATGGAGATGTCTCCGGGCTGATTGTCAAAGTCACGACAGGCGATGGCCAGTCGATCAGCCAATCATGCCGCTTGAACCTGCGCGACACGCTGCCGCTGCAATCGTCGCTGTTTCAAATCGCGCAGCAGTTGGGAGAGCAGCTGGGAAATCAGCGAACTCCGGAAACGGCGTTGCGCAGCTGTGCGGCGGAATTGACCGTCCTCTCCGACGTCGCCATGCACGGCACGGCCAGTGATCCCGACCTGCGAGGAATCGACTCCGCGCGACGAGCCGTTGCCGTCGTTCAGCGTCAGAAAACGGCCGTCGCGTTTGATATGCAGGCCACGCCGGAAGCGCTGCTGGAGCGCGCACTCGCCGCCGCCCACATCGATGTGGAAGAGCCAGCATCCGTCTTCAGTCTGGCCGCCAGTTCAACCGCGGCGAGCACAACCTGGGCTCAATACCCGCAACCTGCAATGGGCGGCGAAGTGCGCCCGCCAGCTCAGGCAGGACGCTTCTACCCTGCCGACGTAAAGGAGCTCAACGCCCTCGTCGATCGCTGCCTGACTGGTCCCGCTGTGGAGAAACGAAAGGTTCTCGCCGTGATGGTTCCCCATGCGGGGCTCATCTATTCCGGCAAGATCGCCGGTGACGTTTTGCGACGCGTGGAAATTCCGCAGCGTGTGATAATCATCGGTCCCAAGCACACGCCGCACGGCGTCGACTGGGCCATCGCGCCGCAAGCCGCCTGGTCAATACCGGGCGCAAAGGTCGCCGCCGATCGCCAACTGGCGGAACTGCTCTGCCAGAAGATCGACGGCCTGCAACTCGACGCGGCAGCCCACGCGCAAGAACATGCGATTGAAGTGGAACTGCCGTTCCTCGCGCGATTGGCTTCACAGACCAAAGTCACGGGCATCGCGCTCGGGCAGGCGGCGCTCGCTCAGTGCTTGCGGTTCGCCACGGGCCTGGCGGAAGTCATCAAATCGCTGCCCGAACCGCCGCTGCTGATCATCTCCAGCGACATGAATCACTTCGCCAGCGATGCCGAGAACCGCCGGCTCGATGAAATCGCGCTGCACGCGCTCGCGATGCTCGATCCTGCGACGCTGTACGATACGGTCCGCGATCAGGAAATCAGTATGTGCGGCCTGATCCCCGCCGTAATTGTCGTGGAAACGCTCCGACAGCTGCAGCAGCTCCGCGGCGTCGAACGCGTCGGCTATGCCACCAGCGCCGATGTGACGAACGATCCATCTCGCGTCGTGGGCTACGCCGGCGTGTTGTTTCAGTAGCGAAAACTCTCCGCTGACTTACTTAGCCTTGCCATCCGTCAGCCAGGCCAGACTCATGCGGGCAAGGGTCAAGCAGGAAGTGCGTTTCTTCGTCGCCTCATCGACCACGGTCCGTTCATAGAAGCAGAGCAAGTTGCCGTCGGGAGCAATTGCCAGATCGCTGTAGCCGCTGCCGCCTGCTTCAAGCGTTTTGTTGATCGGCCAGGTTTCCCCTTCGTCGTAACTCAGCTTGAGCGAGAGATTCTTACGATCGCGGCCCTGTCCCGGCTTCGCTCCCGCGCGCTCCAGGTTATGCGGATTCGAAAACACAATCCGGTTCTTCCCGCCATCCTTGGCCGACGTCCAGCGGATGAGATTGGCCATGCAAATCGGTTCCAGCAGCTGCTCGTTAAACTTGGGCGTCGTCCATTTCGTGCTGCCATCGGGGCTGACCGCGACAGCCCGGCGATGCTCGGGCGATTCGCTGCGAATGTTGATCATCACGCGGCCATCGGCCAACTCGAGCAGAACCGATTCGTTGGGATTCACCAGCGGCTTCGTTTCATTCGCGATGACGTCGCCCACCTGCCAGGCCTGGCCGTCATCATCGCTGTAAATGGTCGAAACAATCGATGGTCGATGGGCATGGCCTCCCTTGCCCGTGGACAGCCACATCGCGGCGAGCAGCCTGCCGTTTTGCAGGCGAATGCCATGGCCTGGGCCGACCGCGATGCTCTGCCATTCGTACGCCGGCCGCAACTTCTCGACGGGGCGGTGATTTCCGCCGGCTTGCCGAACGACAGACCGTCATCGTCGCTCCGCATGTAGAACAGCCGGTTGTATTCGACGCAGTACAGGAAGTGGACGACGCCTGGCCGCGGATCGGCGATCGCAATCGGATTGTTAACCGTGATCTCCCCTTCCTTGCCGAGCTGCTGCGCTACGGCAGCGGGATTACGTGTGAACTGGCCTTCGAGCTCGACGATCTTCTTCATCGGCGACCAGGTCGCGCCGCCGTCGGTGCTGCGGCGAAGCATCACATCGATCTGACCCCAGTCGGTGCTGGCCGCGCGGCGGGCTTCGCAATACGCCAGGACGATTCCATTCTTCGTCACCACGATGCCGGGAATTCGAAATTGGCCGTAGCCTTCTTTGCCTGCTTCAAAGAGATCCTGCTTGCTCGGCTCGCGGATGGGCTCCGCCGCTTGGAGCGAAATCGTACCGACGAGCAGGCAACAACCGGCGATGGTGGAAAGCATAATTCGCATGAGGTTCTTCGTGAAGGAAGTAACGGATTTGCCGCTCGTGGCGATCGCGCGGGCTGTGAAATTCGCCAGCCAATGCCCTTCATTTCGATTGTGTGCGAATTGTAACTGTGACGGATTCACGCCGCGACTATATTGAATTGTCCCGTTTCTCCAGCTGGTTTTCCGCCGTTTCGTTGCCTCCCCCAGTGACCCGCTTCATGGTTTCGCTTGCTTCCCTTCCAACGAACAGCGCGAACCAGCCGGCGGGAAAGGGAAGCGAAATCGATCCTGCCGAGGCCGGCGCGCTGTCTCAATCGGCGCTGTGGGTGATGATCGCCCGCGGTTGGAATGTGGCCGCATCGGCGGCGCTCAGCTTTTTGCTGCCGCGCTGGTTTGGCGATAATGTCGCTGCCTGCGGCGAAGTGCTGCTCATTCTCTCGCTGGTCGGCATCGCCGCGATGATTGGCTCCTTCGGCCTGCCCGAGACGATGATCCGCCACGTGGCAGCCAGCCTCGCCAATGGCAAATCGGCGGCCGTCCGCCTGCTGGTGCAGCGCTGCGGCGTGCTGCTGCTCATCACTTCGCTGGCGACGGCGGTGTGCACCGCGGCCTATTTTTGGCTCGATGGATTTCAGCGATTTCATTTGCCGCGCAGCTTGCTACTGGCCGCCGCGGTGGCCACTGCCATCGCGGCGCTTTCCTGGCAATTGGTTGGTGCGGCGGTCTTGCGCGGACTGCATGAAGTGAAATGGGCCAACCTGCTTTCCGGTGGGCAGTCGGGCGGGCCAATCGCCGTTACGATCTTTCTCGCGGCGCTGGCGGGGCTGTTTCTCACACTTCCTGTCACCGCCGTGACCAGCACGCGCGTGGCGCAGCTCCTGACCGGGGCGATCACTCTGACTGCCTGCGTGACTGCGTATCAGATGTGGCGAGCGATTCCAGTCGCCGCCTATGGCGCTTCCATCGAGGCACTCGTGCCGACAACCGGCGAATTGGCGCTCGATGCCCTCCCGATTGCGCTTTCGCAGATCGCCGCGTTTTGCACCATGTCGGCCGATCTCTGGCTGGTCAGCCGTTTTTTCGGCACGGACGATGTGGCTTACTACGGCAGTGCCAAACGTCTCGTGCTGCTGCTGGGCATTCCCGATCAACTCGCGATGCTCACCATCATCGCCGCCATTCCCAGCTTGTATGCTCGCGGCCAACTGGCTGAGCTGCAACGCGTGATCCGACAGGCCACCAGTCTGGCCGCGGTCCCTGCCATTGTCGCCGCCTTGGCGCTCCTCGTCCTGCCGCAGGAAGTGCTGGGACTGGCATTCGGTCACCAGTACAAGGCGGCGGCGGCAGTGCTCGTGATCTTGACGCTCGGACAGCTCACGGCTAATTGCCTCGGCCCTTGCGGATATGTGCTGCTGATGACCGGTCGGCGGTGGACAGTGCTGTGGATCACGCTCGTTTGCGGCATCTCGGCGATCGTCGTGGGAGCCCTCGGAGCTTACTACGGCGGTTTGATCGGCCTCGCCCTTGCCGCGGCCTTCTGCACGTCGGCGCAAATCACTTTGGAATGGCTGGCGGCCCGTTACTTTGTCGGCGTGTGGTGCCATGCTTCGCCGCTGCTCATTCGTGCGGCAGTGCAAAACGCGGAGACCACTCCCCCGACGCAGGAGCCGCCGCAATGAAGTTTTCACTCGTCGTTCCCACAGTCGGCCGGCCTGCGGACTTGCAGCGGTTCATCGACCATCTGCAATTGCAGGGCTGTAAAGAGCTCGCGCTGCGCGACGTGGAACTGATTGTGGTCGATCAAAGCGGCCAGCCGGCGACGGGCGAGTTGCTCGCGCGGCAAACAACAGATTTTGCGATCCTGCATTTGCCGATGGCCGGCCGCGGGGCTTCGCGGGCCCGCAACTTCGGCTGGAGTTTTGCCCAAGGCGAATTCATTACGTTCCCCGATGACGACTGCCATTATCCGCACGGCTTTTTAGCCAAGGTTCTGGAGAAGTTCCGCGATCCGCAGCTCGCTGCCATTTCCACGAGCGTCGAACATATGAGCCGCCCGCAAACGCCCGCCGGCAGAATCACGCGCGGCAATGTGCTGGAGTGTTGTCTGGAAGCGGGCCTCTTTGCCCGGCGTCTTGCACTGGGCGATTTGCGGTACGACGAGCTGATGGGCGTGGGCTGCGAAAGCTCGTGGAACAGCGACGAAGGGCCCGACCTGCTGCTGCGGATGATGGCCCGCGGCCTGCATATCGATTATTGTCCCGATCTCGTCATTCATCATCCCAATCCGCTGCAAACGCAGGATGAACGGCTGCAGGAACGCAACTTCAAATACAGCCGCGGCCGCGGCTACCTCCTGCGCAAACATCGCTTCCCGATCACGCAAATCGCCAAAACGCTGATTCGCAGCTGCGGCGGCAGCCTGCTGATGGCGGCGACGGGCAAGTTCTTTTGGGCCCGCTATTACTGGCGGTCGTTCGTGGGCAAACTGATCGGATTGCGGGGTGGCAAGAACGCGCCGCAACAATTGCTGACTTCGCCGCTCGCCCAGGAACAGCGCGAAACCGTCCTCTCCTAGCCAGCGGGGCGAGCCAGGGATTAGGCAGATGCGAACCGGCGTGTTCTAATGGGCGAATCGCACTTGTTTCCTCGTACTACGTTCAGTTTTGCCATGACGCGCCACTCACTTGTGCTCCTCGCCATCGTTGTCTTCGCTGTCCCGCTGCACGCTCAGGAAGAAAAACTCACGCCGCTCGACGTGCCCAACTCTTCCGCCAAGACCGAAGCGGAAATGAAGGCCTACACGGAGCTCATCGAGCATTCGGAAGGCAAGATCGACATGGTGCCGGTCAAGGGCGGCAAGTTCCTGATGGGCAGCCCCACAAGCGAGAAAGGCCGCAAGCCCGACGAAGGTCCGCAGCACGAAGTGCAGGTCGATCCCTTCTGGATGGCGAAGTGCGAGCTCACCTGGGACGCCTACGAAGTCTGGATGGCGGACCTTGACATCTTCAAACGCGAAGTGACCGGTGTGGCGGCGAACGCCCGCGATCGTGCGGCCGATAAGTATCAGCTGACGCAGCCGACCAAGCCTTACACCGACATGAGCTTCGGCATGGGCAAGCGGGGCTATCCCGCCATCTGCATGACGCAGCATTCGGCCCGCATCTTTTGCAAATGGCTGAGCGCGAAGACCGGCCGTTATTATCGGCTGCCCACGGAAGCTGAATGGGAATATGCCTGCCGCGCGGGAACGACGACGGCCTATTCGTTCGGCGATGATCCCGATCAGCTCGATGACTATGCGTGGTACATGGACAACAGCGAAGAGAAGTATCAAAAGGTCGGCTTGAAAAAGCCCAATCCGTGGGGCCTGCACGACATGCATGGCAACGTCGCCGAGTGGGTCCTCGACCAGCACACGACCGATTTCTATGGCAGGCTCGCCGGCAAAACGGCCGTCAATCCGCTCGCGATTCCGCTCACCGAGTACAACCGCGTCGTCCGCGGCGGCTCGTGGGACGGCGAAGCAGCAGCGCTCCGTTCCGCGGCCCGCAATGCTTCGCATGAAGACTGGAAGCAGCAGGATCCGCAGCTGCCGCAGAGCATCTGGTATCTGACCGATGCTCTGGGCGTGGGCTTTCGCGTCGTCCGGCCGCTGACGCCGCCAACGGCCGAGGAAGAAAAAGCGAAGTGGGATAAATCCGAGCCGCCGCAGATCGATCGGATCAAGAAGCCGGAGTAACTCGTGGGAACAGACCTCTTGGTCTGTTCAGTGGAATCAGGCAGACCTGGAGGTCTGCCGCCACTTTATCGCACGCGCTCGAACTTCATCCCGCCGATGTTCGCGACTTCCGTTTTGAGCGGAATCGTGAAGTTGTCGTTCCCTTCGAAGACGAGCACGGCCGGCTTCTGCTGGCCATTCGCTTCAATCGCATTGATGGTCAACACGTCCCCTTCCTGGCTGACGAACTGCCATTTTCCTTGCGATTTGTAGGCGACGTTGTTCTCGACGCCAGACGAGTCCATGGCGCCGTCCTTGGTGAACTCAATCGCCATTTCCATCTTTTGGAGATTGGCGATCTGCTCCGGCGTGAGCGAATTGCCGATGGTCTCCTTCTCGAGCACCATGCGGCCGTACCACTTGCCGGGCAGTCGCTGGGCCGGCGGCGGCGCGCTTTGGCCACAGCCGCCCGCGGCGATCACGACCGCGGCCAGGCACAATCCAATCGAAGTCCGTTTCGCAATTCGAAGCATGGTGATCCTCCTTGATCGACCGGGGGTAACTTGACGGGCGTGGTGCTAGCTCGCGGGCTGCACTTTGACGAACGAAAACGGCTCTTTGCTGAATCCGAGCGGAACTTGAATTTCCGCATGTTCATTATCGACCAACCGGAAGCGTAACTCGCTCTCGTCCGACTTTCCTGATTCCTTCACCATGATGATTAAAGTCTCGCCGTCGGACTTCACATATCGCCAAGAGCCCTTCCCTTCCTGCTTGAAGGGGCCGACTTCGGCCCGCAGGTTGAAGTTGCCGTCGCCGGCGAATTTGATTTCGAAAGTCGGCTGAGCGGTCGCCAGCAGCGCGCCGACCAGCGGATTGGCTTTGAAAAAATCGCCCGGAATCGGCTTGCTGGAATCGATCTTCCAGGTGCCGACCACCTTCGTGGCCGGACTGCAACCAGTGGCCAAAAGGGCCACGCCGCAGAGAAAAAATGCAATGTTTAGCGATCGCATGGTATTCACGGTGCGTGCTTTCGAATGTCCGAAGGGGCGGACTGTACCAATCTCACTGGATCGTCACAACGGCAGGATCGCAGCCGCCAGCAATCGTTAGCTAGCAACCGATTACTTCAGCAGCACGGCCCCATGCATCTCGCTGCAGGATTTCACGATCCGCTCGACGATCTGATCGGCCTCTTCGCCAGTCAGTGTGCGATCGGGCGAACGGAGTTGCACACTCAGAAGCAATCGCTTCTTTCCTGCGCCGTCCTTGTCCGGCGCGCGATAGGTATCGAGATAGGTGACGGACTGCAAGCGTTCGCCGGCGGCGCCTTTCACGGATGCGGACAACTGCGACCAGCGGACCGCTTCGTCGACGATCAGGTTCAGATCGCGGGCGATGGCTGGGAACGTGCTCAACTGCTGATGCTGCGGCGTGAGGACAGCCAGCGGCACGAGCGCGCCTAAGTCGAACTCGGCGATGATTGTGTCGCGGCGCAGGCCGAATTGCTTCAGGCCGCCCGGTGACAACTTGCCAAGATAGCCCCAGCGCTTGCCGCTCAACTTGAGCTCGCAGGCCTGATCGGCGAGCAGCAGTGGATGCTTGAAATCGACCGCATCGAGCACGCACTCTGGACTGATCCGGTGCAGCAGGGTTTCAAGAATCCCTTTCACCGCCAAAAAGTCCTGACCGCTCACGGCGGCGAGCGTCCATTGCTCGTTCGGCAAACTGTTTCCCTGCGGCAGATAGATGCGGGCCGTTTCGAACAGCTGGCTGCTGTCGTTGCCGACCGATTCGTTGAGTCTTCGTGCTTCGAGCAGGCTCGGTACGATGCTCCGCCGCAACCGATCGGCCCCCTTCAACATTGGCTGATTGCACACGAGCGGCGCGGAATGCGTCCACGGGCTGAACGCACTCGACCACGCCTCCGGGACCACGCTGGTCGTCACCGCTTCGTCGTAGCCCGCTGCCGTGAACACGTTTCGCACTTTGTGCAGTACGCGATCGGCATCGCTCTTGTGCGAAGGTGCCATCGGCACGCCAATGTCCTCGGGAATCTTGTCGTAACCGTGAATCCGCGCAGCTTCTTCGATCAGATCGATCTCGCGTGTCAAATCCCTTCGCCAACTGGGCGCCAGCGCGGACAACTCGGTCGGCGAAGAATTGGTAATCGCGCAACCCAGCGCCACGAGAATCCGTTCCACTTCCTGTGCGGGAATCTCGATTCCCAAAATGCGTTTCAGCTGCGACAGCCGAAGCACGATGGGCGCTGCCTGCGCTCGTTGCGGACCCAGATCGATCACATCCGGCGCGAGTTCGCCGCCGCCCACTTGCAGAATGAGCTCGCAAGCGCGCAGGCTGGCCCAATCGACGCCGCCGGGATCCGTGCCGCGCTCGAAGCGATACGACGAATCGCTCGAGAGCTTCAGCTTGCGCGATGCGCCGCGCACCGCCAGGGGAGCGAACTGCGCCGACTCGATCAGAACTTCCGTGGTGGCTGGCGAAACTTCCGTATCGAGGCCCCCCATCACGCCGGCGAGCGCAACGGGCCGCTGCGCATCGGCGATCACGCACATGTCGCTGGAGAGCGTGTACGTCTTGTGATCGATGGCGGGAAATTGCTCGTTCTCCTTGGCCCGGCGCACGATGATCTGCCCGCCGGCGAGCTTCTTGAAATCAAACGCATGCAACGGCTGGCCACATTCCATCAGCACATAGTTCGTCACGTCGACGACGTTGTTAATCGCCGGTTGGCCGATCGTCGCCAGTCTTTGCACCAGCCAGGTCGGGCTCGGCTTGACCTTCACGCCGCGCACCAAGCGCCCCGAATATCGCGGGCAAAGTTCCGGCGCGTCGATTTGAATCCGCACCGATTTCTCAACCGATTCGCCGCTCGTCTTCGGCTGCGGTGTGGGAATTTTCAACGCCTGGCCCAGTAGCACGGCAGCTTCGCGGGCCACGCCAATGTGCCCCAGGCAATCGGGCCGATTGCTGGTGATCTCGAGGTCGATGCAAAAATCGCCGCCATCCCTTGCTTCGGTTGACTCATGGTTGAGCCCCGCCATCATCAGCCGGTGCGTCAACTCCGCCGGCGCGACCGTGAGAGAAACGTATTCCTGCAGCCATTTCCAACCGACTAACATGCCGAACTCCACCGACTAGCCCAACGCGTAAGCGAGGGTGATGCTGGTACCTGGTTTTCCCTCGCTCACGCGTCGGGCTAGTAATTAAAACTGCTCCAAAAAGCGCACGTCATTCTTATACAGCTCGCGAATATCGGTGATGCCGTGCCGCCGCATGCAGA
>Ga0196963_10001758_pt1 | contig 13967 bp, 14 predicted proteins | sample S1_5metaG_FD_148600 | JGI IMG/M metagenome (GOLD analysis project Ga0196963, IMG submission 148600) | Soil microbial communities from Anza Borrego desert, Southern California, United States - S1_5 | ecosystem: Environmental > Terrestrial > Soil > Desert | place: USA: California | collected... | reverse complement strand
GAGGCCGGCGAGATGGCCGATCATCTCGCCAAGCGACGAGTTCTTGCCGCCGACCTGTGCGAGGTCGGCAAGCCGCAGTTCATGCAGCCAGAGGACGTTTGCGTTCAACGCCGCAACTCCGTTGAGAGGAAAAGGCACGCGGGCCGGCGTTGGGCTGCCATGGCGGCGCGCCGTCCGCCTGGCGCTGGTGGCAAATGATGCGCGGCCGGGCCGGCTCCCGACAAGCTTGATTTTCCCCGGCAAGCCACAGCGTACCTCGCACTACAATCGCGCCAGGCCCCAAGGAACGATCGCAATGACTGCCGTACGCCCAGTTTTCTTCGTCTCGGACGGCACCGGCATCACCGCCGAAACCATCGGGCACAGCGTGCTCACGCAATTCAACGGGGTGAACTATCAGACCCAGCGCATCCCTTTCGTCGACACGCGGGAGAAGGCGCTCGCCGCGGTCGCGCGCATCCGCGCGGCCGGCGAGCATACCGGGGTACGCCCGATCGTCGTGAACACCGTGGTCGATGGGACATTGACGGCGGTGCTGGCGGAAAGCGGCGGCCTGATGCTCGATGTGTTCGCGCCGTTCATCGGACCGTTGCAGGAGGAACTGGGCATCGAGCGTCAGCCGCGGGTCGGTCAAGCGCATGGCCTGGTGGACATGGGCGAGTACGAGGCGCGTATCAACGCGACCAACTACGCGCTCAGCCACGACGATGGCATCGACCTCGATTACCGAGAGGCGGATCTGATCCTGGTCGGCGTCTCGCGTTCGGGCAAGACGCCGACCTGCCTGTATCTGGCGCTGCATTTCGGCGTGAAGGCGGGCAACTATCCGCTCACGCCGGATGATCTGGAAAGCGGCGAGCTGCCGGCGATCCTGAAGCCGCACCGGCGCAAGCTGTTCGGCCTGACCATCGACCCCGTGCGTCTGCAGCAGGTCCGCCAGGCGCGTCGACCCAACACGCGCTACGCAACGCTCGAGCAATGCCGGCGCGAAGTGGCCAGCGCCGACATGCTGTTCCGACAGGAGAACATCCCCGTGCTCAGCACGACGCACACGTCGATCGAGGAAATCGCCAGCAAGGTGCTGTCGGCACTCGGTATCGACAAGCACATGTTCTGAGGTCAAGATGGTTGTTCCCAGCCCTGAACCAGGGCTGTCCCTTTGTGTTAAATCCGCGTCAGTAAAGGCTTTTTTCGCGCTGTGGGCTTGCCCGGACGGATGCATTCCGGTGCTATGATCGGCCCATGAGCCTGTCGGACGCCGCCGGAATTCGCCTTAGCCGCTTCGGTTACCTGATGGGCCTGTACGCGGAAAACTTCCTGCGTCTGCAACGCCTGTTCGCGGTCGATACCCTGCGTGGCGATAACTTTCGTTCGAGCGTGGACGACGGTCTCGATCTGCGGCTCGATGTGTTGGAGCGTCATCCTTACACGCTCGAGCTGCGGCTCACCTACGAGATGCGCGATCCAGTCACCGGCGAACCGGACCCGTCTGCGTTCTTGCGCTTTTATCGCGATGCGCGCATGGCCGAAGTCACGCATTGCTACGTCGGTCGCCGTTGGCAGGATGCGTTGGGGCTCAATGCGCCAGCACGCACGATCGTCGGCCACCGGTTGCGCATGAATGTGTTCCTGTCGAAATGGCTCGAATACCTCGGCGACCAGGGCCATTCGCATTTCACCCTGGCCGCCGCGAGCAATTCGGCGACCGACTGCCAAAAAATTCCCGAACAAGCTTGACGAACGACCAGGCTGGACCCTAGAATGGCCGTCTTTCCAGTTCGTGGGGCCATAGCTCAGCTGGGAGAGCGCTACAATGGCATTGTAGAGGTCGCCGGTTCGATCCCGGCTGGCTCCACCACCCAAACAAGTCCCCATCGTCTAGAGGCCTAGGACACCACCCTTTCACGGTGGCGACCGGGGTTCGAATCCCCGTGGGGACGCCATATGAAACAAGCACTTAGGGCCCGGGAAACCGGGCCCTTTCTTTTTTTCCGGAATTGACCCCGATGAAGCGCGCGCCTGTGCATGCACTGACGCATGCAGCGCCCGCGCGCGGGCTCATGGGAAGCGTCTTCACGCAGTTCGGACAAGAAAAGTGCCGCAGGCGCTGGCGCCACGGCCGCGGAGAAGTCGGGCCTGGCAGAGCGGCTTGCTGACGCATGCGTGTGATGTGCTTGACGTTAGGAATGATCAGCTGCTGCCGTCGGCTCTGTAGATAGCCCGTCGCTGGATGCCGCGACATGACGGTGGTCGCCGGCGGCGGGGCTTGGCGTGGGTGAGCCAGGAAGCAGGCGGGCGGGGGCGCTGACGACGCGATAGCCGGCGGGTACGTCTTGCACGACCACGGTGTTGGCGCCGACGACGACGTCGTTGCCGACATGGATGTTGCCGATCACCATCGCGCCGGCGCCGAGGTAGACGCGATCGCCGATGACGGGAAATCCGTTCGAGCGACCGGCGCCTTTGGCGCCGATGGTGACGCCTTGGCCCAACGAGCACTGAGCGCCGAGGTTGCCATGCACGACGATGCCGCCGAAATGGCCGATGTACAGCCCAGGGCCGATGTCGGAGTCGGGCGAGATGCGGATGCCGAACAGGCAATGGGCCACACCGATGTTGAGCACATGGTAGATCAGCTTGAGCGGCAGGCTGAGTGTTCGCGGCCGGATGCCGCGTATCCAGCGGCCGTAGCGATAGATGCAGGTGGCGATGAACCCGTATTGGAGCAGCGCGATCAGACGTGCTCGCGCGTCCGCGTGCATCGTCGAGACGGCGTGGAAATAACGGCGATAGTCATCGCCGATCGCTCCTAACGTCTGTCTCAGCCCTGGATGCGCATCGCGAAGGCGGGATGCTGGCGCCGATGGGTTGTCAACCGTATCGCGCTCGGGTGGAGCTACTCTCATGAGGTCTCGAGTTGGAAGTCTTCGCTGACATCGAGTTTTAGCCGCGCAACACCAGTCCCGCTGCGGCATGCCGCACAGAGGCCGAGGCTTACGGGCGATCAGTGCATGGTCTTGTGTTCATGTTGCGGTGCGCCTAGACGTCCGGATGCATCGACGGGCATCGGCAGGCGCCGGCGGGCGCGCCGGTATTCGGCGATGGCGGTGGAGGCGTTGTCGATGCCTTGGGCGATGAGACGATCGATGTACTCGGGGGAGTAATCGAGGTCGCGCGAGACGTGTTCGTGCGGGAATTGTCGATCCCTGCCGATATGCAGCAGGTCCGCCTGTATCGGCTGCAGTGCCATCGCCCGGCGATGCTCCGCCTTCACGGCCGCCGCGAGCGGAGAGCCGCCGTGGCGCAGCGCGAGCGTGCGCAGCCGTTGCATCGCGCCGAGATAGGCATTGCCGATCTCGATGTCGCGACGGTCGTAGACCGACTTCTCGCCAAGCAGGATGTTGATTTGCCGATAGTAGGCTTGCATGCCGCTCCTCGGCAGGTGTTCCGAATCGGGCTTCATCATGTCGACGAGGATGACGAGGCAGGTCTCGGGCTCATCCTGCTCGGCAGCATCATGGGCCAGTAGCGAAAGCACATCGGGCAGCAGCGTATTGCTGCGCATTTCCGGGTCCCAGAAGAACCGTCCATCGACGCGGCCGGGCGTGAACAGCAGGGGCAGTGCGATGCTGGCCGTCAGCATGTCCGATGTGATCGTGCGTTCGGCGCTGTCGAACAGAACGTTGCGCCCACTTTGCACATCGCTCGCGGCGACCAGCAGGCGCGGTGTATCGCCGCGGTACTGGCCGAACGCGTCGGACAGGGTCCGTTTGGCGACGCTGGTGTCGTACAGCGGGAGGTGGAAGCGCATCGGCTCCGCGAGCAGATTCCAGTTGGCGTAGGCGGGGCGATACAGCGCGCGGTTGCCGAGCAGCAGGCCGGTGAGCAGGCCGTTCCAGCAGCGCCAGTATTCGCCGGGGAAAGGCAGGAACGGCATGGCCGGCATGGCCAGCGTATGGCGCCAGAAATGCTCCAGGGCAATCGCATCGTGGTTGCCGTAGTGCTTGGCGATCAAGGCGGCATTGATCGCGCCGATGGAGGCACCGGCCACGACAGCCAGTTCGATGTCTTCCTCATCCAGAAAGCGGCATAGCACTTTCCATGCGCCGCACTGGAACGCACCGAAGGAATTGCCGCCCTGCAGCAGTAACACGGCCTTCTTGCGCATCATGGCTTCCTTGCCAGACGATGGGTCTATCCCAAGTTTGAGGCAGGCGGCCCGCTAAGTTCCGGCGACCGTTGGGCGTGGTGCTCAGGCCGTCGGCCGTTCGGGTTACGCGTCGTGTGGGATGCCGAAGTCGTGCGCCGGAACGGTTTTAGCCGAAGTCGTAGTTCATTTCCGGGCCGGCGGGCGCGAGGAAATTTCCGGATACGTAGTTGACGCTGCTGGTGAACAGCACGGTCATGCTGGCCGCGTCCTGCACGAATTCGGCGATCGTGCGCTTGCCGAGGTCGCGCGCCTTGTCGGCGATCTCGCGGATCTTCTTCTGATGCTCGCTGTTCTTGGCGAGGTCGACCATGTACGAGCGATCGATACGCAGGTACTGGGCATCGATGTGGCTGAGCAACTGGAACGAGTTGACGCCGGAGCCGAAGTGCTCGAGCGAGAAGCCGACGCCGCTCGCGGCCAGGCCACGCTGGAAATCCTGCGCCGCCTTGAGGTTGGTGAACACCTTCGACTCGGGGATTTCCAGCACCAGGCGGGGGCCATCGATGCCGAGCTTCTTGATCTGGTTGCCGATCAGCCCAGGCAGCTTGTCGTCGAGCAGGCTCGTGGTGGTGATGTTGACGAAGAGCGTGGTGTCTTTGCCGGCTTTCTGCCGTTCGGCGATCAGGCCGAGGGCGCGACCGATTACCCAGCGATCGATGCGGGTCATCAGGCCGTTTTCCTCGGCTTCGGGCAGGAACGCGACCGGCGGCACCAACTCGCCGTTAGGCAGGCGCATGCGGATCAGCACTTCGTAGCACTCGCCGCCCTCGCCGTGCAGATTGATCATCGGCTGGAAGTGCAGCACGAAGCGATTGTTTTCCAGCGCATCCTCGACCTGCCTGACGCGCTCGAGGGTGCGCGCCTCTTCGTCGCGATCGCGTGCGGCCGGATCGAAGATCTCGGTGCGGTTGCCCCCCATCGACGCGGCCGACTGCAGGCTTTGCCCGGCGCGTGCGAGCACCTGGGGTGTCTGCGCGATCTTCTCGCCGATCTGCACGCCGCCGACGCTGACGGTCACCGTCAGCGAGCGCTCGCCGACCTCGAGAATCTTGCCTTCGAACGCGGCGCGAACGCGATCCGCGATTTCCTTGGTGTGGACATGGTTGGACTGGCGCAGCAGCGCCGCGAAGCTGTGCTCGCCGAAGCGCGCCAATGTTTCTTCGTCGGACAGTACTTGGCGCAGACGCGTCGCCGTGGCTTCCTGCAGGTCGTCGGCATGCCCGAGACCGATCTCGTGCAGCATCGTCGAGTAGTTATCGACTTCGATGAGCAGCAGTGCCTGATCCTTGCGGCCTTCCGCGGCCTCGGCGATGGCTTGGTCGAGTTCCGCCATGAAATGCTGACGGTTGTACAGGCCGGTGACCTGATCGCGTTGGCGCAATTCATCGAGTTCTCTGACCATCTCCGCATCGATGGTCTTCTGCCGGAACACGATCTGCAGGCAAGGCTCGCCCTCGTAGCTGGCCTGGGCGAACTCCATCACCGCATCGAAGCTGGAGCCGTCGCCGCGCACCGCGGTGAGCTGCATCGTCTTCGGCGGCGGCTCCCCTTTGGACAGGCGCTTGAGCAATTGCTTGAAGCCGTCGGCGTGCGAGCCGGCGATCAGGTCCAGCACGGACAGACCCTCGATGTCGGCGAATTCCTCGAAGCCGAACATCTCGAGATAGGCCTGATTGGCACGGATATGCATGCCTTCGTGAATGTAGGCGATCGGATCACGCGAGGATTCGATCAGCGCGTCGCAGCGGCGCTCGGTCTCGCGCAGCGCAGCCTGCAGGCGCCGAACCGCGCGCCGGCTCTCGACTGCGGCGAACGCGTTGGACACGGCGAATTGCAGGATTTCCGGGCGCTGCCTGGGCGCGACGCGCGGCACACCGGCCTTGAATGCGGCATCGACGTTGGCATCGTCGAATGTCGGCAGCACCGCGATGATCGGCACATCCTTGCCGCTGGCTTCGACCAGCTCCGCCACGCGCGCCAGCGGGATCAATTTGGTTTCCAGGCCGGCGACGACGAGGTCGATCGGCTGGCTGCCGATCACCGACTCGAACTGCTCTTCGGATTCGGCCCGCGTCGGCCGCACGGCCATGCCGCCATTGCGCAGAATGCTGGTAACACGTTCCGCATCCTCGACACGATCTTCGACGAGCAGCAGGCGGAGAACGGAGTCCTTGGACGACATGAGCGGCGCGGAGACAGAATTGCCGTGAGTCTCACACGATTGCCGACCTGCGCCAAGCCGTGCCGCGTCATGCCGCGCTTCGATCGGTGCAGGCGCGCCCTACAGCGGCAGCTTGTACGGCGCGCCGGCCATCTCGCGTACCAGCCGTGGTACCAGATATCCCGGCAGACGCACGCGCAGCGTTTCGATCAGCGCATGCGCTTCGACATCGGGCACTTCGAAGTGGGCGGCGCCTTGCACGCGGTCGAGCTGATGCAGGTAATAGGGCAGCACGCCGGCGGCGAACAGACGCTCCGACAGCTCGGCCAGCGCTTCGGCGCCGTCATTGACGCCGCGCAGCAGCACGGCCTGGTTGAGCATCTGCGCGCCGCGGGTGCGCAATGCCGCGCAGGCGTCTTGCACTGTCGCATCGATCTCGTTGCCATGATTGGCGTGCAACACGAACACGACCGGCCAGGGCTGCCGTTCCAACCAGGCGAGCAGCTCGGCATCGATACGCTCGGGCAGCACGACCGGCAGGCGGGTATGGATGCGCAGGCGGCGGACATGCGGGATTCGAGCGAGCTGCTCGGTCAGCTCCGCCAGCTTGGTCGTGGCCAGCGATAGCGGGTCGCCGCCCGAGAGAATCACTTCGCTGATGCTGTCGTCGTCACGCAGGTAATCCAGTGCCGCGGCCCAGCGGCCCGTGGCGGCGAGCTCGTCCGAGTAGGGGAAATGGCGCCGGAAGCAGTAGCGGCAATGCACCGCGCAACTGCCGGTGGCGATCAGCAGGGCGCGGCCCTGGTATTTGTGCAGCACCCCGCTGGCGCCGCGGCTGGCGAGGTCGCCGACCGCATCCAGGGTGAAGCCGGGCACCGGCCGGTATTCGTCATCGAGGGGCAGCACTTGGCGCAGCAGCGGGTCCGCGGCATCGCCCGGCTGCATGCGCGCGACGAAGCCGCGCGGCACGCGCAGCGGGAATTCGCGGCAATCCGCGGGAAGCCGCTCGCGCAGCGCATCGAGGCCGAGCAGGGCCAGCAGCTCGTGCGGGTCGGTGATCGCGTCGCGGAAGGCGCGCCGCCAGTCCGGCTGCGCCTGGGACAGGCTTGCAGGTATCATTCCGCTTCTTTTGGGGCCGGAACCGGCCCAATCCGTCAATCAATCTAGTCGCTGCCGCCGTCGCGCGCCAGCGACGCCAAGGAGCATTGCATGGCCAGCTACGGCATGAACGACGTCAAGAACGGGATGAAGATCCTGGTCGACGGCTATCCCTGTGTGATCGTCGACACGGACTACATCAAGCCGGGCAAGGGCCAAGCGTTCACCCGCGTGAAGTATCGCAACATCAAGACCGGCCGCGTCGTGGAAATGACGATGAAGTCGACCGACTCTGTCGAAGCGGCCGACGTCGTCGATACCGACATGCAGTATCTCTACAACGACGGCGAGTTCTGGCACTTCATGCAGCCGGACACGTTCGAGCAGTTCACCGCCGACAAGAACGCGGTCGGCGATGCCGCGAAGTGGATCAAGGGCGAGGAGACCTGCGTCGTCACGTTGTGGAACGGCGCGCCACTGGCGGTGACGCCGCCGAACTTCGTCGAGTTGAAGATCACCGAGACCGATCCTGGTCTGCGCGGCGATACCTCGGGCGGCGGCGGCAAGCCGGCGACGCTGGAGACCGGCGCCGTGGTGCGCGTGCCGCTGTTCGTCAATCAGGAAGAAGTGATCCGCGTCGATACGCGCACCGGCGAGTACGTTTCGCGGGTGAAGTAGGGCGCACTCAATGCGCCGGCGTGCGCTGCGCCGGCACGGCGACGGCGGGTCGAGACCCGCCCTACGGGGGGGACTGACATGGACGCTGTCGACCTGATCATCGAAGCCGGTTGGGTCATTCCGATCGAACCGCACGGCGTGGCCTGGCCCGACCACGCGGTCGCCGTCACTGCCGATCGCATCGTCGCGGTCGGCCCGCGCGCCGAGATCACGGCGCGCTATCAAGCACGCGAGCATTTGCGTCGACCGGACGCGATTCTGCTGCCCGGTCTGATCAACGCGCATACGCATAACCCGATGAGCCTGCTGCGCGGCGTCGCCGATGATCTGCCGCTGCATGAATGGCTCACCCGGCACATCTGGCCGATCGAAGGCGCAGTGATCGGTCCGGAATTCGTCGCCGACGGCATCGCGCTGGCGGTCGCGGAGATGATTCGCGGCGGCACGACCTGCGCCAACGAGAACTACTTCTTCCCGGACGTGATCGCCGCGAGCTACGCGCGGCTCGGCTTCCGCGCCACGGTCGGTTTGCCGATCATCGAATTCCCGACCGCCTGGGCGAAGTCCGCCGACGAGTACTTCGATCGCGCGCTGGAGGTGCACGACCAGTATCGCGACCATGCGCTGATCCGTACCGCATTTGCCCCGCATGCCCCGTACACCGTCAGCGACGCGAGCTTCTCGCGCATTCGCGTGCTCGCCGACCAGCTCGACTTGCCGGTGCACTGCCATGTGCACGAGACCGCGCAGGAGATCAGTGACTCGGTCAAGCAGCACGGCGTGCGCCCGATTGCGCGGTTGGAAGGCCTGGGGCTGATCAACCGGCAACTGATCGCCGTGCACATGACCCAGCTCACGCCGCACGAGATCGCGCTATGCGCCGAGCATGGCGTATCGGTCGCCCATTGCCCGGAATCGAATCTCAAGCTCGCGTCCGGCTTTTGTCCGGCCGAGGCACTGCGTCGCGCCGGCGTCAATTTGGCGCTGGGTACCGACGGCTGCGCCAGCAATAACGATCTCGACATGCTCGGCGAATTGCGCACCGCGGCTTTGCTGGCCAAGGGCGTGGCGCAGGATGCCGCCGCGCTGGCCGCACCGGATGCGCTACGCATGGCGACGCTCGGCGCCGCGCAGGCGCTCGGCCGCGAGCAGGCGATCGGCTCGATCGAAGCCGGCAAGCAGGCCGATCTGATCTGCGTGCGTCTGGATCGACTGGAAGCCCAGCCGTGCTTCGAGCCGATCTCGCAGCTGGTCTATGCAACCGGCCGGCATCAGGTGCAGGACGTCTGGATCGCTGGTCGGCGCAAGCTCGCCGACGGCGCGCTGGTCGACATCGACGAAGCGGCGCTGATCGCGAACGCCAAGGCGTGGCAGGCGCGGATCCAGGCGTTGCCGCGTAGGAGCGGCGGATGACGCGGTCCGTGACGAACGCCGATCCGGCCGAGCTGGCGAAATTCAATCGCTTGGCGGCGCGCTGGTGGGGCGAGCCGGGGTTGTCGCGGGATGCGTTGAAGCGCATCCCGCGCCGGCGAGCGGGCGGACACGGATGTCCGCCCTGGCGCCACGCGCCAGGGACGGCTCGGAGCGAAGTGCAATGACATCGAGCCTGCAAAACGCCGACCCCGCCGAGTTGGCGAAATTCAATCGCTTGGCGGCGCGCTGGTGGGATCCCGAAGGCGAATCCCGCCCGCTGCACGATCTGAATCCGGCGCGATTGCGCTACATCAGCGAGCGCTGCTCTGTGCGCGGCAAGCGGGTGCTCGACTTAGGTTGCGGCGGTGGCTTGCTGTCGGAGGCGATGGCGCGCGAGGGCGCCGACGTCGTCGGCATCGATCTCGCCGCGGATGTGATCGAAATCGCCCAACTGCATCTGTACGAATCCGGCTTGCAGGTCGATTACCGGCAGCAGAGCGTCGAGGATCTCGCCGCCGCGGAAGCCGGCAGCTTCGATGTCGTCGCCTGCATGGAGATGCTCGAACACGTACCCGATCCGGCTGCGGTGCTGGCGGCGGCGGCGCGGCTGCTCAGGCCGGGCGGGCAGTTGTTCGTGTCCACGCTCAATCGCACACCGCAGGCGTTCGCTGCCGCGATCGTCGGTGCTGAGTACCTGCTGCGGCTGTTGCCGCGCGGCACGCATCGCTACGCCAGCTTCATCCGCCCGTCCGAGTTGGCCGAGTGGCTGCGTGTGGTCGGTTTCGAGCTCAACGATGTCAGCGGCCTGCATTACCAGCCGCTCACGCGCCGCGCTTGGGTCGGGCCGGGCACCGCGGTCAACTACGTGGCGTGGGCGACGAAACTATGAGTCGCTGGCAGCCGCAGGCGGTGCTGTTCGATCTCGACGGCACGCTGATCGACACCGCGGCCGATCTATGCGCGGCCGCCAACGCGATGTTGATCGAGCGTGGTGCGGCGCCGTTGCCGCTGGCGGCATTTCGCCCTTGGGTCTCGCGTGGTGGGCGGGCGATGCTCGACCTCGCTTTTCCCGAACTCGATGATGAGTCACGCGCGGCACTGCTGCCGGAATTCCTCAGCCGCTACGGTGCTGAACCGGCGCGGCACAGCCGCCTGTTCGACGGCATGACCGAGGTGCTGGCGGCGATCGAAGCGCGTGGCCTCGCCTGGGGTATCGTCACCAACAAGCCGCAGCGACTGGCCGAGCCGGTGCTGCAGGCGCTGCGGTTGACCGACCGCTGCGGCGTGCTGATCGGCGGCGACACGTTGCCGGTGCGCAAGCCCGACCCGCTGCCGCTGCGGGTGGCCTGCGAGCGGCTGGGGGTGGCCGTCGAGAAGGCGATCTACGTCGGTGACGATCTGCGCGACGTGCAGGCTGCGCGGGCCGCCGGCATGCCGGTGATTGGCGCGGCCTGGGGCTATCTCGCGCCCGGCGAGCATATCGATGACTGGGGCGCCGATGCCGTGCTTGCGCAGCCGATCGATCTGTTAGCGGCGCTCGGCCTCGACGGCCATGGCTGAAGCCAGCGCCAGCTATATCGCCAAATGGCAGCAGCGGCAGCCGGAGATGCGCGTGCTGGAGGCGTTTGCAGCGCCGGATCAGCGAACGCTGCTGACGCACTGGTGGGCGCTGTGGAACGAGCTCGATGAGGCGATGTTCGAACTGAGCGACCCGGCCGTGGCGCGCAGCAAGCTCGCCTGGTGGGGGCAGGACCTCGCCGCCGGCGCGCGTGCGCAGCATCCGCTGGTGCGCGCGTTGCTCGCCGAGCCGCGTGCGGCGGCCGTGTCCGCGGCGCGCTGGCGTGAACTCGCGCAGCAGGCGATTGCGTTGGCGTCCGATGAGTTCGCTGCCGACGACATCGCCGGCGTCAAGGCACGCTGGCAGCCCCTCGCGGACGTTTTCGCCGTACTCGAGCAGGCACTGTTCGGCCGCGCGGATGCGGCACGGATCGCCGCGCAATGGCAGATGGCGCGGGCGCTGCGCGCGCTGCGCCGCGGCCAGCCCGAGCGCGCCGGCCTGCCGTTGCAGTTGCTGGCCCGACATGGGCTGGTCCTCGGCGATCTGTCGGGTCAGGAGCCGCCGTCCGCTTTTTGGCGCGATTACCGTGATGAGCTGTACGGCACAGCCGCCGAGGCCGCCGCCTTGCCGCGCCGTGCCCGCGACGAGTTCGATCGCCTGCAACTGAACCGCCTTGTCGCCGGACAGCCGCTGGCACGCGCGATGGCGATCTCGCCATGGCGCGCGCTATGGCTGGCATGGCGTGCCGCGCGGCGCGGCGCGCGCGACTGAACGACGGGCCTGGTTCGGCGTCGGGCTGGTATCCTCGGCGTTCTTTGCCGCGCTTTCCGGAGTACCCCTTGTCTCCCGCTGCCGAATCCAGCGTCCGTAGCCTGCCCGACGTCGCCAGCCATCCGCAGACCGCTGCGGCGCCGCTGGACTGGGTCGGTATGGGCGAGATCGAGCTGCCGCTGCTGCTGCCGGGGCCGGGGGGGGCACCGGTGCAGGTCGCGGCGCGGGCGGCGGCGTTCGTCAATCTGCTGCGGCCGGACGCACGCGGCATCCATATGTCGCGGCTGTACCTGGAGGTGGAGCGCGCGCTTGGCGCCGAGCCGCTGTCGCCGGGCATGCTGCGCCGGGTGCTGAAGACGTTCGTCGAAACCCATGCCGAACTGTCCGACCGCGCGATGCTGCGCCTTCGCTTCGAGCAACTGGTGCGGCGCCCGGCGCTGGCCAGCGCGAACAGCGGCTGGCGCGCCTATCCGGTCACGGTGACCGGTGTGTACGAGCGCGGCCAGTTCAGCCTGGAACTGGCGTTGGAGGTGCTGTATTCGAGCACCTGCCCCGCGTCCGCGGCATTGGCCCGGCAACTGATCCAACAACGCTTTCAGCAGGATTTCCCGGCAGGGGAGGCGCTCGATCATGCCGCCGTGCTGCGTTGGCTGGGTTCCGAGCAGGGCATCTGCGCCACGCCGCACAGCCAACGCTCGCGGGCCGAGGTCAAGCTGCGGCTGCTGCCGTCGTTTCAAGGCTTGCCGACCATCGACTTGATCGACCGCATCGAAGCGGCGTTGGCGACCCCGGTGCAGACCGCGGTCAAGCGCGAGGACGAGCAGGCGTTCGCCCGCCTCAATGGCGAGAACCTGATGTTCTGCGAGGACGCCGCGCGCCGCATCCATGCCGTGCTGGATGCGGACGAGCGTGTGGTCGATTTCTGGCTACGCGCCACCCATTATGAAAGTCTGCATCCGCATAACGCGGTGGCGGTGGCGAGCAAGGGCGTCGCTGGCGGCTACGTCCCGGGCTGATGGCCGGACGTTTCGCCGGCACGGTGCTGCCGGCCTACACGTCGGGCTGAGCAAGGGCCTTCACGGCCGCCGCCGCACGATCGGCGGGTAATAGGCGCGGTAGCCCCACCATGGATCCCAGCGCAGCCACGGATCGGGCACGTAGACATATTCGATATCGCGGCGCGGCGGCCACAGGTAGATGACGTCGGCGTCGATGACCGGATAGCGGTAGTCGTACTGACCGATGCGCCGGGTCTCGAAGCCGCTGACCGTGCCGGTGAAGGTGATCTCGCGACCTTCGCTGAACAGGGCCGGGTCGTAGAAGCCGCGATTGCAGGCCATGAAGCGGCCCTCGGCGCGGTCCTGCGCCAGCGGGCGGGCGGTTTCGCTCAGCGGTCGCGCTAGAACCTCGAAGCAGGTACGGTCGCTGCGCGGCTCGGTGGCGATGATCGTGCCGCCCCAACGCACCGGCTGGCCGGGCGCGACGGCATTGCTGCCCGGCGGTACTTCGCTGAACGCGCCGCGCAGTGGTGCCGGCGCGGTGGCACAGGCGGTGGTGAGGGCGATGGCGATGGTCAGCGCGAGCGGGCGCAGGGGCTTGATCATGGCGGCGGTCTCCGTGGCATGCGAAAACGACGCAGTTCCTGGCCGAGCCGTCGCAGCTCGAGGGCATCCAGGTTCGCGCCAGCGTAGCGCCAGTCCACATAACGCCGGGTAAGTCCAAGGATGGCTTCGGCCGCGTCCGGTCGCTGCTGCGCGGCGATCTCGGCGAAAGCCAGCGGCGGCTGCCACATGGGCCTGGCCAGGCCGGCGCGCGCCAGTCGCGCCAGGAAACGCTCGAAATCGCGGACCAGCGGTGGTCGCGGGTCCGGCGGCCGGCGCAGCATCAGCAGCAGCGTGAAGGCCAGCGCGACGCCGGTGGCGATCACTAGGCCGATGCCGAGCATGCGCCAGTCGGCGCGATCGATGCCCAGCGGACGGAACAGTAATTGCTGTCGGGTCGCGTTGTAGCCGAGCACGAAATCGTTCCAGCCGCGGCGCAGCCAGTCGGCCGCATTCCACAGCGGCCGGCCGTAGCTG
>Ga0196963_10001757_pt1 | contig 13968 bp, 13 predicted proteins | sample S1_5metaG_FD_148600 | JGI IMG/M metagenome (GOLD analysis project Ga0196963, IMG submission 148600) | Soil microbial communities from Anza Borrego desert, Southern California, United States - S1_5 | ecosystem: Environmental > Terrestrial > Soil > Desert | place: USA: California | collected... | reverse complement strand
ATTCTATTGTTACCGTAGTACCTCGCGCGGTACCCTCGGATTCGACGCTGATGGCTCCCCCGTGCCCCTCGATAATTGTCTTTGCGATAAAGAGACCTAATCCGGAGCCATCGGGATGTATACGCACGGCTTGACCCCCGCGGAAGAACTTCTCGAAGATACGCGGCAGGTCGGCACTGGAGATTCCGCTGCCAGTATCAGCGATGACAATGATCGCATGTCTCCCCTTCGTCGACACCGTGACGGAAATCCGGCCACCTGACGGCGTGTACTTGATCGCGTTGTCTAAGATGTTCTCAACGGCGATGGTCAACTTTCCACGGTCGAACACAACCGGGGGAATCTCCGGCGGTAACGAACTCGTCACCTCGATATTCTTCAGAGAAGCCGCGTCGGAAAATATGCCTGTAGCGACTCGAACGACATCGCGTACGTCGCCTGGTTCGAGCGAGTAGGTAAAGTGTCCTGTCGCAATACGGTCCACATCGAGAAGATCGTTGGCCACCATCAGCATCGCGTCCGCAGATTGCTTTGCCTTAGCGAGCTGCGAGCGCTCTGCCTCGCCGATCGCGGCTGTCCTGGACGCCAGGAGTTCGTCGAGTATCCACCGGACCCCAGTGACAGGTGTTCGCAGTTGATGTGCGGCGATCGTCACGAATTCCGCCTTTGCCCGTTCCACAGTCAGCCGTGCAAGTTCGGCGGCGAGGCGCTGCTCCTTAAGAATGCTTCGAATGAGGAAAATGCCTATGAGGATGGAGGCTATGAGCAGCGCGATGTCGGGCACTGCATCGGCGAGGGTGGGATTCACAAGCGCCCGGAAAAACGTAAATGTCCACATCAAGAAGACAAGGAGCTCTGCGATAGCCACTTTGATGTTAAAAAGATTGTACGCCGTGATCGCGTAAAAAGCCGCGATAGCAAAAAGCGGGAACGCGAGACCGCCAAGAAGCGGTGCGAAATCCCATCCGTACCAGGGCGCAAAACGCGTCGCACCAAGGAGCAGCCCGAGCGTGATGCTTGCCATCAGGATGAGCGCCTGACGCCTCCTTACAGCGTCGGCCTCTTTACGCACGCGCTGGAAAATAATGGTGCCGGTAGCCACCGCCGCGAGGACGAAGTACACAATGAGCGGTGCGAGCAGCGGCCCGGCCTCTGGTGCGAGAACCTCTGATGGCGGTGAAGAAAGAGTCCCGACAACTGTGCGGAGACCGAAAAAATCGCCCACGAGCAGGGTGGCAAAGACCGCTGCCCCCGCAGCGGCAAAACGCTTGCTCATCGCCTCCCAAAAGACGAGTGGCCGCGATTCCTTGAGGTACACGAGCGCGAAGGAAAGCGAGGTCCACGCGATGGACACGATGCCGAGCATTGACACGATACGAAGCGCTCTCGCAAGCTCCAGGTCGGTGGCGAGATGGTAGAAAAAACCGAACCACGACCAAACCATGATGGCGAGCATGACGATGCCCATCGAGCGCGCTACCTTGTCGCGCCACACAGTTGTCACGATGAAGCAGAATATGAGAGTCGCGAGGAATGCGGAGATACCTATACCGAGCTCCTGTATGTTGGACGGGTCGAAATGCACTCTTCTAGCGTATCACGCTGAGACTGCATCGATATATATAAAAAGTGTTGGGGAGCGGAAAATCATCCGCTCCCCGATTTTTCGGCAGTGACGACGATCATGCCGAGATCTTTAGTGGACTTCTTGACCGCGAGACCCAGACTGCTGCCGTAGCGCAGTAAGTATTGCGCGCACGCAGCCGCTTCGCCCGGCGCAGAGAGTGATATCCGCTCAAAAATTTCACGAATATGCTTCGGGGCTGGGCAATTAGGGTCGAACTCGCCGAGCTGCCTATCGTGGGACATGAGCGTCCATTTTTTCCCCTGGCCTTCAGTTACTGTCTCGCCGTTGAACACGACGAGCCGTATGAACGCCCTGTTCCCATCGACGGGAGTAGAGACCCTGTGTGCGTCGCGGCGCTTCGGCACTTGAGTCTCTGAGTATTGCATCAACGCTGGTTGCATCACGACGGACTGAAGTTCCCCGTTCTTCAAGGCCTTGGCGATCGTCTCAGCGCTTTCGCGCGCCGCATGATCACGTGCATAGACATACGCGACGAGCACTATGGCGACGAATGCGATGCTTAGGACGACGTACCACGCCTGCGCATCGATCATTGCGATCAGGTCATTCCACATTTGTGAGAATCTCCAGTGAGACCCTCCCCGGGGCGCATGGTGCCGTTTATGAAGGGGAGGTCAAGCGGCGCGTTTCTGTTTGTGCTGCTCTATCTTCAATATTTCATCACGAAGCAAGGCCGCGGTCTCAAAGTCAAGCCGATCGGCAGCCTCATGCATCTGGAGGCGCTTCTCACGCAGGAGCTTCTTCATGTCGCCCCCGTACGCCGCGGCGTCAGTCGAGGCAAGCTCGGTGATGGCACGATCACGTGTGCGGCGGATATCTTCGATGATGTTGCGTATACGTTTTTGCACCGTTTGCGGCGTTATGTTGTGCTCCTTGTTGTACGCGAGCTGTAGAGCGCGGCGCCGATTTGTCTCACCGATGGCGCGCTCCATAGAGCCTGTCATCGAGTCCGCATAAAGGAGAACGCGCCCGCGGACATTGCGAGCCGCACGGCCGATCGTCTGTATCAGTGAGGTTTCGCTACGGAGAAAACCCTCTTTATCGGCATCGAGGATTCCAACCAACTCCACCTCGGGAAGATCGAGGCCTTCACGCAGCAGGTTCACGCCGACAAGAACATCAAACACTCCCTTCCGGAAGTCGGTCAAGATCTCTATGCGCTCTATCGTGTCGACGCCGCTGTGCACGTAGCGGGCCTTCACGCCCCGTTCGATAAGGAATTGCGTAAGATCCTCGGCCATCTTTTTCGTCAGCACCGTCACCATTGATCGCGCGCCGCTTTTGGTGACCTTCTCGGCCTCTTTGATGAAATCCTTGACCTGCCCGTCGTACTCGCCGCTTCCTACAATGGGACGCACGATTATTTCGGGATCTACGAGTCCCGTTGGCCGAATGACTTGTTCCACCGGTTTGCCGCTACGTTCGAGTTCGTAGCGCGATGGCGTGGCCGTCGTGTAGATAGTTTGCCCGACGCGCTTCTCGAATTCGTCGAATGTGAGCGGCCGGTTATCAACGGCGCTGGGCAGACGAAAGCCGTGTTCCACGAGAGTGTCCTTGCGCGCTCGATCACCGGCATACATCGCCCCGATCTGAGGCACCGTGACGTGGGACTCGTCGATGATGGTGAGGAAGTCTGGACTCCCATCCGCTGTTTTTGGGAAATAGTCGAGCAACGTGTAGGGAGGCTCTCCCGGCTGCCGGCGGTCGAAATGGCGTGAGTAGTTCTCTATGCCGTTGCAGTACCCGAATTCCCGTATCATAGAAATATCCTGCCGCGTACGGCGTTTTAGGCGCTCGGCCTCAAGGATCTTCCCCGCCGCATTCAGGACCCTGAGCCTATCCTTGAGTTCGGCCTCGATGTCCCTCAGTGCGACGTCGACGACGTCCTTCGGCGTAACGTAATGTCGTGCAGGAAAAATGAGCGCCGCGTCAAGCTTCGCCTTTATCACCCGGGTTATCGGGTCAAGCTCCTCGATTTTCGCGATGGAGCCCCCCGAAAGATCAAGCCGATAAATGACACGCTCGCTCGCTGGCATTATCTCCACGCGGCTGCCGAGCGGGCGGAACGTGCCAGGAGAAAGGTCGCCGGCTGTGCGCTCGTAGTAGAGAGAAATGAGTTTTCGTGTCAGGGTCGCGCGCGTCTCTGGCTGCCCTTTGGGCAGTCGAAGGATGTATTTCTCGTACTCTATGGGGCTTCCAAGACCGTAAATGCACGAGACAGATGCGACAACGATGACATCCTTCCGCGTCAGGAGTGCCTGCGCGGCTGCATGACGCAACCTCTCGATGTCTTCATTGATCTGCGCCTCCTTCTCGATGTAGGTGTCCGTAATAGGTACGTACGCCTCCGGTTGGTAGAAGTCGTAGTACGAAACGAAGTAATGCACAGCATTATCAGGAAAAAACTCACGGTACTCGCTCGCGAGCTGAGCGGCGAGCGTCTTGTTGTGAGCGATCACGAGCGTGGGCTTGCCGTGTGCTGCGATGACATTGGCCACAGTAAAGGTCTTGCCAGAACCAGTAACACCGAGCAGTGTCTGGTCTTCGGCGCCCTGATCGAGGCCCTTTGTCAGAGTGGCAATGGCAGTCGGCTGATCCCCGGCCGGCTCCCAATCTGATTTGAGTTTGAAAACAGACATCCCGACACTCTATCAAAGCCGCTTCAAAAAAGAATGTGGCCGGCCCTCGACGAGAACCGACCACTGTGAGCCGTCTCGACGGCTCTCCGAGAGCTCGACGTGCATGCACGTCGAGCGCTCTCAAACCCGCGACCTAACCTCGCTTAGTGGCGAGAATGGTGCCGGATGGCGGCAGCGGAAGGTTGAAACGTTCCGCATCCAGCGGTCGGGGCTCACTCAGTTGACCCGTTGCCGGGTCCCCCATTTTCCGCGTTTGCGACGCTGTATTCTGGACGGGCTGGGGGTCGTTCACAGTCTTCCTCCGTTGATTCCAAAGCGATGATCTGGAACGCGCGCCTTTACACTACGCAATACGCGGCGCAGCAAACAGTATGCGACCGAGGCCGCAAAGTGACAAGACTACCGCCGCTTTGCGGATTTGCCCCGCACCTTTCCCCGCGGGTGGGTGCCAGTGTTTTTGACGACGCCTTCAAGACGGGCGGCAACACGTGGCGGATGGCCTCTTGTATGCGGCATGCGATTGCTGCCTTGCTTTGGTATGTCCATTGCTCAGGTGAGCGAGAGAACTGATACGTTCTTCTTGCCCCTCCGTAGGAGAGCAATTCCCTGATGAAAATTTTCGGAAGATAGTGCAGCGTCCCCGCCGACAGGCGTATCATTCAGCATAACGGCTCCGTCAGCGATGAATTGCCGCGCCTCGCGCTTCGATGTGGCAAGACTCGCCGCTACGAGCGCGTCAGCGACCGACATGCCTTCTGATACCCGTGTGAGAGGAGCAGACGCACGCAGGTCTCGCACGGCCGCCTCGTCGAGCGCTGACAGCTCGCCGTCACCAAAGAGGACTTCGGACACTTTTTCGGATCGAGCTGCTGCATCCTCACCATGGACGAGGAGCGTAACCTCGCGCGCCAGCGTTCGCTGCGCGTGACGCTCCTTTGGATCGCGGCGGTGCATTTCCATGAGCGCTCCGATCTCCATATCCTCGAGCATCGTAAAAAGCCGCAGGTAATCCTCCACGCTCTCGTCACTGACGTTGAACCAGAATTGATAGAACGCGTAGGGCGACGTCTTTGCCGCGTCGAGCCACACGGCGTTACCCTCGCTTTTGCCGAACTTCTTGCCCGTGCCCTTTTCCGTAATGATGGGGAGCGTGAGCGCGTAGGCATTCTTACCCTCCTTGCGCCGAATGAGGTCTACGCCTGCTACGATATTGCCCCACTGGTCGGAACCGCCTATCTGCACATCGCATCCCTCTACTTTAAAGAGGTGCCAGAAATCGTACGCCTGCAACAACGGATACGAGAATTCAGTAAAGGAAATACCTTCCTCGCTTTTCATGCGAGCGCTTATCGCGTCTTTTTTTATCAGGCTGTTTACGGTGAAGTATTTACCGGTATCGCGAAGAAATTCAATAAGGCTCTGCTCTTGAAGCCATTCCGCATTGTTAACGAGACGGACATCAGTCCCGAGCAGCTTCTTCGCTTGCTCGAGAAGCTTTTTTGACCTGTCCGAGATCTCCTCGGGCGAAAGGAGCGGTCGTTCTACATCGGGTTTGGGATCCCCTATCATCCCTGTCCCGCCGCCGACGAGGAGGATGATGCGGTGCCCCGCCTCCGCGAAACGGCGCAAAAGCATGTACGCAGCAAGGTTCCCTACGTGGATGGAATCTGCGGTCGGATCGACGCCGAGGTAGACAGTCCGCTTCGGACCATCGGTTATCTCCTCGAGCGTCTCCGAGGAGTGCTGGTACACGTAGCCGCGCCCTTTGAGTACCTCCGACAATTTCATTCCCCCTTTATACCACGGTCCCGCTGGTCCTCGCGGAGCCGCACCTCGTCCTCGTCCATTCCGAAATAGTGGGCATATTCGTGCCACACGGTCTCCGCCACGATACGGCGAACCACTTCGCGATACTCATCAGGCGACGCGTCCGGCGGGCATTCTTCTTCGGCTGCATCGAGTATCGGCTCCTTGAATATCGTGATCGTATCGGGGAGCGTCACGCCGACGCCGTACTGCTCGCCGCGGGCCGCGAGCGGGATACCGTGGTAATGCCCAAGCAGGGTCTCTTCGTCTTTCAAGCCCTCAAGCGTACGCAGTTCGTGCGAGGGCTCATCCTCCACGAGCAGTGCTACGTTCTTTATTTTCTCCCTCACCCATTGCGGCAGCTTCTCGTACCCCTCTGCGACCAATTTTTCGAAGGCATCTCGGTCCATCAGCTCACCTTATTCCTGTTTGACAAGTTCTGCAAAACGCTTACGCACCTTTTCTATCTTGGGCTCTATGACGAGCATGCAGTAGGGCGCCGACGAATTGTTCTTGTAATACTCCTGGTGGTAGCTTTCTGCTGGATAAAATCTTCGAAACGGGACGATTTCCGTCACGACCCGCGTACCATCCTTGAGGCTCTCGTTGACGTCGCGAACCAATTTTTCTGCAGTCCGCTTTTCTTCCTCATCGTTGTAGAAGATGACAGAACGATACTGTTCGCCTACGTCCGCGCCTTGCCTATTCGGCGTGGTGGGGTCGTGTGACCCGAAAAAAACAGTCAGCAGATCTTCGTACGATATGACAGACGGCTCGTACGTTACGCGTATTACTTCTGCGTGGCCAGTTGAACCGCTGCTGACATCCTCGTACGAAGGAGTGTCAGTTCTGCCACCCGCATAGCCCGACTCGACGGCGCTAACGCCCTTAAGCATGCGAAAGATTGCCTCGGTGCACCAAAAACAGCCTCCGCCGAATACAGCGGTTTTCATCGTTGGGTAAGAGTGGATACTCGATACATCGCGTACAGCAGGACAGCGGCGGCGAGGTACTGGCTCGCGGCAAGTGTCGTCCCGTAGAGGAAGTAATCAAGCAGCACCGCCGTCATGGGGAACGCAAGTTCGACGATCGCTGAGACGCGGACGGTGGTTGTCTTAAGCCCTCGGTAGTAGATCCAAAGCGCCACCATACCTGTCGAAACGGCGATACCAGCAAGCGTCCACAACTGCATCGGCGTAACACTTGAGAGCGATTCCGCGGCGCCGAGCGCATACACGAAAACGAGCGCGAGGGGCACGGTAAGGAGGAAACGGAGCCCCGTGACGAACGTATTGGAATGCTGCAAGAGCGTGTAGCGCGAGAAGGCCGTAGACGACCCCCACGCTATGGCGGCAAGAAAGGCAAAGAGAGCCGCCGTCACGTAGGCGCCCCCCTCGCCCCAGTTGATGACGCCGTTGGGGAAGGTTACGAAGTAGCCGGCGACGAGCGCGAGTCCCGCCCAGACGATGTATCGGGGCGTCGGACTCTCTCGAAGAATGAACCACGCCATTAATATAGCGAAGATGGGCTGTAGTTTTTGGACGAGGAAGACGACGGAGAACGGGATGAAGTTGACCTGCAGCAGCGCTGCCGTAAAAAAAAGTGTACCGAGAACCCCCGAGAGCAACGCGACGAAGCCGAGAGCTGCCCACTCGCGCGTAGTTATGCGTACGGTCTCAGCCTTCCAGGCTTGGTACAAGAAGGGCGCAATGATGATCGCCCCGATGAGATGCTCGAAAAATACGATCGTAATGGGAGGCAGCGTAAAAAGAAATCGGCGCAATACGCCATCGAGACCCCACAAGACTGCGGCGATGAATATCAAGAGAGGGCCGTAGTTCATACCCGAGGCCGCAGAAGCGGAAATATCTGGGTCTCGTGGATAGGCTTATTCTCGAGGAACGCGAAGAGGCGTTCGGAGAAGCCGAACCCAAATGCGGGTGGCATTCCATACTCCATTGCGCGAAGATACTCCGAATCGAAACGCTGCGCCTCTTCGTCGCCTTCATCTCGCATCCTTTGCTGTTCTTCGAAGCGCGCGCGCTGGTCTTCCGGGTCGTTGAGTTCGCTGTACCCCTTGCCTACCTCGCTTCCTGCAATGATCACCTGGATGCGGTCGACTGTTTCTGGATTGTCGCTGTTGCGCTTTGCGAGCGGCTCCAGGTAAACGGGGACGCGCGTGAGGAACGCGGGTCCTGAGATCGTTTTTCGGATACTTTTCCAAAGATGGTCGACAGCGCGAGCCTTATTAAGCGATTCCCCGTACGGAATCTGGGCGTCACGCACTGCTTGCACCGCCGCTTCCTCGCTGCAGGAAAGCGGGTCGATACCGAACTGTTTCTTTATTACCGACGAGAAATCGAGAACCGGCCACTCCTCGGCAAAGTCGACGCTGTGCGCGCCGATGTCGAATGCGTATTTCCCATAGACGTCTTTGACTATGTGCCGGTACAGATCCTGCACGAACTTCATCCCCGCCGTAGCGTCGCTGTATGCCTCGTAGCTTTCGAGCTGCGTATAGTCCTGCAGGTGTTCGCGCGACTGTCCCTCGTTTCGGAAAATGCGGCCGATCTCGAACACCTTCGGTAAGCCCGCGACGAGGAGGCGCTTCTGCCACAACTCCCCGGCCGAAATGCGCAGATACACATCCATATCGAGCGCGTGGTGATGCGTAACGAACGGCCGGGCATCGGCGCCCCCGGGGCTTGCTTCAAGGACCGGCGTCTCCACTTCGAGAAATCCGCGTGCGAGGTAAAAATCGCGAATGGCCTGCCAAAAGCGTGAACGGCGCTCGACCATTGCCCTGAGATCGGCATCGAGGAGGATAGAAATGTCGCGCTCGCGGAGCTTCTTTTCTTCGTCCTTAAGACCGTACCACTCATCGGGGATCGGAAGGAGAGACTTGGAGAGCATGCGCCACCTGATGACTTGCACCGAGGGTTGCCCTCGCTTTGTTTTGAACGCGGTTCCTGCAACCTCGACGAAGTCTCCTCCATCGACCGTATTGGTGAAAAGATCGGCATCTTCAGCTGTATCCGCCTGCAGGACCGCCTGAACCCGCCCGCTTCCATCAAAGAGGTCGGCAAAGAGAATGCCTCCCTGTCCACGCAGCGACATGATGCGGCCGGCGAGCGTCACCGATTTGCCCGATGATTCAAGTTCCTCGAACGTGTCCAGAAAATCCGCCGCGGTCGTCGTGCGCGTGCTTGACGCTGGATACGCGTCTCGCCCGGACTCCCGGAGAAGCTGAAGTTTGCGCAGCCGCTCGGCGCGGATATCGCTTTCGGCCATAATGAAAACAATATAGCACGTCTCTTCTATTGCTCGGCGCAGCCACTGTACGTGGCAATTCCAGCCTCGAATACGAACGCCCCGGCACCGCGAAATACAAGCACAAAACTCTCGTCCGCGTTCGCGTATTTCTGACCGCTACCAGGTAAAATGACTTCGCGCCCGTCAGAGAGTGAGAGGCGGGCCGCTGTTTCGGAGAGCGAGACGCCGATCATCCTTCCGCCTTCGCACACGTACGGCGTTCCGCGCACCATAGCGTCTGGTGCAGAGCGGGCGGCCTCCTCACGGCTGAAAAACGCATCCCCGTACAGGAGATACGCAATATAGCCAATAGTCAGAAAGCAGGTGCCGATCAGGGCAGAACCGATGGTGCCATGCCACATCACGTCGCGCTTCATACCGCAAGGACGGATTCAAGCGAATCCTAGTCTTACGGCCGGGCTTGTCAAGGCCACTACTGCGTGGTCTCGCTTCTACGAGACTTTGCGGTAGATGTAGATGGAGAGCGGCAAAAAAACAGCAATGATGAGTGCGATCCATCCGAGCGACTGCCACACCATTTCGGCCTTTTCCAGTTCGCTGACACCGCCGAGGAGGAGGGCGCGCGCCGCGTTGACCGTGATCGTTACCGGATTCCACTCCGCGAATGTTTGCAGCCAGTCAGGCATCGTCTCGGTAGGAACGAAGACAGAGCTTGCGAATACCAGGGGGAAGACCCAGATGAACCCCGCGACCTGCGCGGTCTCGATGCTCTTCACCGACATGCCGATGGCTGCTGATATCCACGAAAAAGCAAAGCCGAAGAGGAGCAGGAGCGCAAAGGCAGTGACACCATCGGAAAAAGAGGTTTGGATGCGGAAGCCGAGCAGGTATCCGACTCCGAACATGAGAAGCACGACGAACACATTGCGCATCATGTCTGCAAGCGTGCGGCCGAGGAGTACCGCACTCCGCGCCATCGGCAGGGATTTGAACCGGTCCATGATTCCCTTCGAGAGATCCTCCGTGAGGCCCACCCCCGTTTGAATCGCACCAAAGACCGCGCTCTGCACGAGAATGCCAGGCAATAGGAAGTCGATATAATCCCCGCTCCCAGTCGCGATAGCACCGCCGAAAACGTAGGTGAAGAGGACGAGGAACATCACTGGTTGGATCGTTGAAAAAATGAGGAGCTGCGGCACTCGACGGTATTTCACGAGGTTGCGTTCGACCATGACGAGCAAGTCGCTCAAAAACCAGCGTATATCCCATTGTTTGAGCTCTGGCCTCATATGGAAGAGACGGGTGTCGCCGTTGTATGGCCAGTGAGTTTCAAGAAGGCTTCATCAAGCGTGGGACGGCGTAGCTGTAGGTCCGCAATGTTGATGTGTGCGACGTCGAGCGCGCGCACGGCTTTTTGCAGGACTCCCGTCCCGTTGTCGACAGGCATCCGTATGATGCCAAGCGCCGGATCTATTTCGGGTCTACCGCTGCTGAGGGAGCGGAGAGACAGCGCCGCGAGATTCACGAGCAGCGGGTCCGCGAGATGGATCTCTATGATGTCGCCGCCAACGCGTGATTTGAGTTCGGATGGCGTGCCGTTCGCGATGATGCGACCGTGGTCAACGACGACGATGGTGCTGGCGAGGTGATCCGCTTCCTCAAGGTACTGCGTCGTCAAAACCACTGTCGTACCGTCCTGCACGAGATCCCGGATTATTTTCCACAATGCGATACGGCTTGCCGGATCGAGCCCTGTCGTCGGTTCGTCGAGAAAAAGGACAGGCGGGTGGTTGACGAGCGCTGCCGCAAGATCGAGTCGTCGCCGCATGCCGCCTGAGTATGTCTTCAGCGTTCTATCGGCAGCATCGTCAAGGTCAAATTGAGTGAGCAGTTCCTGCGCGCGGGCCGAGGCGTCTGCGAGAGAGCGGTGGTAGAGACGTCCGACCATAACGAGATTCTCGCGGCCGGTGAGATTTTCGTCGACGGCTGCGTACTGGCCCGCGAGGCCGATGAGCTGGCGCACCAAGCTCGCATCACGCACGACGTCGTACCCCATGATCTCAGCGCTTCCTTCTGTGGGCGCGAGAAGGGTGGTAAGGATACGGACGAGCGTCGTTTTGCCCGCACCATTCGGTCCGAGAAGACCGAGGATGGTCCCCTTCTCCACGGAGAGGTCGATACCGTTCAGCGCCTGTACGGCGCCGTACGAGCGACGGATGTTGCGTACAGCGACTGCAATGTCTGCCATCGGCTGACCATACAATCTGCACTACGGAGCGTCAATGCGCACTCTTCACGAGCATTCGCGTGGCAACGAGTGTCGTTATCGGCACGACCAGGATGATGCCGATGGAGCCCACGAGCGTCCGCACTATCTCTGTGGCGAAAATTTCACGATTCAGCGCGATCTCGAGCGACTCGCTCCCAAATCCATAGAAAAGAAGCAGGAGCGGGAGGGCCGCGCCGACGTATGCGATGGCAAGCGTGTTAACGAGCGCGCCGACGTGTTCTCGTCCGATGCGAAGAGCACGCTTATATATTTCAAAACGCGAGAGTTCGGGAGCGGCTGTCGTAAGCTCCTCAACGGCAACGGATTGCCCAATAGCCGCGTCGTACAGGACACCGAGTGCACCGATTATCATTCCGCCAAGTAAGAGTCCGGCGAGGTCGAGTTCCCCACCAGTATTAAAGCTGAGATATATCGCCTCATCCTCACTAAAGCCGCTCAACCGCGTCAGTACGATAGAAAGCTGCGCAAGGACACTCGTGAGGATCACAGTCGCGACCATCCCGATGACGGCCGTTGTCGTCGTACGTGTGAACCCGTGGGTCACGTACGAACCAAGGACGATTATCAGCGCGGCCACACCAACGGAGACAAGGACCGGCGAGTACCCATGCAAAATGCCCGGCAGCAACAGGAATACGATAAAAAAGAGACCGCCCCCGAGCGCGAGGAGTCCGCGGAGACCCTGCTTGCCGCCGAAGAAAAGCACCACCGCCAAAAAAAGGACAAAGAGCGCTCCGAGCCACGGCAAGCGGTATGGGTCCCGAACCGAGTAGTGGTCAGTGCCATCGATGGAATTCGTAGTGTGCATGAGATAGAAGACGTCACCCTCGCGAAGCTCGAGGAAGTCGTTCTCAACCGTGACTTCTTTGCCCGCTTGCGCGCCGTCGAGGATTCGCACGCGCAGCGACTGAAAGAGGCTCTCGACACTCGTGCCGGGAACCGCGCGCACCTCGCTCGAAATAACCTCCAGCACGCGCGCCTTCATGGTCACCATCTCGTCCTCGACAAGCTCCTGGGAGAGGAGCGGCATGGGGAGCGCGAAAAGCGCGAGCGCGATGAGGGTAGCTTTCACGGGCCTACTATACCATCATCCCTATTCAGCGTGCGGTAGAAATGTAATAAGAGCAGCCATGAGGGAAAGGCCAGCAACGAAAAAGATAATGTGCCGCAAAATGTGCGCACGGTCGCTCATCGAGGAAAGCGAGTGCGGAATGAGGTCGTGGAAAACAACAATGAGATACGAGCCCGCGGCGAGGCCAAGGAGCGGGACTTCCATTGCCTCGAACCGCTCGAGGAGGAAGAACCCACCGATGGAACCGATGAGGATAGTGGCAGACGTCACGAAGTTGCGGACAAGCGCTTGCCGCGTGGAAAGTCCTGCCTCTCGAAGTACGAAAAATTCGGAGATCTCCTGAAGCATTTCATGTACGGCAATGCTCACCGTGCTCGCGATACCGAGAATTGGAGAGGCTGTGAATGACGCAACGATAACGATGCCGTCGCCGATGTTGTGTAGCCCGTCGCTTACTAGAATGCGATTGGCATCGATTCGCGAATGCGTATGACCATCCTTTTCGTGGTGGTGGTGAAAATGAGGAATGTACTGGAATGCGACTAAAACAACGACGGCGCCGATAGCTATCCACGGAAGTCCGGCAGAGAGGGATCCCGAGTGCTCGATTATCTCCTGTGACAGGTTGTACGCGATGATGAGGAGCACCCCCGCCGCGAAGCTGACAAAGAAATGGAGGTTCTTCTCGAGGAGCGGCCCAGCTCCCTTCCATGTGAGCAGTTTGCCCGAGAGGGAGACGAGCATAACGACGAGCGACGCTGCGAGCACACTAAGCATGTGGGGAATGCTAGCACTATTCGCCGTGTTACGGTACCGCTATACTCGCATATAATGAGGGTATGCTAGGCAAGAAGATACAAAGCCTGACCAACGCTCTTCATGGCGTCCGCATCGCCTGGCGCGAGGAATACAACTTTCGGCTGCAGGTTGCTATAGGCGCGGTGGCACTCGCACTTTCCTGGTATTTCGCCATAAGCGCCATGGAGTGGATGATCGTCTGCTTTCTCATCGGCTTCGTGCTCTCAGCGGAGGCTCTGAACACTGCGCTCGAGGAGTTCTGCGACATGGTCAAGGGTGATCCGGACCCGCATATCGGGAAGATAAAGGATCTTGCGGCCGCAGCCGTTCTCATTGCCTCATTTGCCGCACTTGTTGTCGGCGCGATCATTTTCGTCCCGCGCGTCTTGGGCTCCATATGACTGTGCCCGCATTCGATACCGCCGTGCTAGCCGCGCTTGTA
>Ga0196963_10001756_pt1 | contig 13978 bp, 9 predicted proteins | sample S1_5metaG_FD_148600 | JGI IMG/M metagenome (GOLD analysis project Ga0196963, IMG submission 148600) | Soil microbial communities from Anza Borrego desert, Southern California, United States - S1_5 | ecosystem: Environmental > Terrestrial > Soil > Desert | place: USA: California | collected... | reverse complement strand
TTTTCGCGCGCGGTGTCCAGGCACGCACGAGCACTCGTGGAGCGTTCACGCGTCTATGGTAACGTGCGCGCCTGACCGCCGTGTTCCGGGCGTTCACGAGGTGTTCGGCAACAGCGTGATATTGCCGAAAACACGCACCTGTCGGGTCATACTGTAGATGACGGCACGGTCAGGGCGGTTCGGTACAACTCCGGGCGGTTGGCCTCCGTCGGCTGTGGCAGCATGGTGGGGATCAACGTGGACGCCGGTGAGACATACCAGAATGTCGCGAGCAGCGTGACGGGTGGCAGCAGCACACGCGACGCCGGCGCGATCGACGTCGGCGTGCCGGTCGAACAAGTCGAGCGCCACGCGACTCCGGCTCTCATCGAGACCGCATCGTGAACCCGCTGATTTCCATCGTCGTTCCGGTCTTCAACGAGGCGCGCACCGTCGCCGAAGTCATCGAGCGGCTGGTCGCGATCGATCTGCCGGCGCCGAGGGAGATTCTGGTCGTCAACGACGGTTCGACCGACGGCACGCGCGAGGTGCTCGATCGCATCATCGAGCGGCCGGAGTTGCGCATCATTCACGCGGAAAGGAATGGCGGCAAGGGCAGTGCGATCCGCATCGGATTCGCGCACGCGACCGGCACGATTGTCGCGATCCAGGACGCTGACCTCGAGCTCGATCCCGCGCAGATCGCGGACCTGGTCCAACCCATCCTCGATGGCCGCACGCGGGTGGTGTATGGCTCGCGGTTCCTGGCGGGCCGCCCTGAGGCGCCCTGGCTGTCGATTTTCGCCAACCAGGTGCTCACCACCATCACGAACATGCTCTATGGCGGCCGCATCACCGACATGGAGACCTGCTACAAGGTGATGGAGCGCGACATCGCGCAGTCGCTCAAGCTCGAGTCGAACCGGTTCGATATCGAACCCGAGATCACGGCCAAACTGCTGCGCGCCGGCCACCGGATTCTGGAACTGCCGATCCACTTCAATCCTCGCAGCCGCGCGCAGGGGAAGAAGATCGGCTGGCGCGACGGCTTCCACGCCATTCAGGTCCTGTTCAAATACCGCTTCTCCAAATGAGCCGGGCGATCGCAGCCGCCGCGGCGATCGCGCTCGCCGCGTTTGCTGTGATGCGAGGCACGTGGGCGGTCGGCGGCTCGGATTCGTCCTGCTACGCGTTGATGGCGCAGGCGTTCTCGCGAGGCACGCTGCAACCCACCAGTGCGCTGGCCGCCGACGCGCCATGGCCCAACGCCGCGCTGACATTGGCACCGGGCGGTTTCGTCCCGTCGACCATCGATCCAGCAGCCGCCGCGCCGATTTGCGCGCCGGGGTTGTCGGTCTTGATGGCGCCGCTGGCCATGGTGTTTGGCCAGGACGCGATTTTCTGGCTGACGCCGATCGCTGCCGGCTTGTTGGTGTGGTGCGCGTTCGCAATCGGTCGCGCTCTTGGCGGCGGCGCCGTGGGCGCCGTCGCGGCAATTCTCACGGCCACCAGCCCGATCGTGCTGTTCCAGGCGGTGCAACCGATGAATGACGTGGTGACAGCAGCGTTGTGGCTGATGGCCATCGCGTTGACACATCGCAGCGCCGCAGCCGGCCTCTGTGCCGGTCTGGCAATCCTGGTGCGGCCGAACCTCGCTCCGTTGATCGTCGTCATCACGGCGATGTCGATGGTCCAACACGCGGAATCACGCGCGCGCCTGCGCGCGCTCGCAGCGGTGGCCGCGGGTGCGCTGCCGGGCGTTGTCATCATGCTGTGGTTGAACACCGCATTGTACGGGGGACCGTTCACGACCGGCTACGGATCGCCGTCTGAGTTGTTTGCCGTAAGCCACGTGCCCCGCAATCTGTCCAATTACGGCCGCGCGATTGTCACGACGCAGTATGCAGTGCCGGCATTGGCGCTGGCCGCGCCGTTGGTGTTGACCGGAGCAGCACGCCGCCAGGCGTGGCTGCTGCTGTCGTATGTGCTGGTGGTCACCGCCACCTACCTGCTCTATAGCCCATTTCCCGAATGGTGGTACCTGCGCTTCCTGATGCCGGCGCTGGTCGTGACGTTGATTCTGGCGAGCGTGGTGCTGACGGACGTGCTGACCCGGGCCGGCATGCGCGGCCTGCTGCCGATGGCGGCCGTGGTGCTCGGCATTCTCGGCACGCGCACGGCAGCAGAGCGCGACGCGTTTCACTTACACCGTCTGGAAGGCCGCTATCGTCAGAGCGCCGAGCTGGTACGCGAGCGGCTGCCCGGCAATGCGGTGGTGATCACGGAGTGGGAGAGCGGCAGCATCCGGTTTCATGCCGATCGCGGCGTGGTGTTGTGGGAGTCGCTCGATCCGGCTTGGCTGGATCGCGCGCTGACGTGGCTGCGATCGAAAGGCCTGCGACCTTACCTCCTGTTCGAAAGGGGTGAGGAGCGGCGCTTTCGAGAGCGGTTTCGCGGGCAGGAGGCCGGCGCGCTCGACTGGCCGCCGCGCTTCGACGTGAATCGACAGGTGCGAATTTACGACCCGGCGGATCGGGCGCGTTTTCTCGCGGGCGAGAGCTACGCCACCGAACTCCGCTGAAGTCAGGCGCGCAGGATCCAGTCGCCCAGGAAAATGTAGATCGCGTAGACGGTGCCTTCGCCGACCATGACGCCGAACAGGAACTTCTTGAAGTTGACCTTGAGCGATCCGCAGACGTAGCAGAGGACGTCGGTCGGCAGGAACAGAAAGAAGCTCCAGCCGATGATGATCGGCAACTGGTAGGTCTGCAGCAGGTCCTTGAGTCTGCCGATCTGCTTCGGATACTTCCGCTCGAAGACCTCGTCCATGTTGATGGCTTCGGCGAACCAGTAACAGATTGCCGATGAGATCGCGATGCATGGCAGCGTCAACGCCAGCAGCACCCAGGGATCGAAAAACGGCATCGCGACCAGCAGCGGAAAGGTCGCAGGCACCAGCGTAAACGCGCGAAACGATCCGATCACCAGGTACGAGATCGCGGCGATCCAGAACGAGGCCGAGAGCGCGTTGCGCATCTCCGCCTGCACCACTTCACGCTTGAAGAAATACAGATACAGGGCGGCGGCGGCAATCGCGATCCAGAGCACGAACAGGCCGTACCTGACGGCCCGGTTATGAATCACGCAGGCTCGTCCTCACCTAGGTGGATCTGGTGTTCGAGACGCGCGAATCCCTCGATCGCGGCCGGTTCCGGCGCGGCCAGCGAGGTGACGATGCCGACCAGGAAGGAGAGTGGAATGGTGAATAGCCCCGGATTCCTATACGGAAAATACGCTTCGGAATGTTTCAACAGATCGATTTGTATCGTCGGCGACATCCAGATGAGCACCAGCGTCGACACGGTGCCGAACAGGATGGAGGCCTGCGCGCCCCTGGTCGTGAACTTTCGCCAGAACATGGACAGGATCAGCGCGGGGAAATTCGCGCTGGCCGCAATCGCGAACGCGAGCCCCACCATGTAGGCGACGTTCTGGCCCTTGAACGCGATACCGAGCACGATCGACAGCACCGCGAGCAGGATGGTCGCGCCCCGCGCCACCCGCAGTTCTTCCTTCTCGCTGGCCCGTCCGGCGCGGAAGACATGAACGTAGATGTCGTGGGACAGCGCCGCGGCGCCCGCGAGGGTGAGGCCGGCAACCACGGCCAGGATCGTGGCGAAGGCAACCGCCGAGATGAAGCCGAGGAACGCCTGGCCGCCGACCGCTTCGGCCAGCAGCGGCGCGGCCATGTTACCGCCCGCGTCGACGGCGCGAATCGCCGGCTGGCCGACCAGCACCATCGCGCCGAACCCGAGCACGAACGTCAGGAGATAGAACCCGCCGATGGCGGCGGTGGCGTAAGCGACCGATACCCGGGCGGTTCGCGCATCGGGCACCGTGTAGAACCGCATCAGGATATGCGGCAGGCCGGCGGTGCCGAACATCAACGCCAGCCCAAGCGAAATGCCGTCGACGGGATCGGACACGAAGCGGCCGGGCGCGAGCACCCCTTCGCCGTACAGCCGAACCGCTTCGTTGAACAGCGCGAGCGGGTTCATCGCGAATTGAAACAGCACCAGCATCGCCAGCAGGAAGGCGCCCGTCAGCAGCAACACCGCCTTGACGATCTGCACCCACGTCGTCGCGATCATGCCGCCGAACAGGACGTAGGCGAGCATTACCAACCCGACGATGATCACCGCGACTTCGTAGCTGAGCCCGAACAACAGTCGAATCAGGTTGCCGGCGCCGACCATTTGCGCGATCAGGTAGAAGGCCACGACGGCAAGGCTGCCGGCAGCGGCGGCGACCCGCACCGGTACCTGCCGCAGGCGGAACGCGACCACGTCGCTGAACGTGTACCTGCCGAGATTGCGCAGCGGCTCGGCGATCAGGCACACCACGACGGGCCAGCCGACCAGGAAGCCGATCGAGTAGATCAATCCGTCGAAGCCGGACAGCGCAACGAGGCCGGCGATGCCGAGGAAGCTCGCCGCGCTCATGTAGTCGCCAGCGAGCGCGAGGCCGTTCTGGAACGCGGTAATCGAGCGGCCGGCTGCATAGAACGCTTCGGTGCTGCGCGTCTGCCGGGCCGCGAACCACGTGATGACGAGCGACAGCACGATGAAGATGGCGAAGCCCGCCATCGCGATGACATTCGGTTCGCCGCTCTGCATTACAGCCCCGCCCGGCGCGAGCGCCGCACATCGGCGACGCGGCTGTCGTAATGCGTGTTGGTCCAGCGCACGTAAATCAGGATGAGGGCCCAGGCCAGGACAATCAGGAGCACGCCGAGCAGGATGCCGATGCTCAACCCCGGAACCAGCACCGTGCCAAGCAGCGGCTTGTTGAAGGCGACTAACAGGATGAAGCCGACGTAGGTGGCCGTCATGATCGCGGTCAACATCACGGCCAGACGCCAGCGCGTGGCCGCGACGCGGCTCAAGTGAACTTCGGTGTCACTCATGCGGGGAATCCTATCAGCTATCAGCTATCAGCTATCAGCTATCAGCTATCAGCTATCAGCTATCAGCTATCAGCCAGCTATCAGCTCTCAGCTCTCAGCTATCCGCTCTCGGCTCTCAGCTCTCAGATGTCGGAGTCAGCCATCAGCCGTCAGTCAGCGATTCAGAGTCATCTGGCCGAAGCCGGGCCCAAAGCTGAAAGCCGAAAGCTGAAAGCCGAAAGCCGAAAGCCGAAAGCTGAAAGCCGAAAGCTGAAAGGTGATAGCTGAAAGCTGATAGCTGAAAGCTGAAAGCTGATATAGTCCGCGCAATTCGCCCGTTGCGCAGTAATTTTGGTTCGGCTCGATTCGGTTCGGTTGTCTTGACCAGGAGTGAGCTTATGCGCGTTCGTTGTGCCTCCCTGCTGCTATTCGGCGCCGTTTTTCTTTTCACCGCACCGGCGTTTGCCCAGGAAGCGTCGCTGCTTGGCACCGTCGTCGACGGCACCAAGGCCGCGTTGCCCGGTGCCACGATCACGGCGACGATGATCGATACCGGGCGGGCGTCGACGACCGTCGCCGATGAGCGCGGTGAGTATCGGCTACGCGGGCTCGCGCCGGGCCGCTACCGGGTTCAGGCCGAGTTGTCGGGATTTTCGACGATTGTCGTGCCCGACATCGAGCTCCTCGTCGGGCAGAACCGGTCGCTGCCGTTTCAGATGCAGGTGGCCTCGCTGTCGGAAACGTTGACCGTCACCGGCGAAGCGCCGCTCGTCGACGTCAGCTCGAGCCAGGTGGCCGGCAACGTCGACCGCCGGCAGATGGAAGAATTGCCGCTGCAGGGCCGGAACTGGATGGAACTGGCCATGCAGGTCAAAGGCATCACGGCCAACGCCGTCGACACGACCCCGGGTGTTCGCGACCGGCAGTTCCAGTTGAATCTCGACGGCCAGGAAATCACCCAACAGGTCGCCGGGTCGGGCTTCGGCCAGCCGAAGTTCAGCCGCGAGGCGATCGCCGAGTTCCAGGTCGTGACCAATCTGTTCGACATCACCCAGGGGCGATCGCTGGGCATCCAGGTGCAGGCAATCTCGCGCTCCGGCACCAATAACTACGACGGCAGCGTCTACGGTTACTTCCGCGACGACAAGTGGAACGCCAAGGACTTCATCGCCAACCGCGTGCTGCCCTATGCCAACCAGCAGGTTGGCGGCGCGGTCGGCGGACCGCTGATCAAGGACAAGGCGCATTTCTTTCTGTCGTTCGAGCGCGAGAACGAGCCGAACACCATCCTCACGTCGGTCGCGGCGCTGCCGGGATCTTCGTGGTCGTTCGACACGAAGCTCGTGCAGAACAGTTTTCTTGGGCGCGGCGACTGGCAGGCGACGCCGAACGATCACCTCACCGCGCGCGCGTCGTACTGGGATTGGGGCAACGACTTCACGCAGGTGGCCGGCACCGAACATCCCTCGCAGGCCGCGGCGCGCTATCGCACCGCCATTAACGTCGTCGGCACGTGGTCTAAGGTCCTCAGCAACACCAAGCTGCAGGAGCTGAAGATTGGTTACACGCACTTCGACTGGCAGAACCTGCTGGCGGTCAAGGCGCTGGAGAACACGCCGAACTACGTCTTTCCCGGCGGCATCATCTTCGGGCAGCGCCGCAACTATCCGCAGGAGTTTTTTCAGAACACCATCAGCGCGCGTTACGACCTGACGATGAGCGCCGGCCGGCACGACATGAAGTTCGGCGGTGAATTCCTGCGCTGGCACGACACCGGCCAATGGCAATTGTTGTCACGCGGCGAATACATTTTCACGTCGACGCCGGCGGACCTGGCGCGGCGATTCCCGGTCGATGCGTGGAACGATCCGAGCCGCTGGGACGTGAGCGGCCTCGATTCCATCGTGCAGCGCTTCGATCAGAACTTCGGTGACTGGACCATCGACATCCCGCGGCCGACGTGGGCGATGTGGTTCGGCGACACCTGGCGGATGAAGGAGCAGCTCACCGTCAATTACGGCATCCGTTGGGACGCGGATTGGGGCGCGCTCGATCCGCCGCACATCACCACGCAGGCGACGTTCGATCCGGTCGGCGGTAAGCCGTATCCCGACATCGATCTCGATCCCGGCGACAAGTTGTACCCGAACAACCTCCGCGACCTCGGCAGCGTCGCGCCGCGCGGCGGCTTCACGTGGAATGTCGGCGGCAACGGCACCCTGGTGATTCGCGGCGGCAGCGGTCTGTACTACAGCATTCCGGACTCGAATACGACCTTCAGCGCGCAGTCGTTCAACGGCGAGCGCATCCTGGTGAATTCGTTCCCGAACGACGGTCAGCCGGGCTTCATTGCCAATCCGACGCGCGGCCGCACCCCGCAGGATTTCCTGTCGGGACGATTCCCGCTGCCGGCGCAGGGGCCGCGGGTCATCGCGCACGACTACCAGATGCCGTCAACCTGGCAGAGCATCCTCGGATTTCAGAAGCAGATCGGCAGCCAGCTCGGGGTCGAAGCCGACTTCACCCATTGGAAGGGGTATCACTTCGCGCGGCAACGCGATCCCAATCTGTTCTTCAATCCGGCGACCGGCTACAACCGCAACCCGGCGCAGGGCCGCCCCGATCCGAAGTACGGACAGATCCAGTGGCTCGAATCGAACGGCAAGGCAGATTACGCGGCGATCTCCAGTGCGCTGACCCGGCGCTATGCCAACAATTGGCAGGCGTCGATGTCGTACACCTACATGCTGTTCATGCACGACAACACCACCGGCTTCCAGTACCAGGGCAACAACCCGTTCGATCCGGAAGCGGAGTGGGCGCGATCGACCGACTTCCAGCGCCATACGCTGCGTTTCAACGGCATCTGGCGTTTGCCGTACGACCTGTCGCTGTCAGGCGCGTATCTCTACGGATCCGGAAACTACTACGCGACCACCATTGCGCTGAACCCGTTCGGCCATACCGGGACGACCCGGCTGAACTCGGGTACGACCGCGTTCACCATTCCGGAAGCGATCGCGACGTCGGCGTTCAACCCCACGCTGGTTCCGGTGGCCGAGCGCTTTGAAGGACCGACCTCGATTGCGCCGGGCACGGTTGCGCCGCGCAACGCGCTGCGCGGATTGCCGCTGCACCGCGTCGACGTCCGCGTCTCGAAAGACGTGCCGTTGCCGAATGGGATGAAGCTGACCGGCATTGCCGAAGTGTTCAACGTGACCAATCACGCCAACTACGGCGCCTATAACGGTCAGATCAATTCGACGACCTTCGGTCAGCCGCGGCAGAGCCTGTTGAATGCCTACCAGCCGCGCGTGATGCAGCTGGCGTTCAAAGTCAGTTTCTGACGGCGCGGGTCATTCGTCCCGCAACGCGACGTTCGGACTGAGCCTGGCCGCCCGCTGTGCGGGCAGCCAGGCGGCAAACGTCGCGACGGCCGCAAACGCGACCGCCATCACCACGAACGTCGGCGGATCGGTCGGCGTGACGCCGACCAGCAGGCTCGCCATGACTCGGGTGAGCGCCAGCGCCACGACCACTCCGAGGATGATGCCGCCGACGGCGAGGCGCAGGCCCTGGCCGATGATCAACGACAGGATGGTCCGTGTGCTGGCGCCGAACGCCATGCGCACGCCGATCTCCGTGGTGCGCTGGCGCACCGTCGTGGCGAGCACGCCGTAGAGACCGATCATCGCCAGAATCGCCGCGACCGCCGCAAATACGCCGATCAAGATCAGCGCGAATCGCGTCGGCGCGATCTTTTCGTCGAGGTAGGACTGCCACGTGCGCGGCTCCGTCATCAACAAGCGGCGATCCTGTTCGGAGAGCGCACTGCGTAGCGAGTTGGCGATCGCCTCCGGATCGCCGGTGGTGCGCACCGCCCACCTGAACGCCGCGCCGAACTGCGCGTAACCATCGACGAAGTACATCCCTTCCTCGCCGTCGCCGTTCATAGTGGTGTGGCGCTGATGCTTCACCACGCCAATCACCTCGAAGGGCTCGGCCTCCGGTGTGACGACGCGCGCCAGCATGCGCTGTCCAATCGCGTTGCCGGACGGGAACAACTGCGCCGCGATCAACTCGTCGATCACAATCAGCCTCGCGTCGGGGCGATTGTCCGCTTCGGTGAAGGTGCGTCCGGCGACGACCGGCGTGCGCGCGAATTCGAAGTAGCCCGGCTGCACGAAGTGCGCAATGGCCTGCTGGAACTTTGCGGGATCGGTCGCCGCCTCGAGCGGCCCGAACCGCGCCAGCGAATTGCCGCCGTCGAGCGGCAGTGGTCCGGCGGACGTCGCGTCAATGACTCCGGGAACCGCTTTCAGCCGCTCGAGCATCGTCCGCTGGAAGACTCGGCGCCCCTCGATACCCTCGGCCCGGTTGTTCTGAATCAGGAAGGTAAACACGTTCCGCGTGTCGAACCCCGGATCGGTGTTCTGCAGGGCGATGAACGTGCGGATCATCAGACCCGATCCGACGAGCAGCACGAACGCCAGCGCCACTTCCGCGATCACCGCGCCATCGCGAAGCCAGCGGCCCGAGGCGCCGCCGACGAGGCGGCCGCTCGAACGCAGCACCTCGATCACGTCGGGCCGCGAGGCCTTCCACGCGGGGAGGATGCCGAAGATCAGTGCCGCCGCGAACGATGCAATCGCGGTGAAGGCGAGCACCGTGCCGTCGAGAGAGACCGCACCTGCCCGCGGCAAACCATCCGGCGACAGCTGAATGAGCGCATCGATGCCGAATTGGGCGAGCAACAAACCCGCCGCGCCGCCGACCGCGGCTAGCACCACGCTTTCGGCGACCAATTGTCGGACGATCCGCCAGCGATTGCCGCCGATTGCCGCGCGGACCGCGAGCTCGCGCTCGCGAGCCGACGCGCGCACCAGCAACAGGTTGGCGACGTTCGCGCACGCGATCAGCAGCACGAACACCACCGCGCCCATCAGTGCGACGAGCTGCGGCCGCACGTCGGCGACGAGATCGTCGTGCATCGGCTCGATACGCAGGTTCATGTTCGAGGTTTGCTTGATCGGGAACCGTCCGCGCAGGTCGGACGACAAGCGATCCAATTCGCTCTGCGCCTGCTCGAACGACACGCCCGGCTTCAGCTTGGCGATCACGCGCAGCGAGACGTTGTTGCGCGAACCGGCTTCGTAGTTGGCGCGGCTGGCGACGAGGATGTCGGGACGCGGATCGACGCTGGTGCCGGGCGGAAACAGAATCTCGAAATTCGGCGCCAGGACGCCGACGATGTCCGCCCGGCCGTTGCCGAATTCGATGGATTTGCCGACGATGGCGTCGCTGCCGCCATAACGACGCTGCCAGAACTCGTAACTCAGAATCGCGATGTTGGGCAGGGGCGGCGGCGGCACGAATCCCGGCGGCGGCAATCCGTCGCCAGGCGGCGGCCCCTGCGGCGGGGTGCCGTCCTCTTCGACAAAGTTTCGGCCGACGTGAATGCGGTGGCCGAGCAGCGTGAAGAAATTCGTCGTGACCGCGGCGCCCGACACCTGTTCCGCATCGCCCCGGCCATCGTCGCCGATCGTCGGGCGGAACGACGTGATGGCCGCGAAGCCGTCGAACAGCGTCGTGTCCTTGCGCAAGTCATAGAAGTCGCCTGGCGGCAGCGGGAAATCCTTCACGTTGCGCGCGCGCAGGTCCGACCACACGGTGCCGAGTCGTGCCGCATCCGTGTAGGGAAGCGGCCGCAGCAGCACGGCGTTGACGACGCTGAAAATCGCCGACGTGGCGCCGATGCCGAGCGCGATCGTCAGCACGGCGGTGATGGCAAACGCGGGTTGCCGCCGCAGGCTTCTGAATCCAAAGAGCAGGTCGCGAATCAGTGATTCCATAAGTGGCCCTGGAGCGCCCGCGCCACTGCGCGATTGGCTCCCGGCAGGTCGTAGGCATGTTTCATGCCCGGTTGGGCTCGGGACGAGCGGCGGAAAACCGGCCCAAATTGCGCGGATCGCTGACGGCCTGCTCGCGCGTGGGGTGATCGATGTCCGATTCTGAACAGCCGTGCCGGCCGGACGTGCGCGTGCCCGCGCTCAGTGACGACGAAGAACGGTCAGCGGATCCGTGCGTGACGCGCGCCACGCCGGAATGAACGACGCCAATAACGCGAGGCCCATGACGAGTCCGGTGGCGCCGACGAACGCGATTACGTCACGGGCGCCGACGCCGTAGAGCAGCGACTCGATGGCGCCGCTGGCGACCGCCGCAAGTGCAACACCGATCGCGGCGCCAATCGCAGCCAGTGCCGCGCCGCGGCCGAGGAATTTCAACGCGACCTGCTCGCGGCTGGCGCCGATTGCCAGGCGAATGCCGATCTCCTGCGTACTCTGCTGCACGGTGTACGCAATCACGCCATAAATGCCGATCGCCGCGAGGATGATCGTCATCACCCCGAACATCGTCAGCGCGCCCGCCGCCAGCTCGTAGACCGACAGCGCCACGCGCGTCTGTTCGGTCAGAGTTGTGGAACGGGTAATGGGGATCGCCGGATCGAGGGCTTGCACGTGACCGCGCACGCGACGCATCGCGTAGTTGAGGTCGCCGTCGGTGCGCGCGTGGATGTGGAAGGTCGGCACGTACGATTGCAACAACGGGTAATAGACGAACGGCCGCGGCGCCTCCGAGAGCCTGGAGTACTTAACGTCGCGAGCAACGCCGACGACGATGCGCCATTCGGAGTTGCCGCTGCGCAGTCGCTTGCCGAGGGCGTTCTCTGGAGAGGCCCAGAAACGGCGCGCCAGCGTGTCGTTCACGATCACGGCGGGCGGCGCACCTGCGTCATCGTCGCGAGTGAAGTCTCGCCCGGCCAGCAGCGGGATGCGCAGGGTCTGGAAGTACTGCGGCGCGACGACATTGTAGAGGAACAGCATGTCTTCGTCGGCACGCGGCGCGTAGCCTTCGACGTTGGTGGCGCGAGAGGCGTTGTCGACCAGACTCATCGGGACGTTCATGGCGAGCGACGCGCTCGACAGCGCCGGTTCGGCCGACAGCGCATCGAGCAGCCGCGTGACGGCGACCGGCCCGCGCGTCGCGTCGTAGCCGGCGGTCTGCAGATCGATGGCGATCGATGTGACCTGTGCCGATTCGAAACCACCATCGGCACGGGCGGCGGCCGCATAGCTTCGCAGCACCAGTCCCGCGGCAATCAAGAGCACGAGGGACACCGCGACCTGCGATACGACCAGCAGCGCGCGCAGCCGGCCGCCGGACGCCAGGCGCGGCGACAGATCGTTCAACGCGGCGGCGAGCTCGACGCGTGACGCGCGCAGAGCCGGTACGAATCCGAAGGCGGTTGCGCACGCGCATGACAATGCAATCGCGAACAGCAACACGTACGCGTCGACGGAGGTGTCGAGGTAGACCCGCGACGGCGCGCTCGCGGCCGCGCCGGCGGCGACGTAGGGCAGCAGCCAGGACGCCAGCACCACGCCGGCCAGCGCACCCGGCAGCGCCAGCACCAGGTTCTCGACGAGCAGCAGGCGCAGCAGGCGGCCGCGGCTGGCGCCCAGTGCAAGCCTGACGCCCAGCTCACCGCTGCGTCCGGCGCCCCGCACCAGCACGAGGTTCGCCACGTTCGCGCATACCACCATCAGGATCAGCAGGCCGATGCCGCCGAGTACGGCGATCGCCGGCAGCCAGTAGGTTTGCGCACCGAACGGCGAGCGCCAAATCGGTACGACCTCGAAGTCGCGATCGAGATTGGGCAGCGGGTGTTGGGCTTCAAGGCGCGCGGCGAAGATCGCCGCTTCGGCCGTGGCGGCGTCGATCGATACGCCGGGCTTGAGATAACCGATTGTGGTCAGACCGAACACGCCGCGCATGTCGAGCCGGCTGGGAGCCTGTAGCTGCGGCTGCATCATCAGCGGCACGAATACGTCGACGCCCATGCTGACAATCGTGCCGTTGAAGTCGGGCGCGGCCACGCCGACCACCGAGAATGGCTGGCCGTTGATGTAGATGGTGGTGCCGACAATCGCCGGATCTGCGGCAAAGGATCGGCGCCACAGCGAATCGCCGATCACTGCCACCGGGTGTTGCCCCGGCGCCACATCGTCCGATGGCGTCAAGGTGCGGCCCAGCTGTGCGCCGACACCAAGCGTTTCGAAATAGTTGCCGACGACCAGTTCAGCGATGACGCGCCGCGCATCGACGCCGCGCCCGAGGCTCGCAAACACCATCATCGACGCCGTCAGGCGCTCGAACGACTGCTGCCCGGCGGCAATGTCGCGATAGTCCGGCACCGAGATGCCGAGGCCGCGGCCGTCGATCGTGCGATTGAGCAGCACCGATGTCGATGCCGAGTCACGGACGCCCGGCAGCGGTTTGAGCGCAAGGCCCTTGAACAAGCTGAAGACCGCCGCATTGCCGGCGATGCCGAGCGTCAGCACCGCGATGACGACAAGCGAGAATCCGGGATTTTTCACCAGCATGCGAACGCCGAACCGGACGTCCTGCCAGATGTCGACTACCGCGCCCACGGCGGTCCCGCGCCACACGGCGCGGGCCTCCTCGCGGGCCTGCAGGGCGTTGCCGAATTCCTGCATCGCCGCGAGGCGCGCCGCGTTGGGATCCTCGCCAGCGGCGGTCCGCTCGGCGATCGCCATGTCGAAGTGCGTACGGATTTCGGCGTCGAGATCGCGCTCGATGCGGCGGCGCCGGAACAGCCAGGTGAAGAGGTTCATGGTCAGCTGCGACTGCGCTTCGGATTGAGAATGGTGCCGATCGCCGACACCAGCTGCGACCATCGGCCGCGCTCGTGCACCAGCTGCTTTTTGCCCTTCGGCGTCAGGCGATAGAACTTGGCGCGCTGATTCTGCTCGGTGAGGCGCCAGTCGCTCTTGACCAGCCCCTGCTTTTCAAGACGGTGCAGTGCCGGGTAGAGCGAGCCGGTTTCGATCCGCAGCGACTCCGCCGATTCGGTGCGGATGGTCTGCCCGATCGCATAGCCGTGCTGCGGCCCCCACTGCAGTGTCTGAAGAATCAGCATGTCGAGCGTGCCCTGCAGGATCTCCAGACGAGGCCGATAGCGCTTGGGTT
>Ga0196963_10001754_pt1 | contig 13998 bp, 21 predicted proteins | sample S1_5metaG_FD_148600 | JGI IMG/M metagenome (GOLD analysis project Ga0196963, IMG submission 148600) | Soil microbial communities from Anza Borrego desert, Southern California, United States - S1_5 | ecosystem: Environmental > Terrestrial > Soil > Desert | place: USA: California | collected... | reverse complement strand
GAAGTTCTCACGTTCGCTCCATCGTCAAACCGTGGATCTCCGTATGCGTCGCCCATGAGCACATAGATGCCGCTATCGAAGTATTGAGTGACTAGCCAGTTTTCTAGAGTGGTCATGCTGACACCTCAGGCCCTTCATCTGTCTTAAGCAATCGCTTCGTTCGGCGCTCAAAGATCTCCTCAGGCGAGCCGTTGAGTTCATAGAGGTGCTTACCTAATTCATAAGTGGTGTTTTTCGTGAAAGCTTGAGTGGCGAGGAAATCGATCTTTAGCAATGGCGAAGTGAGTACATTTACGCCGTCCTTTAACTTCGTCCGTTCGTCATTATATATCTGGCCTATTAGGCGATAGGTTCCATCATCGTTCTCTATCACTCGCCAATTCTCTAGTCTTGCGGTCATGTGATACTGCCTTTCGTTACTACGCATTTTAAAGATCAATCCATTGAGCCTCGTGAGTTCGCGCTTAGCTTTAAGGAAGCTGTGTTTATCGACCACAGCGAACGAGCCAAGGGACTTCCCGAAGGCTGTAAATACGGTGCCTGGTGGGCCTACCATCTTCTCATCGCTGCTTACCCAGAGCTCTTTCTCGTGGTTATATTTCGATGGTGTCAAAACGCGCCTCCGACATAAAGCTCAGCGATAATTATAGCGGCTACGAACACGACAAGGCCTATGCTGATAGCGAGATCGCGGGTCATTCTCTGTCCTCGTTTTTCAATCTGTTTAGCTCATATTTTTTCAACTGATCGGCTAGCGACTCACACTCATCCTCCACATACGCAAGGCTCTTGTGCGTCGCCATCGGCTCCCATGGCGAGGCGGTCTCTCCTTCTCGCAAGTCACCTAGGTGCGCACAGTCAAAACCAAACCACCAATTTTCATCTGGATTATTTTCAACCGGATAATCTTTGCCTGATCGGGAATAAGTAATCCCGCCATGAACATCAAACAAAAAACCGACATCGCAGGTTTCTTTGAACGAGTTGACAAACACATCAATTGGGCCGCGTTTACCGATCTCTGTTTCAGGCGGAAGCGCTAGTCCAGAGTCCTGATTGTATTCCTTTCCAAAGAAAGGATGTGTCGGCGGCACAGAAACATACCCAGTCCTGTGGGAGCCATGAATAAACAGCGCAACAGCGCGGTACCCTGCTCGCGTAACCCAATCATTTTCAATAACATGTCTCTCGCTCATCACTCACCCCGACTCTTCAGCATCATGATCGCCATTCTTTCCTTCATATCCTCAGAGAGGTTTGAGGTGATGATCTCAGTGAGTTCAGTCATGAAGGATTTCTTGGTATCTACAGCCGCCTCTTTTGCTTTGCCTTTCGTGTAAGGCCTATTCTTCCTATGGCCAAGGTCAGCGAGCTTCCTTGAGATATCCGCAGTATTATATTCACGACCTGTCGCGCTCCTATATCCTAGATCTGTAATGGCTTTGGTGATGCGCTTAAGTGGCCAGTGGTTTTTCCGCCCTTCGATCATAATCCTATTGGCCTCATCATCGAGAAGCTTAAAGGCGTGTTTCTTTGGCGCATCAGCGATCCTTGGGGTATTGAAGTGTTGCATTTCTTTTCTCTCCTTTAGTTTAATTGGTTCTTCAGTAATAAATGGCTTACCGATCTTTTTCATGGTTCGAGCGAGCTCTTGGCGCTGCATAGTGAAGGCGTGCATATCGCTCGGCGTGGTTGACATAACGAAGGTGTTTCCCGCAGGATCCTTCCACACCAAGTGCTTATTCTTCCTGACAAGGCGGAAGTTATTTAGCTTGAGAAGTGTTTCGATCTTTACGCCTCTCATATATGACCTTTTATGCCAATGCTCACGGCTGCCTCGCGTGTCATGTTTCCTCCACGGACCAAAACATTTTACAAACACACCTGAAGTGATGCCATGTGCGCCACGTACTCGAATCTGTACTCGACCCAAGCGAGTAATTTTCTTTTCTGCAACAAGGACATGCGCTCCACATTATTACCCCTCCCCCTTCGCCGAGGCCTCAGCCGCTGCGGGCGTGTTGAGGGCTGTGACTAAGGCATCGGCAAACTCTACAGCGACCTTGCCGGTTTTCGATCTAAACGGAATGCAAGTTGTGTCTGCGGCGATAAGCCCCTGCATCGCCAGCGCGGCGAAATACTCGCGCTTGGTGAGGCCGACCTTCAGGTCAAGATCGTTGCCCGCGTAATCGGCCCCGATCATGAAAGTATCAACTGGATCATTCGGTTTAGTTTTCATTCGTTCCCGCCCTTCGCGCCCTTGAACTTGGCGAGGGCCTCTCGCGCAGACGTTCCCATGTCGTCTGCAATTGCTGCGTATTCATTTTCGATCACCTCACCAAACTCGGTCCGAAAAGACGGTGTCGCGCCAGAGCCAGGCTCATAGTTTCCTGCATCTCCATAAAACCCCAGCGCCTCCACCAGCCCATGCACCCGCTCGGCGTATTGGTCGAGGCGAGCGTCCTTGTTCCCTTGGTGCATGCCCATGATGAGCTTTTGGAGTTCGGCTTTGATTTCCTCTTTACTCACGTTAATTCCTTTCGTTCTTTCATTAGCTTTCTTACCGATTCCTTTTCCTCTTTAATTTTCTGCGCTAAAAGCTTTAACCTTGAGTCGACGTCCTTAGCTTTGAGTATCTTAGTCACATAGCCCTTCACGGTGGTCTCACCAATGCCGAGCTTCTTTGCAATCTCGCGGTTTGAGTCGCCATTATAAACAAGGCCTAGAACTTCTATTTCGCGCACACTTAGCCGCATACGAATCACCCTAACCAATCGAGATACTTCTCATCGACAAGCTCGAGCTCCTCTAAGAGCTTTGGCGAGTTGTATCTGAAGTAATAGGTTTTATATTCATCCGAATAGACCTGCTTTGCCGTATTGTACTGACATATAAACAGAAAATTTTTCGCAGCTCCAAACTGGCGAAATTTCGGGAAGTAAAAAAGCGTCGGAATATCATCACCAATGACCCTCCCCTGGCCCATAATAATCGCCTTTGTGCAGACCTTAGGTAAATCAGAACTTCCCATAAAATCATCGATATCAGGAATGAGCTTCGCCTCTTTCGCCTGACCGACTTCCTTTCTAAGGTGAGCGACCAAAATAATCGGGATATTAGCTAAAAGCGCCATGTCGCGAATTTTGCGAACCGCTCGAGAGAGTTCCTGGTTCTCGTTCTTGCCTTCAAAATCAAAGTAATGGATGTGATCGATAATGATTATATCGGCCTTCTCTTTAATAGCCATGGTTGAGCGAACGAATTCCTCTGTGGTGAAGTCTTTCTCTCGATAATAAACATTAAGGTTGTTAAAATGCGTTTCCCCCAAAGCTTCCTTAGTCGGTAAGTTTTTATATTGATTGTCGTACCACTTTTTATATATGAGCTTTTCAGAGCTCTTCGCCGCCAAGCGCTTAAATAGGATGCGAAGTTCAATCTCACGATCTTCGGCCTCAAGTGCGAACATGAAAACGCGCTTTCCTTTAGCTGCCATATGCATGGCGATTTCGCTACAGAGCTCAGTTTTCCCGATGCCTGTTTTAGCCCCTATAAGTAAAACATCTGATTGTTTAATGCCGCCAAATACGTCGTCTATGACATAGTGGCCAGTTTTTATATTTCTGGCCTCATTACGTTTTAAAATGCGCTGAACCTCTTCCTCAGAGAGGTTCGCTCCCCTAAACCCCGATATGTTATCTTTCACAATTCCACCCCTGGATATATTTCCTTGAGAATCTTAATGATCTCTTTATCGCTGTGATTAAAATACCTAAGCCAAGTGAACACGTTTGGACCGCCTGGCGTAGCCCCAATTCTCTTATTTTCATCAATGAAACAGCTAGTTGGTTTTCCGTTAACTAAGATGTTCTTCCGTCGTCTAGAGACCTCCTTAAAGGTGTAGTACTCGCCATTCACATAGGCTGTGCCTGAGAGCTTAAGTAAGGCGATCTCGTTATCAAGACCGTCTAAAAATTGCGTTAGGTTATTAGCCCCGGAGGTCCTGGCAAAGGGTAAGTGAGTGTTGGGCTCACTTCCTCCGGGGATAAATTCTTTTATGTAATCAGGCTCTTTCTTCTTAAACGGAAAGAAATAGAGCATGTCCTTCTCGCGGTAGGCTACATCGTACTTAAATATCTCACGCACGAGGAACGGATCATTAGCGTCCTTCCAGTGCAAAAAGCCTGGCTCTCTGAGCACACGAGTGACATCCTTGGCGCGTGGATCCGCTTTAAAGTGATGTATCAAGCCTTCCTGAATCTCGCGGTAAGTGTCGAGAGTCGCCTCGATGGCTGAGAAGTAAATGTGATAACCGTTCTTTGATTCGACAATACGAGAGGGATATATGGGTGATTTCTTGATACGAAGGAGCTGAGCGCCCTTATCGCCATCCATTTCGACGTACCAGTAGCGGATAGTTTTAAGTTCCTCAATCCTACGCTTTGAGAAGAACTCGTTTACAGTGCGAAATACGCCGTAGCCTTTTTCGTTATAATCTTTAGCGTGCTCAGGCGCGACCGAGATCATTGGATAGTTTTGATCATCTTTATCGAGCCTAGCGAACATCATCACCACACACTTAATCCTGTATTAGTTTTAAGCTTTCCATATTGCCCCTCTAACATTTGAACTCTAGTGTCAGGCTTGATTAGAAACTCGTAGTTTGCCTTCCATTTGCGATCATTCTCGCCGGTACAGAACGGACTTTGAGCGATGATCTTGATAACTTCGATCCATTGATTAACGTCATCACATTCGCTTAAGCGCTTTATGGTTTTTACATGTCGCTTTGGCGTGAGCTCTCTGACCTTCGGGAGTTTGCCTGAGTACATATTCCAGAGACTCACGAGATCGCCTGCGGTCATTCGTAGTTTCACGGCTTTTTTGTTAGATTTCTTGAAAACACAGTGCCTTGGCTCGTTAATCTCAATATGCCCCTTAGTGTTCGTATGGAATAGACCCACATCAACGAGAGAGCGAGGAAGAGCGGCCGCGTCCCACTCGGATATAGAGGGCGAGTGATCCTTTGAATCTAATAGAAGATAGAGCGCTCTAAGCCACGTCCCTAATGCAAACTCAAGCGTTGCACACATACCCACAAATGACTTAAAGCGCTCGTCTCCTAAAATGGAATCTTCGATCTGCACGACACCCATAAGTGTTATCCCTCCAAGTCCGCCTGGAGGGCCGAAAGGAATTTCCGCTTAGGTATATCGAGCAGGCGTCGAAGGCTTCCCAAGTAAAATTTTGGTATATCTAAAGACTTCTCCCACGAGGTGAAGATCTGGCGCTCGACCTTTAGAGTTTTTGCAAGCTCCGATTTCACAGCCTTTTGGCGCTTGATTTCGTTAAAGATGAGAAGGCTCGTGTTTCTAAGCCTAAGCTTCTTACGGCGCTTCATTTGATTTCCCCAAGGAAGATCATTTTTGGGAAGCCCTCTTTCTTGTCGAATTCATTAGCTCTCATTATCGCTTTTTTCATCGTGTTTGGTTTTCTGTGTTCGAACCCATCAGTTTCCATATTTTTGCGCACGTACCAACATGGCTCGGTTTCAAAAAGGTAATCGGGACCAAGCGGGAGAACGTTGCCGCAATAATGGTCTGCTATTGTTGCCCAGTCAGTATCGCCATTAGGATAAAAAATCCTTACTCTAGGGCCCTTAACCATAGAAAGAAACGATAAACCCTCCTGATAATATATCCGCGGATACTTAAAATTCCTTGGCTCTTTAGGGCGTTTCATTGGTGCGCTCCTTCTGAAGGCGAAGAACTTCGCTCTCGAGGTGATCAATACGGTTGATCGCAGTTTCGAGGATAATCTCGATCGCCTCCTCAAGCCTAAGCCCAAGGATGCGAGCCGGTTCCACGCCAATGAGTTTGACTTGCTCGTTTAGCTTTTCCCAATGGAATTGATTCATCATGTTCGATCTCCTCCGATTTCAAAGGCGTAGCCGGCGAGCTCAAGCGTTTGAACGCCGCGGTCTATGAAATCTGGATAATGGTTTTCAATGCTATTGCGGTAAATCTGTCGCATTAAATCTCTTCGCATATCGATAGCTCTTTTCACTGAGGCCATCGAGAGTCGATGAAGCGCCACTGAGAAGGGATAGCTCGATTGTTGTGCGAGATATAGATAGTCCTTCACTGGACGCCCGAATACGCGCTCATAACCAGCCCGGTAGTGAGCTTCACTTACATGGTAGTAATAGCGCTCGATTGCCTTACGAAAGCCATAGGGCGATACATCGGCGCAGGTTTTATAGTCGATAATAAGATCAAGCGATGGGATAACGATATCAGGACGGAATTTACAGGGAATGCCTGTCTCAGGATCTTTGAATAGAAAACCCAGCTCACAGATGGCATCTTTATTAGAGAGATAGCCATAGACCTGAGGCTTTTGACGAATGTAGCTCACCATCGATAGAAGGCGGCAGTGCTGATCTTCGGTGATGATGCGCTTACCTTGGTTTTCCGATTCAAACTGCTGAACTTGAGCCTTGATGGTTATTGCCACCTTCGACTTCTGTACGCCATTCTCGTCAAGCTTTGGCGTGCCGTCTTTATCGTACAAAACGACTGTGACGGGCTCAAACTTTGGCATCACGACAAACTGAGAAGTGTCCCCTGTTAAGAGCACCTCATGGACTGAGGAGCCAAGATCAAACGCTTCTGAAGGTTCTTTTTCGCCGTGATCCTCGAGCACCATCATCTTGAAGTTAAAGGAGCTTTCGATCTGCTCCTTCAGCTGGCTCGAGGATAGGTATCCGCGCCGTGCGTGATATTGCTCATTGGTCTCGGGGGGCAGTGCGCCCTCCCAAGATTCCTTAGCTGAGATATCGGGTAGCTTTTCAAAGATCATTGAAATAAACTCTCGCCACCGACAGGTTTGCTATCGTTATCTGTGAAGTACTTGATCTTAAGTTGTTCGCGGCCCATGTAAACGTCGGTAACAACCTTTGCAAACGCTGTGAGGCCAATGAGATCGGTTATTTTCTCAAGCTTGTCGCCTGTGTGGCCTGCCGCTAGGAGAAAGGTTTTTAACTGTTCAAGGCCGATGCGCTTAGTCTGAGCATTTGAGTTTTCGATATTGAACATATGGTAAATATGCATGGCTTCGTACTCTTCGTTGGCCGCGAACTTAAACTTACAATTGAGATATTTCCCGCCGGACTTTGCGGTCTTTAGCTCCACCTCAACACAGCGAACGAAATATTCACCTGGCGTGAAATGGACTGCGGTCGGTGTTGCGAACTCCTTCTTATCTACCGTGACATTTGAGAGGTCTAAAAATACGCTCATCACTTAACTCCTTTTAGTTTGTTGATTAGTTTGCCTAAATCGGCTTCTTCATATTTTTCTAAGGTAACGCTCGAATTGGTGCGGTTTTTAGCGAAGATCTTCTCTGTCGCTGTGGTGAGGAACATGCGCTGAGCGACGCACGCTTTATCGAACTTCTTCTCGAGGTAAAAGACGTGGTCTAGCAGTCCTGGGATTTGTTTTTTTGACTTGGTGCCAGGGAGAGCAAGCGTGGTCTCACTAATTCCAGTGTCCTCATTCTCTGTTTTTGCATCGAGGGCGACGAAGATAACGTCGTAATGAGGCATGTCTCTGAACGCTTTGACAAAGCGTGATAGATCAGTGAATAAACGACCGTAGGCTTGCATGGAGTTATAGTTTTTTCCTTCATTTTTTGCTTTCTCCTTAAGTTCGCTTTCGGCGACTTCAAAAATAAGCTCGCCAATCTCAGTCAAGCTATCGACGAATATAGTGCGGTATTTCTTCATCTGTTCTGCGGCCAAGAGCCAGTCATGAACTTGATCGATCTTCTTCATGCGCTGAGACGGCGGGAGGATCTGGTCCTTATCGCCCTTAGTCATATCAATATATGGAAGGTCTGAATCGGCGAGTGTTGAAAGCCCCGACTCGTAGCTTAAGATAATAGGGCGCTCTAAGGTCTTAGCCTGATAGGTCTTGCCTTGACCGGACGGGCCATAAGTACATAGCACAGTGCGTTTATGTTCGTTATTCTTGGTGGATGTTATCTTCACTTTCGATCACTCCTTGATGTTGAGTGATCTGATATACTCATTACACAGACTTAGAGCCTGTCCAACTCCCTTTCACGGAGTAGACACGAGTTCGAATCTCGTAGGGGACGCCACACTTAGGTGTGGATTTTCCCTCTGGTTTCAGCCTGTGATCTGGAATGCTCAGATCACTGTAGGTCGGTAGGAGCTCTAACTTCTACCGGCCAATTTTATTTACATATCGCCTAAGGTTTCCGATATTTGAGTGCAGATAGCCTTCTGTGACCTTTGTCGAGGAATGTCCTAAAAGCAGCCTGATATCATTTAGCGGAACTTTCATTTCGTTTAACCTAGTTGCGAACGTATGTCTAAGGCCATGTAAACTTATTTCTTTACCACTTAGATCATTACCAGTTCTACTTTGTAATTTTTTCATTTGCAATAGTCGATGAAAGCGCTTACCTATTCGGGCCGCAGTATAGGGGATATCTCCGGTATCTAAGAACACCAAATCATTGGGTTTTTTGCCATATGTTATTTTTTTAAGGCACTGCGCTAAGTAATCACTAAGCGGGATGAAATAGGCTTTCTCTCTGGCCTCTGGCCCCTTTCGGCTTGTAATGCTTACATAGCCCTGAGCGATATTAATTTGATGCACTCGAAGCTCGATGGCTTGCGATAGCCTACAGCCTGTGAGCCTTATAAAATCAAAGATCTTTCGATCGTTTCGCCTCAAATACCTCCTCACCAAGACGATCTCAGCGCGTGACCAGGGCTCTCTGACCTTTGGCTTTTCAGAGATCGAGCGAAGGTACTTGGTCGGAATATCTGAGAGAAATCCCCACTCGTCGCACTTACGAAAGAAGTGTTTTACGGTGTTAAAATAGCGATTTATAGAGGCCGCGGTCATCCCTGTCGCTTCGATCTCTGATCTAAAGTTCTCAACGTGGTGGGCCCTTATGAGGTCTATAGAGGGATCTTTATTATGGTTTTCAATATAGTACCTAAGTCTGCGGAGTATATATAGGTCAATGGCCTGAGATTTTGCGCTCTTTCGGCGCGACACATTGGCGAGGTAGAGTTCCACGCCATCCTTGATGCTTTTATTGGTGTTTGGAAACTTCGCCTCAACGAGCACATTAAACTGCTTCGCCTCGCGCTCATCGTTAAAGTTCTTAGCGAACCTGTAAGAACCAAGGAAGAAGTCAACCTGATATGAATCCGCACGGAGTTTTCTTAGCGCCATGAACCTTAGCTTGAGTTTAAATTGACTAAATACACTTTGTTTAAAAAACTATTAATTTCAATACCTTTGGCCCCTAATTTTACAGGACCAATCCCTAGCCTGAGGCGCTCTTCCTCTTATACAAACGGAAGTCTGTCTCAAAAGCGGAAGAAGTGGAAATCGCCAATGAGTGTTGATAAAATACCCCTATGATAAAACTAATTATGGTTTGTTTAATGTTAGCCGGCTGCGCAAGCGTTCACCGCTTAGGGAAACTAAAGCACGGAATGAGCCTCGAGGAGAGCGAGAAGATCATGGTGGATCTCCCGATCGATTCACACACCGATGCTCAATCAGGCGCAAGGATTTACACCTATAGGCTCTCAACCCTCGATGGTGGCTATGAGATCTGGGACTTAGGATTCCATGAAGGTCAGTACATTGGTAAGAGATTCTTAGGGAAGGAAAACGCTCGCCAAATTGATTATTCGCCCATGCAGAGCTTTGTGAATAATATGACCGCAAAGCCTCCGACCGCGGTTTCAGCCGATCAGCGCGTAAGTGGCAATATGGTAGATCATCGGAAATCATCGCTTATGAAATGCGAGTCAAATTACGACTGCGCCGACCGGGAAGTCTGTGCACGCGTCAATGGCCATATGGATCAAAAGATCTGTATGCGGCCATAAAAGGCGCTAAGTTATTGCTTAGCATTATCCCTAGCGATTATTGAACTCCACGCCAATCAGTGAGATTTTAAGGCCTCAAAAGGGGCTACACCATGGCAGGAAAACCACGCACCAAGAGACCAGTATATAAGGTTACTCTCAACAAGGCGCTCTTCTATGACCTTGATTTTCAAAAGATCAAAATGTCGAGCTACATTCCTCTGACACACAAAGCCTATCGAATGATTTTCGAATCTAAGCTCCCACCGGCTTATAAGGTACATGCCATTGAGATGCTAAGAAGATGCCATGATGATGGCATTAACATCCTATTATCATCCCATTTAGATGGCATTAAGATGGCATTAAGATACCAAGATGTGCTTGAGAAACTTCAACAATTTGGCGTAGTTACAGATTTCGAGGTTTACATTAATTCATTAAGTAATAAATCTATTAACACAGGGAAGGTTTTAAGTATCAAAAACGGGGAGGCGGTTCCCGCCAAAGACCCATCACCAAAGCCCACAACTATATCTGAGATTAAAGATAAGCTTCAGCTAGCGATGCTGGAATATCCGAACCGTATCGATAAGGAGATTGGGCTAAAGATCATCCTTGAACAAGTACAGAGCGTTAAGGAAGCCGATGACTTCTTATTGGCGTGTAAGAACTATCATAAGCACGCAAGACAGCGCGGACTAGGACCGTTTGATCAGATACCATTCGCTGTGTTCTGTCAGCCTGATAGCAATCGCTGGCGCAAGTATATCGATTATAAGCCCGATACAGCACTCTCAGTTTGGTGATTACTCACCATCGCTATAAATATCCTTTAAAAGCTCAGTGGACCAACCGCTGCGCAGACCTCTGCGGATCGTCTCGTCCTCTGTGCCTGTAATTTGATTAGCTGACTTCTTAAGTGCCTTACCTTTGGCGTTAGCTTTGATGATCGCCTTCATCGCAGCAGGTGATCCCAGTGCGTAGCCCACAAGGCCACCAGCGACTCCAGAGGCTCCTGTGGCGCCAGGGCCTGCATCGGCACGATACCCTAAATATGAACCAAGGGCTGAACCGCCAATAGCTAATGGAACATTACGCCCGCTATCCTTTGCGCCTCCACTTGAAACCGGCATCATGGATGGCTTTCCAAGCTCACGGAATGTGCCTAGAACTTTAGCTTCCTGAGAGAGATCTAATTGACCGCTACTTGCTAGCTTTGAGAGCTGCTCTTTAAGAATCTTTCGCTGATTGCCGTCCATGTTGCTTAGGACATTCCAGGTTTTCTGGATCGAATCAGGATCCGTCGCACCTTCAAACTTCGGAAGAAGCTGAGTTTCAGCATCGCTTGCGTGCTTCCAGCGCGTTTTCATCTCAGGAACAACGCCTTCGCTTGCTTCATCAAGGGAGTTATTGATTGCTCCATAGGCACCGCGAGCGGTTTCCTTCGATAAAGCATCAGCCGGCGTCATGCCCTGCTCCCAGCCCGCCATCTGATTAAGATCCTTTTGTAATTGCCATGCTCTTTGCGCTGAAACCTGATCTGGAAGCTCTGTCTGTGCGCGGCGCATAGTCATCGTGAGGGGATCAAGAACATTTCGCGGATCATCGATGATATCGACTGTAGTAGGCATCATCCCAGGAATATCTGGAACTTGCTCTTGTAAACCGGTTTTAGCATTAGTTCTGAGGCCGGTATTCTCGACTATTGGAACCTGAGTATCGCCAACCTTTGGCGTGTTCCGAGTTACATACATTCCTGTTTTTGGATCTATTGATAAATGCTCAGGCACGTTTTGACCTGGAACTGTATAGCTGCCATGGCTAATGGTTTTTGCTTGCTGGCCAGGAGTTCCTGGAACAACGTACGAACCTACTTTTTGGCGATCACCGACAGGCAAGCCAAAGATTTCCTCGTAGTAGCGCTTAATAACATCGAGTTTCTTTTGGTCCATATTGGTGGTCGTACCATCAGGAGAAACATTGCTTTGAGCGCCGTGAAATACTTTCTTTGCGCCGCCGATATTTACGGGCTTTCCTGTGGCGTCAATAGCTTGAACTAAATCATCCGTCGCCTGCTGTTTATTTGTTTTCAGGTAATTTACGAGCTTGTTATAGGCATCGCGAGTGTAGTCGGTAACGCCGGTTTTTTCGAGATTATCAACCGAAGATCGAACCGCATCATCAGAGTAATTGGTGAGGGTTTCACTTGAAACACGGCTTGCCATGGATCCTAGTTTAGGAAATACATGAGCCTTCGCACCATCCCAGCCTGCTTTAATCGCACCTCTATGCTTACCAGCGCCAAAGGTGAGGGGAGCTATTACGCCGACGCCGCCCGCAGTGGCAACGTCTGAGTAATCGACCTCCTGAGGGATACCGAGCGCCTGACCTAATTTTTGCCTGATTCCTTCATTTGTCGCAGACGCCGCACCACTCGCAAGCATCGCGCCACCCATGCCACCCGCAGCCACACTGGTACCGCCTGTGAAGGGCGCTAATGGTGCACCAGCGATGGCACCACCCACGGCACCTGCGGTCGTGGCAAGGCCTTCTGTGGCTCCTGCAACGGTGTCATAACCGATATCCATGGCATCTCTTAGAATATCTTTAGAGAAGAATCCTGTGTCAGGATCAAGTACCTTGAAATCAGGTTCGCCCTTGGCTCTGACTAAGTACTGATCGCCGTTTTTAAGCTGAAACTCGAGATCTGGATGTTGTTTTTGTAAATAGGCCAGCGCCGCCTGAGGCGATTGAGCGAAGTTCTTAACGATCGCACGATCTTTAAGCGAGATCGAAGGATGCATTTCTTCAATGACCTTAGGCTCAGCTATTGGTTTGGCGTTTTGTTGCCAGTTTGGATTATATTCCCCTACCGGCTTTGCTCTGGACTTCCAGTCGCTCATTGACCATTACCTTTCACGAGTGTAGCCCCATCCTTCAGCGCTGATTCGAGATCGGCGGCTGGGATTGTCATTTGCTGACCATTGAATATGATCTGAACCTCTTTAGCCTCCGGAGGAGGTGCGCCGCCTGCGCCTGGTGATGAGGCTTTCTTCTTCATTCCACCATAGAACTTCGAGCGATAGCTTTGAAGTGTCGGTGATTCAGGACCAAACGTGGTCTCAAGCGCACCTTGAGCGATGGCGAAATCCTTATCGGCCTGGTTTCTTATCGTGGCGATTCCCTTTTTCACGCCCTCGACTCCACCGCCAAAGCCCATGCGAGCAGCGGCCAGGCGACCAGCGCCACTTAATCCTGTAACAGGAGCGATGGAACTTACCATGATGCCCATATCAGGTCCGGTCAAAGCGCCAAGGTTTTCACCCTCTTTATGCTTTAGGTTTAATTTATTATACGCTGATTCTAATTGATCCTTATTCGCACCAGTTAGCTGTATGCCGTATTGATCAACGAGGCTTGCGTATTCATCAAGAGCTTCTTTAAAGGAAATTTGCGCCTGAACCTTTTGTGATTCCTTGGTCTTTAAAATATTCTGGCTATCTTTATTTGCTTTCTCAGCCGCCTTTTTCGCGTCCTTCGCTTCAGCAGCATCGGCCTGAGCGCCTAAGCGTTTATCAAGGAGGAGCATCTTAAGATCGCGGTTTGCTTCATTCTGATCAGCGGTCAATTGATTGCGTTCAGCGGCTCTTCGATCTTCCATCATAAGGCGCGAGACGTTCAATCTATCATCGACAAGGCCCGCTTCCTGCTGACCTACCGCCTGTCTGAGGCGCTCGATCTCAGTCTCTTTACTTCTCGTAGGGCCCTTATATGAGGCCGCCATATTTGATCCAGTTTGCGCATCAACAAACGCCATCATAGGAGCGAGGTTAAGGCTATCAAGACCAGTGCCTTGCGCCTCTAAAGCCGCCGCACGTTCGCGAGCCTCTTTAATGCTCCCCTCGCGCTGAGTGAGGCTTTGGCGATACTGATCCATCATCTCTTCTTCAAGAGATTTCTTTTGCGGAAGTAAGCTTTGATAATAATCAGGGGGCATTGCCATAATAATCCTCTAGAAGAATGTTTTCTTATTACCCATCATTTGGCGCCAGTCCCATGGGCTTTGATTGCGCCGT
>Ga0196963_10001753_pt1 | contig 14001 bp, 16 predicted proteins | sample S1_5metaG_FD_148600 | JGI IMG/M metagenome (GOLD analysis project Ga0196963, IMG submission 148600) | Soil microbial communities from Anza Borrego desert, Southern California, United States - S1_5 | ecosystem: Environmental > Terrestrial > Soil > Desert | place: USA: California | collected... | reverse complement strand
AAATGATCGCGTTGACATTGTCGGCGCTGGCCACATCGCCACTGGCGAGCGGGCTGTGAACGAGCGCCAGAAGATCGCGGCCGCGCGCCTGGGCGTTAAAATCGCCAATGACCTGGTATCCCACGTGCCCGCCGGCGAGCAGATTGCTCGAGGCATCCGTCGTGCTGATCGCATCGCTGAGATCATCGAGCAGGGCGGCATAGCGATCGTTCAGGACAGTGCGATCGGCGGCCACATCCATCAGCGCGGACTCGGCCGCGACCTCGCGGATTTCCGAAACGATCAGATTGACGTCCAGGATGCGACGGCCGGCATCGCGCAGCGCTTCGGCACCGTTGTAGACACCGAGCGTGTTCAGGGATCCTGCCCATTGCGAGACCGAACCGATGCCTTTGTTGAAGTTGGTGGTGTCGATATCGACCGTAAGCTTCACCTGGTCGCTGTCGGTCTTGGCGCTGCTGATGGCGGAGCCGGCGGCCTGGATATTGGTCGTATCGCCAGCGCCAGTGATCGCCTGGAAAGCCGCGTTGGCGGTGCTGAGGAAGGATTGGAACGACGACGAGGCCGACAGGTCATGCGCCAGAATGCTCGTGGTCTCGCCCGTCGACTTGATCTGCACGCTGATCGGCGATGTCAGAGTACCGGTGAGGAGGTTCTGGTCCGTGAAAGTAGCGCCGGGCGTGCCGTCGTCGTAGCCGTATGTGGCGCCGCTGATGGCGCTCTCGATTTTGGATTTGAGATCGGCGAACTCGGCCTTGAAGTCGACGAGCTCGTCCGCGTCGGTGTCGGGATTGCCGACGAGCTGCACCAACTCGCCCATGCGCTTGGTGTAACCGGCGACGCGACCCAGCGCTTCGCTGGCCGAAGCCAGCAGACCCTGCTGCCGGAGTAGCTCCGGCGCGGCGGCTTCTTGCGTCGCGATCTCGGCGGCGTAGGGACCGGTGCCGCTCTGGATGTTGGCGAGGCGGGCGTACTCGTCCTGGATGCCCTTGATGCGGTCGAGAATGGTTGTAAGTGTATCCTGCGACCCTTTGACGACGGCGCGGGCATCGGTGATCGAGGTTTGCTCATCGCGCGCCAGGTCGAGCGCGGATTTCTTCGGCGCGTCCGTGCCGCCACCGGCCGAGGTGCCAGTGGTGGCGAATTTCTTGACGTCAAGCTTGGCGTCGATCAGCGCCCTCTGCTTCTCAATCGATTGATTGACGATTTCCGGCGGCAATCCCAGCGCCGTCGTGACGATCGACCGCAACACCTTGTCGCCAAGGATCTGGTACGTGTCCTTGACGTCGCCAATGGTGCGCAGGAAATACGCCGCCTCGCGCAGGGCGGGATTCTTCTCGCCGAGAGATTTCTCGAACTCATTGCGGACGTAGCGATTGACCACGTCGTTCACGAAGAAGCTCTGCTTCAGATAGAAGTTGCCGAACTCCTTGAACTTGAAGGCTTCGGCGAGCTCCTTGAACCGCGGATCGATCTGCCGGTTGGCAAAGGAGTTCGTATCCTTGAGATCGCTCTCCAGAATCCGGCGAATGCGGCCGCCGAACTTCTCTTCCCCGTCGAGCCCGAAAGCCGACGTGACGAACGTCAGCAGCCGCCGGTCCTTGACCAGCTGCTCGGGCGTCTCGATCTTGCCGATCTTGCTTTTGAAATACTCAACGTCCTTGAGCATCTTCGCCTGTTTGGCGAAGGCGTCGAGCTGAGTATTGCGCGTCTTGACCAGCATCTTGAAGCTGGCCAGCGCGGGTATCGAAGACCCTGTAGCGCCGAAATCGACCATTCTGGCCTCGGTTGCGCCGTCTAAACGGCTCCCAGAATTCTTCGGAAGCCTGATGCGGACAGGGCACAGGCTACCACACGGGCAGATGCCCGCAAACGCTACTCTATATCGAGAATTTTAAATAAATTGTTAACCGCCGCCGCGCAAGATATTTTATTGAATTATTACAGTCATTTAGGTGTGGCGCCCATGACCTGCTGCTCGGTCTGACCGGCCTTCTGCCCTTTGTCCTTCGCCTTACCCGACAGGGTCGGCGGAATGTAGATCACGCCGACATTCGGCTTGCCGGGGCCGGCATGGACGGCCAGCGGATTCTTAGTGTTCAGAAGCAGCGCGTCGGGATGGTCCTGGGTATTGACCGGGGGCGGGCTCCCGGGTGGGGGAGCCGGCGGCTCTTGCGCGAGGGCGAAGGCCGGCAGCGATACCGCGCCAATCGCCAGCACCGTAACGAGGAGGGAAAGGTTCTTTAACGAAACGGACATAACGTCCTCTCTGCGGCGTTTTATACGTCGGTGACGTCGCGGTTCGCAAAAACCATGATAATGTCCGACCTCCTTATTGTCTATTAACGGTCCGAGCTCCGTCCTGCCGTGGAAGACCTAGCGCATCAGATTCTTGCCTTCGGTGCGTCCCTTTACGAGAGCATCGCAGCCGTCACGGCGGTCGACAGCGAGTCAATCCGTCGACTGGCGCTCGAGTACGGGCACTATATCTACCTCCTGATCTTCCTTTGGACGTTCTTCGAGGGCGAAACCTGCGTCATCATCGCCGGGGTCGTCGCCAGCCAGGACTATCTCGATTGGACGCCGCTTTTTCTCGTCGCCTGGTTCGGGAGCTTTTCTGGCGATCAACTCTATTTCTGGATCGGCCGTCGCTGGGGAGTCCGGTTGCTCGATCGCATACCGCGCTGGCGGCCGGGCGTCGAAATGGCGCTCGATTTCCTGCGCCGCTACAACACGACATTCATCCTGTCGTTCCGCTTCATCTACGGCGTGCGCAATTTCGCATCATTCGCCATGGGCATGAGCGGCCTCGACCCCGTGCGTTTTGCCGTGCTGAATTTCTGCGCCGCCTTCGTGTGGGCGCTGTCGTTCGCAGGCTTTGGCTACCTGTTCGGCGAAGCCCTCGAGCCGTTCCTGGACAATGTCGTATTGATCTCGCTCACCGTCATGGCCACCTTCTTCGCCGGCGCCTTTATTCTCGTGAAATGTCTGCGCCGGCGCCACCGTCGCGAAGCGGAGCGCTTAGCCGCTGCGGCCAATGCTGTTGCCGCAACGTCGACCAACTCCTGACGTCGGTCCAACGCCAGCTTTCGCAACGGCGCGTCAGGCGACTTTCTGGATGTTGAAGGTGAAGACCCCGCCTTCCTCCTTCCAGTCGACGAGTTGCTGGCCGGTGGCGCGGCAGAACGCCTCGAAATCCTTCACGGCACCCGGATCCGTTGCCAGCACCTGAAGCGTACCGCCGACCGGCACATCCTTGATCGCCTTCTTTACGCGCAGGATCGGCAGCGGGCAGTTGAGACCTTTGGCATCCAACACGGTCGTCGTCATGCAACTCTCCGGCTAAGCAGCGCGGGACCTTATCGCTTGTCGCCACACGGCGGCAAGCCGTACATTAGAAAGCGCAAATATACAGAGGCCTGAACCGTATCCATGTCCGCCGCCTTGCCCGTCACCACCCTGGTCAGCCTTCTTGGGTTCGCCGCCGCCCTCGTCTTCGGGGCCACGGCGCAACGCACGAATTTCTGCACCATGGGGGCCATCTCCGACGTGATGAATTTCGGCGACTACCGGCGATTCCGGGCGTGGCTGCTGGCCATCGCCGTCGCCATGACCGGCAGCCAGCTCCTGCACCTCGCGGGTATCGTCGATCTCAACAAGTCGATTTATCTCACGCCCAATCTCGGCTGGCTTGGCGCTGTCGCCGGCGGCCTGCTCTTTGGCTTCGGCATGACCCTGACGGGCGGCTGCGGCAACAAGACGCTCGTGCGTCTCGGCAGCGGCAATCTCAAGTCTCTGGTCGTGGCCATCGTGCTCGGCATCTTCGCCTACATGACCCTGCGCGGCGTCGTCGCGCTTGCGCGCTCCTGTTTGATCGAACCGACGAATATCGATCTCGCCAAATCCGGCCTGCGCTCGCAGGGCGTCCCCGACATGCTCGCCTCGGTGACGGGCCTGGCCCTTCCCGGCGTACGCGGGGTCCTGGCCATTGCCGTTGTCGCCCTGCTGCTCTGGTACTGCTTCCGGGACGCCGAGTTCCGGACCAGCCCAGCCAACATCGTCGGCGGACTGATCGTCGGCGCCTTGATCCCGGTGGGCTGGCTGATCACGGGCGTGGTCGGGGCCGACGAATTCGACCCCGTGCCTCTTGCGTCATTCACCTTCGTCGCTCCCGTGGGCGAGAGCCTCGTCTATCTGATGACCTTCACCGGAGCGACTATCAATTTCGGAATCGCCGTGGTTGGCGGTGTCATTGCCGGCTCGTTCCTGATGGCGCTGGCGACCGGCACCTTCCGCCTGGAAAGTTTCGCCGATGCAGACGATGTGCTGCGCAATCTCGGCGGCGCCGCCCTGATGGGTGTGGGTGGCGTGCTGGCGCTGGGCTGTACCATTGGCCAGGGCATTACCGGCCTCTCGACGCTGGCGGCCGGCTCGGTACTGGCCTGGCTGTCGATTCTGGCCGGCGGCGCCTACGGAATGAAGTATCTCGAGGAAGGCAGTTTCGGCGGCGCCCTGCGCGCCATTGTGGCGCGCAGCTAGCGTGCCGTCCCTCGCGGTGGCAGCATGGCGCCATCGAAGGGAGATCGATTCCTGACCGACGCTGTCGATCCGCTGGGCGAAGCCCGCCGCCATCTAGCGGCCAGCCGGCACGCGAGCGCAGAAGCCGCCAGCCGCGCGTTCCTGGCCCACCATCCCGACGACAGCGAAGCCCTGCACATCCTCGGTGCCGCTCTCATTGGGCTGCAACGGCCGGGCGAAGCGGTTGTGGCGTTGCAGACGGCCCAGCGCGCGGCTCCCGCCGATACTGACCTTTCCTACAAGCTTGGCCTCGCTCTCTACCTCGACGGGCGACACAACGAGGCCATCCCCGTATTCCGCGAACTCCTGGCAAGGGCCCCGACAAATCCACGCGCCCATTTCCGCGTCGGTCTGATCCATCACCAGAATGCGGATTTCGAGCGCGCCGCCGTGTGCTACCGGCGCGCTCTCGCCCTCGACCCCACGCTGACCGCAGCGCAGGACTGCCTGGACGCCGCCCAGTCGGGTTTGTTCTTCGGCGCCGGCAGTGGGTTCCAAGGCGCCCACGCCCCGGCCCGCCAGGTGTTCCTGTCCGCGGCTGTCCATGCGCGGCGCGGGGCCTCGGCCCCGCTGCGCATTCTGGAGATCGGGTCGTATATGGGATCGTCGGCGCTGACCTGGGCGCACGCCATCGATCGCTTCACCGACAAAGGCGGCAGCATTCTCTGCGTCGATCCGTGGGCATCGGGCCCGATGTACGCCTTCGACGACGAGATGAATCTGCTGATGACCCGCAGTGACGGCGCCTATCAGGCATTCCAGCGCAACACGCAACGCGCCCCCCGATCGGTGGTGATCACGCATCGACGCGGGCTCAGCCATGACATCCTGCCAAGCCTTCCGGACTCGAGCTTCGACATCGTCTACATCGACGGCTCGCACTATCACGACGACGTGGCCGCCGATATTCGCGAGGGGCTACGCCTGGTCTGCGATAGCGGCTTTCTGTGCGGCGACGATCTCGAACTGCAAGGCGGCGATTGCGATCTCGACTACGCGCGCGGGAAGCCGCGCGCCGACTTCATTTCCGATCCCAGGAGCGGCCTCTTGTTTCATCCTGGCGTGACGGTTGCAGTGCACGACATCCTCGGGCCGGTCTCTGCCTACAACGGTTTCTGGATCATGGCCCGAACGGCGGCCGGGTATGCCCCTGTGGATCTCGCCGATAGCGAGGGACTTCTGCCGCCGCATTGGCCGCGCCGCCTGGTCGAGGAGCTGCGGCAGCGTTTCAAAACCTCAGGCGAGCTGCGTCAGGTTCACGGCTGACGCCGCGAAGGGGTCAGCCTTTCAGCCACTCCGCGATGACATCCGCCGCATCCTCGATGAAGAGGTCGCGGAAAAAATGGTCGGCGCCCTCCACCGTATGCAGTCGGATCTCACCTCGACCGCGCCCGGCGTCACGCGTCAGCGGTCTAACCGCCTCGGCCAGATCCGGAACGATCTCATCCGCGCCAGCCAGGACAATCAGGGTACGGGGCGCCATGCGCGGCAGCAGCGACGGCGTATGCCGTCGGGGATCGGGGCCGTACCACGCGACCACGCTGCCGGCTGTAGCCGTCGCGTTCTCGCAGTTGAGAAAGCCGATGCCTGACATACGCTCGACGGCATTGCCGGCGCGCACCTTGGTCTGGGCGTTCGCGAGAACCTCCTCGAGATCGGCACCGAACCGCGCCTTATAGCGCTCGGCGTTTCGCGCGGCATCGAACGTGCCGGGAGCGATGAGCACGAGCGAGCCGACCGACGGGTCGTTGCGCTCCGCGGCATAGACGGCGACGTGATTGCCGCCGAGGCTGTGGCCAATCAGCGCGATATCGGTGGCGCCGTTGGTTTTCAACCAGCCGATCCACGCATCGATCTCGTCGAGGGCATCCATGGGACGGTGCGCATGCAACGCGCCGCAATCGAAGGCACCGCTGCGCCGATCAGCGCCAAGGCTGAGCGTGATCGCCAAGGTCGATGCACCGCGCGCTTTCAGATGCTTCTGGAGGTCGGCGATAACCTCCATACCACGATGCGCAAGCGTGCCATGCACGATCAGCGCAACACCGCTTTCCAGCCCCTTACCACTTGCCAGCTCTAGGTTTCCGAGCAGCGACAGCCCTCGGAAGCGTGTGCTCACCTCTTCGGCGGAAGCCGACGCAACACCCACGGCGAAAACCAAAACGACAGCCAATAACCGATGCATCCGCGATCCGCTTCCTATCCCTGGCGACGGGCGATCTCTTGCAGGCCCGCCTCCGCCATCCGACTGGTCACACAGGAATATAGGTGGAAAGCGGCGGCCACCGCCACCAGCAGGCGCTCGACCGTCGCGGCGTGCTCCGGCTCGGCAACCACGAGAGTGTGCTGGTCGATGAGCTCGAGGCAGGCCGCACGACAGGCGTCAAAGCGCGGATCGAGCGCCGTGCTTTGGGCCTGGAGGGCGAGGAGCCGCAGCGTCTCCTCGCTTTCGCTGGCCGGCACCTCACCGCGGGCGAGAATCCAATGCTCGAGAATTTCCTCACCGAGCTGCACCAGCTCGGTGGCGATCGGCGAGGGCTCCTCGGGCGCGAACAGACCGAGCGTCATCTTCAGAAGCTCGAGCCGGTCCTCGATATCCTGGAGCGATTGCGGCATGCGGATCAGCCCGGCGCCGGCAGAGCAGAGGCCTCGGCTTTCTTCTCCAGCACGAAACCGATACGGCGCGGTTCTTCGTGGTCAATTCGCTTGGGCATCGCCACCAGCAGCACATTGAGCTGCGACACGTTCTGAATCAGCTTCATCCGTCGCCCGGCGTCGTCGAGCCCGTCGAAGGTGACGATATCGGGATTCCAGTAACCCATGTCGACGATATGGAACTGCACGGTGTCGCCGAACGAGACCATCCGCGCGCCAATCTCATGGTTCCGATCGAGATTGGTTTCGAACTCACGAATATAGGCAACGATGCGATTGAACGTCGCTTCGGCCGCGCGATCCGGTGACACCACGTCGTTACGGCGCGGCGCGAGCCCCTCCGCCTGCCGGACCATCTGCGCCTGGGTCGCCGGTGAATCCGCCATTGCCTCAATTTTCCATCTTGATGCCGAGATCGTGGATCAGCTTGAGCCACTTGCCGATATCCTCATTGATGTAGCGCGTGAAGCCCTCGGGAGTCGACGGAGCCGGCTCGGCGCCCAGCTGCGCCAAGCGCGTGCGTACATCCTCGAGCGTCAAGATCCGCGTCACTTCGCCATGCAATCGCAAGATGATGTCCGCCGGCAGACGCGCCGGCGCCAGAAGTCCGAACCATCCCGTTGCCTCATAGCCCGGCAGGCCGGCCTCCGCGACGGTCGGCAGGTCCGGCTCGAAGGCCGACCGCTTGGCACCGGTCACGGCCAGGGCGTGGAGCGCCCCGGCGCGGACATGCGACGTAATCGGCGGCGCGGGGGAGAACATAAGCTGCACCTGGCCGGCGAGCAGGTCAGCCACGGCCTGTCCCTGTCCTTTGTAAGGCACGTGAACCATGCTCAGACCGGCCGTGGCGTTGAACAGCTCAGCAGCCAAGTGCGACGCGGCACCGCTTCCCGACGACCCGAAGTTGAGCGTGCCCGGGCGTGTCCGGGCGAGAGCGATGAGGTCGGCCACCGAACCCACAGCGAGCGAGGGGTGAACGACCAGCAGGTACGGCGGCGCCGCGACGAGAGTGATCGGCGTGAGCTCCCGCGCAACATCGAACGGGCCCGCGGTATTCGCAGCGGAATTCGGCACAGCCGTCGCCACGGCCATCAACGTTCCGGTTGAGGCCATCAGCAGGGTATAGCCGTCCGGCACGGCGCGGATGGCGAGCGTGGCGCCCAGCGAGCCGGATGCTCCCGCCCGGTTCTCGACGACCACGGGCTGGCCCCAGCTCTCGGTCAGTTTCTGGCCCAGGATGCGGGCGAGGATGTCGGTCCCGCCGCCGGGTGCGGCCGGCACGATGACCCGGATAGGGCGGCTGGGATAGGTCTGGGCATCCGCCAGCCCCGGGAACAGGAGCAGGCCGGCCCACACCGCAAGACCGAAGACGCGCAGCGTGCCCATGAGGCCTCCGGGAACTCGATCATCAATCGCTGTTGGGGCGCCAGCTTGCCTGTTCGCCGGAGGACCGGCAACGACCCCCGGTCTGGCGCCGGGCCGCGCCTGATATTATATTAGGCTTATCGAATATGCAGAGCGGGTTTGTCGCGGCCGATAGTTCTTTTGCTTTGATAATTTTGTCCCGCTCGGCCAAAGAATTAGCCTAAGTTTTGGCCAGCTTTGGGAGATGACCGGAACCATGCAAGGCCGCTTGTTCATCGCTGCCGCGCTGCTCGCGCTGGCCGGCTTGACCCACACCCCCGCGCAGGCGCAGAACGCCGCGCCCCTGGCCAGGTTCGAGATCAAGGATGGCGCCATTGCCGCCTCCCTGACGGGCAGAGCCGGTGACGCGCAGAAGGGCCGGCAGGCGATCGTGGGCCGAACCCTGGGCAACTGCATCGCCTGTCACGAAATCACGGCCCTCAAGAACGAGCCGTATCACGGCAATGTCGCCCCGAGCCTCGATGGCATCGCCTCGCGTATGAGCGAGGGCGAGATGCGGCTGCGAATCGTCGACGGCACCAAGGTCAATCCCGACACCATGATGCCGCCGTTCTACCGAACGGACGGCCTCAACAAGGTGACGAAGCGTTTCCAGGGCACGACCATCCTGACCGCGGAACAGGTCGAGGATGTCGTCGCCTACCTCAAGACACTGCGTTAAGGCTCACGGCCCGATCGTGACCCCGAAGGAGAAGATGACGATGTCCCTCGTATCCAAGCTGCCGATCTTGTCGCGCCGTCGCCTGCTGGCCGGTGCCGCAGGCCTGGCGGGCGGCCTGATCGCGGTTCGCGATGTCTCGGCCCAGGCCGTGCAGCCCGGCGCCCACCAGCAGGTGCTCGACAAGGCCGTCGGCGGCAAGAAGGCGCAGCCCGGCAAGGTGCGGATCCGCATGCCGGAGATCGCCGAGAACGGCAACACGGTGCCGATGACGGTCGCCGTCGAGAGCCCGATGACCGCAGCCGATCACGTCAAGGCCGTGCACATCGTCACCGACAACAACCCGCGTCCCGAGGTCGCATCGTTCTATTTCACCCCGGGCAACGGCAAGGCCGAAGTCTCGACCCGCATCCGGCTGTCGCAGACGATGAACGTGCTCGCCTACGCCGAGATGAGCGACGGCTCCGTCTGGTCGGCGCGCGCCGAGGCGAAAGTCACTATTGGCGGTTGCGGCGGCTGACGCCTGCGCCCGACATCCGAATTTCAGGAGACAGCCCATGTCCACCGCCCGCATCCGCCTCCCCGCCTCCATCAAGAAAGGCGACATCGTCGAGGTGAAGACGCTCGTGACGCACACCATGGAATCCGGCCAGCGCCGCGACGCCCAGAACAATGTCATCCCGCGCAAGATCCTCAACAAGTTCGCCTGCACCTATAACGGCAAGGAAGTCTTCAAGGCCGATCTGGCGGCCGCCATCTCCGCCAATCCGTACCTGGCCTTCTTCATCACAGCGACAGAGTCCGGCACGCTCGATTTCGTGTGGACCGACGACGACGGATCGACGATCAAGGAATCGGCCAAGATCACGGTCGCCTGAGTGCGCGGAGTGGGAGGGCAACGCATGACCGGACGCTTTTGGATGCTGGGCGCGGCATCGGCCGTATCCGCGGCAGCAATCATCGCCGCCTGCACCACCGGCCCGACGCCGATGATCCCGCTGCCCGCCGATGGCAGCGCCGGCAGCTTCAAGAGCGATCCGGTGACCCAGTTCGAGCGCGCCGGCAAGAAATCAGGCTTCCTGTTCGCAACACCCGAAACCCAGACGATGCAGAAGGACGATTTCGACAACCCGGCCTTTTTGCTCGTCGACCAGGGCGAGGCGATGTGGGTCAAGGCCGAAGGTGAAAACGGCAAGTCCTGCGGCTCCTGCCACGGCGCCGTCGCCAACCTCCGCGGTGTGGGCAACACCTACCCGAAGGTGAGCAAGGATACCGGCAAGCTGTTCACGCTCGAGCACCAGATCAACTATTGCCGCACCGAGCGCATGAAGGCGCCGGCCCTGCCGTACACCAGCGCCAACATGTTCGCGCTCGAGACGCTGGTCATGTACCAGTCGCGCGGCCTGCCGATGAACGTGTCCAACGAAGGCGCGGCGCGCCCGTTCTTCGAGGAAGGCGACAAGCTCTATCACACGCGACGCGGCCAGCTGAACGTCGCCTGCATTCATTGCCACGAGAACAACTCGGGCAATTACATCCGGGCCGACCTGCTGTCCGAAGGCCGCAGCAACGGCTTCCCGCTCTACCGGCTGAAATGGGCCGGCGTGGGTTCCTTCGACCGCCGCATGGAGGAATGCTACGGCCAGGTGCGCGCCGAGCCGGAGCCTTTCGGTTCCGAGGAACTCGCCAAGCTCCAGCTCTACGTCAACTGGCGGGCCAACGGCCTTCTGGTCGAGACGCCCGCGGTCCGGCGCTAGGCGTTCGAGGCCCGGCAAGCCGGGCGGATCCCATGCTGACGCGACGGCATTTTGTCCAGGCGAGTGCGGCCGCAACCGCCCTGCTCCACCCCGGTGTCGGCCGGCTCGCGGCGCAACAGCGCCTGAGCCAGGAGGAGCTGCTGCGCTTTCCGGCCACCGGCCAGGTGACGCTGCTGCATTTCACCGATATCCACGCCCAGCTGCTGCCGGTGCATTTCCGCGAACCGAGTTGGAATCTCGGCGTCGGCGAGGCACGCGGCCTCGTTCCCCATCTCACCGGGGAGGCGTTCCTGCGCCACTACGGGCTGCAAGCCGGCTCGCCCGCCGCACACGCGCTCACCTCCGAGGATTTCACGGCGCTGGCCCGCTCCTACGGCCGGCTCGGCGGCATCGACCGCATGGCGACCCTGATCAAGGCGATCCGCGCCGAACGGCCCGGTCGCACCTTGCTGCTCGACGGCGGGGATTCGTGGCAGGGCTCCTACACATCGCTGAAGAGCCGCGGCGCCGACATGATCCGGGTCATGCAGACGCTCGGCGTCGACGTGATGACAGGACATTGGGAATTCACCTACGGCCAGGATCGCGTCAAGGAAGCGACGAAGACACTCGGCTTCCCCTTCCTCGCCGGCAATGTGCGTGACACGACCTGGGAAGAGGATGTCTTCGACGGCGAGATGTTGGTCGAGCGCGGTGGCGTGACGATCGGCATCATCGGTCAGGCCTTCCCTTATACGCCCATCGCCAACCCGCGCTGGATGATCCCCGATTGGTCATTCGGCATCAACGAAGACCGCCTGCGTCGTCGTGTCGCGAAGGTGAAAGCGGACGGCGCCGAGCTCGTCGTCCTGCTGTCCCACAACGGCTTCGACGTCGACCGCAAGCTGGCCTCGCGTGTCGAAGGTATCGACGTCATCCTCACCGGCCATACCCACGACGCGCTGCCGGAGGTCGTGAAGGTCGGCCGCACGCTGCTCGTGGCTTCCGGAAGTCATGGCAAGTTCCTTTCGCGGCTCGACCTGGACGTCAGAAACAAGCAGGTGGCGTCGTTCGCCTATCGCCTGATCCCAGTGTTTGCCGATGCCATCCAGCCCGACGCGGCGATGGCCGCTGTCGTTTCGGAGGTCCGCGCGCCGCACGCGGCGGAGCTCGGGCGCGTCCTGGGACAGACCGAATCGCTGCTCTACCGGCGCGGCAATTTCGCTGGCACATTCGACGACCTGATCTGCTCCGCTCTGCTGGCCGAGCGCGACGCCGAGATCGTCCTCTCGCCGGGCTTCCGCTGGGGATCGTCGCTCCTCCCGGGTGCCGACATCACGGTCGAAGACGTCTACAACCAGACCGCCATCACCTATCCCGCCGTCTACCGCAACGAAATGACCGGGACCTTCCTCAAGGAGGTTCTCGAGGACGTCGCCGACAATCTGTTCAACCCTGATCCCTACTATCAGCAGGGCGGCGACATGGTGCGAGCCGGTGGGCTGGGCTTCACCCTGGACGTCAGCGCGCCGATCGGCAAGCGCATCTCCAACATGCGGCTGTTGCGTAACGGCACGACGATCGACCCGGCCCGCACCTACATCGTCGCCGGCTGGGCCTCGATCAACGAAGCGACTCAAGGCCCGCCGGTCTGGGACCTGGTCATGCGGCACATCGCGGCGCAAAAGACCGTGCGCGTCGCCGAGAACCGCTCGGTCAACGTCATCAATCCCTGACCGGCCACAATGTTCGACGTTACCTACGCCGGAGCCCTGCTGGCCGGCCTGTTGAGCTTCGCCAGCCCCTGCGTGCTGCCGCTCGTACTGCCGTATCTCTGCTTTCTCGGCGGCGTCACCCTGGACCAGCTGACCGGGGACAGCGGCGCGGTGGCGCGGCGCGTCTTTCTGGCCGCTGTCGCCTTCGTATTCGGGTTCACCACGGTCTTCGTGGCCATGGGTGCTGCCGCCAGCGCGCTCAGTCAGATGCTGATCGCGAACGGGGACTGGCTATCGCGCGTCGCGGGAATCGTCATCGTCGCCTTCGGCCTGCATTTCCTCGGCCTGTTCCGCCTCGCCTTCCTCGACCGCGAGGCCCGTCTGCATGTCGAACGCCGGCCGGCGGGGCTTCTCGGGGCTTACGTCGTCGGCCTGGCCTTTGCCTTTGGCTGGACGCCCTGCGTCGGCCCCGTCCTCGCGTCCATTCTCACTCTGGCCGCGGGCCAGGACGATGCCGTGCAAGGTGCCGGCCTTCTGGTTGCCTATTCTCTGGGGATAGGGCTGCCGTTCCTCGGGGTTGCGCTCTTCGCCGGCAACTTCCTCGCGCTGATGCGCCGCTACCGCAGCGCCGCGCACTGGGTCGAGCAGATCATGGGCATCCTTCTGGTGCTCATGGGTGTGTTGTTGATCACCGGCACGTTTGACGAGATCGGCTACGCGCTGCTTCGGCTCTTTCCCGCCCTGGGCCGCATCGGGTAAGAGTTTTACTGGTTTTTAGTTGACGACTCGGCACCGTTTACAGAATTATTCCGGGCCGCGAAGAAATCGCACCGGCTTCATAAGAATAATTCACGTCCGTTCCACGCTTCCAAAGGAGGGCGCGTTGAACAAGGTCGGCGATCCCAGCGTCAGCCCCTATCTGCTCCAGCGCCTGCGTTCGCAAGACGAAGTGCAGGACGATCGTGCGCAGCGCCGTCGAGAGACCGACCCGGCAATCAAGCCGGCTCCCGAAATACCGCCCGCCAACAACTCGAATCCCGGCGATACGCCGCGCGGTCCCGGTGTCGACCGTAAGGTCTGAGGCTCAGCCCGCGCGGGCGCGCAGGAATTTCTGGAAGGTATCGCGCTCGTAAGCGCGTTCGTGGACGAAGGCAAACATCGCCTCGAAATGTCCGGGGCGGAAATAGCCGGGCATGCGAGCGACTTCCAGCGCGCGGCCGCTCTTGCCCTCGAC
>Ga0196963_10001752_pt1 | contig 14001 bp, 12 predicted proteins | sample S1_5metaG_FD_148600 | JGI IMG/M metagenome (GOLD analysis project Ga0196963, IMG submission 148600) | Soil microbial communities from Anza Borrego desert, Southern California, United States - S1_5 | ecosystem: Environmental > Terrestrial > Soil > Desert | place: USA: California | collected... | reverse complement strand
CTTGTCGGCGGCCTTGTCGGCGGCCTTGTCGGCTTCCTTGTGCGCCTTGTCGGCGGCCTTGTCGGCCTTGTCGGCGGCCTTGTCGGCGGCCTTCGCGGCGTCCTTGTCGTTGTCCTTGATCACGCCGCCCTTGTCGTCGAGCCAGACGTTCTCGGTCTTGTCGCCGACCTTGACCTGGGCGTGGTAGACGGTCTTGCCGTCGCGCTCGACCGAGTGCACCGACTTGACGTCGCCATGCGACTTGATGGCCGCCTGGACATCCGCCGGCAGGGTCGCGATGTCGACCTTGGTCTCATCCGCCGCCGAGGCGAACGCGACGAAGCCGCTGAGGGAAAGGGTGAGGAGGGTTTTGGAGATGATGTTCATGAAGGGCGAGGTGGGGACGCTGGCGGCTGTTCCGAAGTAATCGCCGTGCCCTGTTCAACGTCGTCGGCCTGACCGATGCGGCCGGGGCGGCCTGGGCCGCCCACATGGACAAAAAAGAACCCCTGCGCCACGCGGGCGCAGGGGTCGACCAATCTGGTGCACGGACGGGGACTCGAACCCCGACGTCCGGTAAAGGACTCTAGCACCTCAAGCTAGCGCGTCTGCCAATTCCGCCATCCATGCAGGGAGGCGCACCTTAGACGGACCGCCTGCAGCGTCAACGAGTCCGGGTGGCGTCCTCGCGTTCGCTCGCCGACGCCGTCGCTCGGCGGAGGGTCCCCGGGAGCCTCGCCATCGCAGGCGCTTGACAGCCACGACGCTGGCGGGTTGCTCTGCGCCCATGCGGGTGGTGGTCGCAGTCGCGGTCCGTGGTGCAGCGTGGCGGATCCATCTCGACATCGCGACCGGCAAGGGCGACGTCTTCCGCGAGACGGCATACATCGGATCCGCCTGCTACCGTCCGGGCGAGGGCTGGTACGGGATCGAACCCGACGAGCCCGACATCCGCGCCGCGCTGGCCGCGTCGGTCCCCGAGTTCCTGCCCTTCGAGGAGGCGATGCGTCGGCGGCGGTAGCGAGCCCGTCAGGGCAGCTGCGCGGTATGGAGCCAGTACTGGTCGATCGACCGGATCACGCCGAGGAACTCGTCCCAGCGCGGCGGCTTGACGATGTAGGTGTTGGCCAGCAGGTCGTAGCAGGCTTCGATGTCCTGCTGCCGGTTGGACGTCGTCAGGATGATCGTCGGGATGCGGCGCAGACGCTCATGGCTCTTGATGCGCGCCAGCAGGTCCCGGCCATGCAACCGCGGCAGATTCAGGTCCAGGATGATGAAATCGGGCAGCCGGACGTCGGCGTAGGGACCGCTGTTGGTCAGCAGGTCCCACGCCTCCTGCCCGTCCTGCGCGATGTAGAAGTGCGCGCGGATCTCGCACTCGCGGAACGCCTCCTGCGCGAGGTCGACATCGGCCGGGTTGTCCTCGACCAGCAGGATGCGGGGCGTTCGATCCATGGGCAGACTCTGTATCGGTCGCGATCGATCGGGGAAGGCTCCAGGCCTAGTTTATCAGGTGCGGCGCTTGCAGCCGAGGACGCCCCCGCGCACTCTGCACGCCCCTTGCGATGAGCACCCTCGTCCCATGCCCGGCGATCGACGCGATGCGCCCGCGGCACCCGCTGCAGACGGCGCGACGATGCGGGTCGTGATCGCCGTCTCCACGATCCTCGCGCACTGGCAGGTCAATGTCGACCTCGGCACGGGCCGCGCGACCCTGTACCGCGACCACCGCCACTACGGACGCGCGCGTTACCGCGGCAACGGCGAGTGGTGCGAGTTCGATCCGGACACCGGCGAAGCGCGCGAGGCGCTGGAGCTGGCGTGCGGCGAGCTCAAACCGTTCGATCCGGTGCTGGAGGCGAATCTGCGCGCGCGCCGTCGCGACTGAGCAGCGCGCCCGGGATCAGCCGGGCAGGGTCGCCGTGTGGAACCAGTACTGTTCCAGCCCGCGTATCCGCTCGAGGAAGCGCTCCCATTCGGGCGGCTTGACGATGTAGGTGTTCGCGAACAGGTCGTAGCAGGCCTGGATGTCCTGCTGCCGGTCCGAGCTGGCGACCACCACCACGGGGATGCGGCGCAGCCGCTCGTCCCGCTTGATGAAGGTCAGCAGGTCGCGCCCGCTCAGGCCGCGCAGCTCGAGATCGATGATGATGAAGTCCGGCGGCGGCACCGCGGCGAAGGCGCCCTCGCGCGCGAGCAGGGCGCGCGCCTCGTGGCCGTCGAGGGCGATGAAGAAGTGCGCCTGCAGCCCGCACTGGCGGAACGCCTCCTGCGTCAGCTCGACCTCGGCCGGGTCATCGTCGACGAGCAGGATCCGCGGGGTTTTGCGCGCCATGTGAACGAGCGGAGCCTGCGGCAGGGGCCGACGCCTGCAACCGCGGAACCGGTGGCCGGGCCACGGCCCGCCGCCCGGTGAGGCCCCGCGGCGGTCTCAGAAGGAGAATCCGACCGCCACATGGATCGCCCAGCGCTCCTCGGCCGCGAACGTCTCCCCCGGGTTCCAGGCGGCGTCCACGCGGATCGGTCCGATCGGCAGGAGGTAGCGCAGCCCGCCGCCGACGGCCCAGCCGACGGGCTCGTCCGGCACCCCGGGATCGACGCCGATCGCGCCGGCATCGACGAATGCGGCGGTGTAGAGCTTGCCGACGACCCGCACCCGCGCCTCGACGTTGGCCAGGGCCGAGGTCAGGCCGCCGATCGGATCGCCATCGCCGTTGCTCGGGCTGAGCTCGTCCTGACCGAACGAGCGCACCGTGGTCGCGCCGCCCAGCGACAGGCGCTCCTGGATGGGCAGGGTGTCGGCGCCGTCGAGCGGCTGCTTGGTCGCGTACGCCACCGCCGCCGCGAGCACGACGCGCGGGTGCAGCGGCCAGTACGCGCGGGCGTTGCCGCGGTACTCCATGAACGACAGGTCGGCGCCGAGCAGCGGATCGCTGATCGCGACCTCGGCCTCGACCAGCCAGCCACGGCTCGGCGCGACGCGGCTGTTGCGCCGGTCGTACGAGATCCGGGTGAAGACCTGCGACACGCGCAGGAAGTCGTCCCGCTCGACCTCGGGAAGCTCGCCCTCGATGTTGTCGGCGAGCGTCGAGCTGAAGCGGTTGCCGATGGTGAGCTCGACCGGCATCCGCGCGTAGCGGTGGGTGAAGGCGGCGGTCGCGCCGTATTCGGTGCGGTCGTAGGACGGCTCCTCGCGGAACAGCGCGTAGGGCTTGACCGAGAGCTCGTTGCGCCAGCCGAAGCTCCACGGATCGCGATAGGTCATGTCGCCCCCGTAGCTCTTCATGCTGGCCTCGGCGCCGACGTCGAAATAGCGGCCGCGGCCGACCAGGTTCTTGTCGCGATAGCGCATCTCGCCGCGCAGCATCTCGTAGCTGCCCCAGCCGATCAGCGTGTCGATCTCGCGCGCCTCGACCTCCTCGACGCGGACCGTGAGGTCCGAGACGTCCGTCCGTCCCGGGACCGGTTGCGGCTCGGCGGTGACGCGGGCGAAGGCGCCGGTGCGGTACAGATCGCGGACGCTGCCGTCGATGCGCTCCTGGTTCCAGCGGTCGCCCGGATCGACATCGATGGCGTTGTGAAGGAAGCTGCTGCGCGTGCTGCCCTGGCCGGGATCGGCGTCGATGCGGCGCAGGCGCACCTCCGGACCGGGATCGACGCGCAGCAGGACGTCGGCGCGGGCGTCCTGGTCGTCGACCGTCGGCTCGCCCTCGACCCGCGCGTGCAGGTGCCCGTGGTTGCGCAGCCATCCGCTCAGGCTCGACGCCGCCTCGGTCGCGATGCGCGCGCGATAGGGCGTGCCCTGGAGCGCCGTCACCGAGCGCGCGACCTCGGCGTCGAATCCCTCCGGCACGACGGCGTCGGGCACGAGCTCGATCGCCGCGCGCCGCACCAGGTACTTGCGCCCCTCGACCACGCGCACGGTGAGCGTGACGCTGGCGCGGTCGGCGCTCCACACCGGGTCGTCGAGGCGCGCCCGCGCGCGCAGGTAGCCGTCGAGCACGTACCGCCGTTCGATCTTCTCCGCGCCGGAGCGCGCGCGCGATTCGACGTAGACCGGATCGCCGCTCTCGAACCAGCCGCGCTTGCCCTCGATCAGCTTCTCGAGCTCGTCGACGTCGTAGCCCGGCGCGGCGACGCCGAGGATGTCGATGTCCCCGATCCGCACCCGCGGGCCCTCGTCGACGGCGAAGCGCACGGTGCGCGCGTCGTCGGCGCTCGGCTCGGCGGTGAACGTGACGCGCGCGTGGTGATGGCCTTGGCGGCGCAGGCGCCCTTCCATGGCCCAGGCGGCGTCGTGCAGCGCGCCGGCCGACGGCTTGCGCTCGTACCCGTCGAGGTCGCGGCGCGCCGCCGCGCGCAGCTCGCGCCCCGAGACCGCATCGTTGCCGCGGATCCGGACCTCGAGCTCGCGCTCCTCGGCGGCGGCGGTCCCGGGGAGCATCAGCAGCAGCGCGATCGCGAGCGCGGATCTCATTTGAAGCTCAGGCGGAAGATCACGCCGGTGTTCAGCGCGTCGAAGCGGTCGCGCTCGCCCGCGAGGAACCATTGGCCGCGGTTGTCGAGGCGGAACTCGGTCTCGACGACCTCGTTGCCGCTGCGGCTGAGCTCGTCCCCGATCTGCAGGTCGAAGCGGTCGAAGAAGCCGGGATCGGCGTCCGGATTGCTCGGCCCGGCGACCCAGCGCTTCACCTCGGCGAACAGGTAGCCGCCGGCGATGCCCAGGGCGCGCCGGCCGGGGTTGCCCTCGATCGATGAACGGGTGGCGCCGGTGGTCAGCAGGGACAGCCGATCGTCCTCGGACAGCGGTGGCTCGGAGGAGGTCGTGATCTGCACGTTGTCGTACGGTCCCGAGGCGTCGACGCGCACCTCGATGCGGCCGCTGCCGGCCTGGCCGGCGAAGCTGCTGGTGCCGGACGCGTCGACGCGCGGGCGGAACGGATCGTCCTCGCGGAAGCGCAGCTCGATGCGCTGCATCTGCAGCGTGCTGAAGGGCAGCTTGACGCGCGTGCCGACCCGGGCGGTGAGCAGGCCGGCCGGCGCGGGCGCCTCGCCGGTCCCGCCGAGGTGCAGATCGAGCGAGAACGCACCGTCGAGCAGGTTGTTGTCGACGATCAGCGACTGCGCCCCGGTGACGCGCAGGTCGAAGCGCAGCGCCGCCCACGGCCCGCGCAGGGCGAACAGCTGGAAGCGGTCGTCGCCGACGCCCGGACCGCGACCGACCACATCGATGTCGCCGCTGAGCAGCGCGTCGGTGACGGCGACGGTCCCGCCGAGCACCGGCGACCCGAGCGGCCCGGTCAGGGTGGCGGTGAAATCGGCGCGCACGCGCACGTCGCTGCTCTGCACCAGCGCCGCCGATTCGCCGCTCAGCCGCAGGTCGAACGCGACGGCGCCATCGTCGTCGCGACGCACCTCGCCGGCGAGGGCCGCGGGCTCGCCGCCCATCAGGCAGGCGAAGCGCTCGATCGCGACCCGGTCGGCGGCGACGCGGATCTCGCCCGCGCCGGCGGCGACCGCGCCCATCGGGCCGCGCAGCCGCAGCTCGAGCCCGGCGAGGGCCAGCGTGCCTTCCGGCCGCGGCGCGCGCAGCGATCCGCCCAGGCCGATCGTGCCGGTGACCGTGCCGGCGAGGCGCAGCACCGGCTTCAGCCAGGGCGCGAGGTGGTCGAGCGGCGCCGCGTCGAGCGCGAGCGACCCCGCCAGCGGCGCATCGGCAAGCGCCTGCGGTCGGGCCGCCCAGCCGGAGGGGGCGTCGATCCGGGCGTCGAGCAGGGCGAACCGCCGCTGGTCGGCGCGCAGCGACAGCTCGGCCGCCAGGGCGGCGCCGTCGACGCTGACGGCCAGCGCCGCGTCGATCGCCTCCTCGACCGCGACCCCGCGCTCGGCGCCGTCCTGGAGCGGGCGCAGCCGCCGCGCGTCGAGCGCGAGGCGCGCCCGCGGCGCGCCATCGGGCGCATCGACCGAGACGTGCAGCGCCAGCTCGCCGTCGACACCGGCCGCCGGCGCCAGATCGCCCAGGTCCGGGACGCTGGCGTCCAGGCGCAGGCCCGGCGGACGCGTGCCGCCGGTGACGACGCCGCCCGCTCCCAGGCGCAGCGGCCAGGCGCCCTCGCCCGCGATCTCGGCTCCCGCCATGCGCAGGCGCAGGACCTCGAGCGCCAGGCCGCCCTCGTCCTGCCCGGCGCTCAGCAGCAGCTCCGCCGGCCTGCCGTCGATGCGCAGCGCCCGGCTGCTGGCCAGGATCGCCGCTGCCGGCGTCGCGCGATCGCCCTCGACCTCGAGCCGCAGGTCGATGCGCCCCTCGAGCCGCGGCGTCGCCGCGACCAGCGCCAGCCACGGACCGGGCTCGACGTCGCTGAGCGCGAGCTGGGCGTGCACCCGCTCGCCGACCAGCGCCGCGATCCGCATCCGCCCGTCGCCGACCTCGATCACCGCGTTCTCGAGCGCGAACCCGTGGCGGTCGACGCGCAGCCGCAGCGGCTGGGCGAGCCGGGCGGCGGCAGCGCCGGCGGTGGCCTCGGCTCGATCGATGCGCACCGAGAACCCGTCGCGCTCGCGCGCCAGGGCGCCCGAGGCCGAGAGCGTGCCGCGCGGATCGTCGACCGCGATGCGCGTCACCGTCGCCGAACCCGACGCGAGGTCGACATCGCCCGCGAACGCGATCCGGGTGGCGTCGATGCCGACGTGCAGGTCCTCGACGCGCACGCCGTCGGCGCCGCTGCGCTGCGCCCGCGCCGCGATCGTCAACGGCCCGGTCGGGAGCCGCGCGCCGACCTCCGGCGCCAGACGACGCAGCCACGCGGCGAGATCGGCGACATCGACGCGCAGGTCGCCGACGCGGCTCAGGCCGAGCGGCGCGTCGCGCCGCCACGCCACGTCGGTGCAGTCGATCGCCATGCCCGGCCCGCGGACCTCGGCGCTGGCGACGGCGATGCCGTCGGGCGCGATGTCGAGCTCCAAGGCGATCCGATCCAGGGCCAGCTCCGGCCACACCAGCGCCAGCGCGTCCACGCGCGCCGAGCCGCGCCAGGCGCCGTCGGCGTCGACCTCGGCCTCGACGGCGCCGCTCAGCGATCCGGTCATCGGCAGTCGGTTGCCGGCGACCGCGCGGACCCATCCCGGGACGCGGCGCAGCTCGACGCCGTCGGTCGACGCGGTCAGGTGGCCGGCGATCCACGTGGCGGTCAGATCGCCGCCCGCGAAGCCGAGCGCCGCCTCGACGCGTTCGGGCCCGCTGCGCGCGAACGCGAGGCGGCGCGGGACGATCCCGGCGATCGCGTCGGCGCCGCCGATCACCACGTCCTCGCCGCCGAGGTCGAGGTCCATCTCGCAGCGCGGCGTGGCAAGATCGGCGAACGCGCCGTCACCGTCGAGGCCGTCGATGACCAGGCGCGCCTCGACGCCCTGCGCGTGCAGGCGCATCGAGCGCGCGGTGATGTCGCCGCGCCGCGTGACGACCCGTACCCGCGTGCGCACGTCGATGCGCGGCAGGGGGTCGGGCAGGGCGGCGGCGATGACGCGCGGCGAGGGCGGCGGCGACGGGGAACGGTCGTCGCCATCGGCGGGCGGCGGCGGCGCGATGACGATGTCGCCGCCCTCGAGGCGCAGCGAATCGATCGCGGACACCGGATCGGTGATCCGGCTGAGCGACCAGTCGACGTGGAAGGTCCGGCAGCGCGCGCTGCGCAGCGCGCCGAAGCCCGGTTCGGCGACGGTCACGTCGTCGAAGCGCAGGTCGCCGAACCAGGTGCCGCCGACGCGGCGGATCGTGACCTCGCAGCCCAACGTCCTGGTCAGGCGCCAGCCGACGAGATCGGCGATGAGCCCACCGAAGAGCGGTTCACGCGCCAGCCACAGACCGGTCAGCAGGGTGATGACGACGACCAGCCTGCGCCGCCGCCGACGGCGCCGCTGCGCTGGCTCGACCGCCGCGGCCAATCGCTATCCGCGCCTCATCCGAGGCCGAGGGCGCGCGCGATGCGCAGGAACTCGGTCATCAGATTGCGTTCGTCGCGCGGGACGCCGTCGGCCTCGAGACCCGCGGGCGCCACGCCGGCGGCGCGCTGCAGGTCGATGGTCGCGGCTTCGGCGTTGCGGCGGTCGCACATGGCGGCGATCTGCATACCAGCGGCCACGCCGGCGGCCAGCGAGACGCCGAGCGACGGCAGCGGATGCCCGCCGACGACGCCGCGCACGGCGCCGCCGTCGGTGAGCGAGCCGGTAACGCGTCGGCCGATGCCGGCGAGCGCGCCGCGCGCGAGCGCCGCCTGCTGATCGAGGAACTGGCCCTCGTCCTGGATCGCGGTCGTCATGGCCGCGCCCTCGTCGCCGGGTCCGACGCGTTCGCCTGCGCTTCGGGGGTCAGCGACGCCTGCGGCCGACCGGCCATCTGCGCGACGTCCTGACCGAGGTCGGCGCGCTGACGGGCGTGATGGTCGCTGTACTTCGCGACCAGGCGCTGGCGCAGCCCCCGGCGCATGCGCCAGGTTATGAACCACACGCCGATCCCGGCGAGGGCGAGCAGGCCGCCACCGACGATCAGCAACGCCACGCCCGGCGCGTCGATCACCGCCGCGAGCGCCTGGACCGCGCCGGCGAGCAGGAAGAACGCCGCCGCGGCGATCACCGCCAGGCCGATCACGCCGGCCACGGCGACCAGCATGGCGGTGATGATCAGCTTGGTCACCGTCACGCGGACGCGGTCGAGCCGGGTCTGGATGTAGAAGCTCGCGACCTCGCGCACCTGCGCGAAGAGTCCGCTGAATTCCGATCCCGCGCCGGCCGGCGCCGGGCCGGTCTGCTCGCGTGTCTGCTCGCGTTCGCGCCGTGCGCGGGCTTCTGCGGCGGCGCCGAGCGCGGCCTCGTCAGTGGCGGTGGCCATGGGTCGCCCTCAGCGCCGCTTGAGGAGGTAGCCGATGAGCAGGCCGGCGCCCGCGGCGATGACCAGCGCCTTCAGCGGTTCGTCGCGCACGTAGCCGCCGGCGTTCTCGGCGAGATGCGTGACGCGCTCGCGGCCGCGACCGAGCAGATCGGAGGTGCCGTCGCGCAGGCCGTGCAGCTTCTCGCCCGCGAGGCTCTTCGACGCGCCGACGAGACGCGACAGGTTGTCGCGCAGGTCGCGGGTCACGCTCAGCAGGTCGTCCATCGCCGAGCCGCTCGCCGGGCTCTCACCGCCGCTGCCGAAGCCGCTGCTGCCGAAAGCGCCTGGTTCGCCGGCGCCGGAATTCTCGATGCCCATGATCTGCTCCTGGAGGTGTGGCGACGGGAATGTCGCGCGTGGTGACGCGGAGGACCAGCGTCAGAGATGCGATCCTACTCGTCGCGTTCCGCCGCCAAAACCCGACCGACCGGTCTTGTACGATAACGGGGGGCTCGTCGCGTTGTTGTGCAGTGTCGTCCAGAGGCATCCCCGAACTCAACCGCGGCGGTTACCATCGCCACCAGCGTCGCTCCGCGCGCAGGAGGATCGAGGATCATGGCCAAAGCCGTCTTCTGCATAGCGACCAGCCACTCTCAGGCCGAGGGCATTGTCAACCAGCTCAAGGATGCGGGCTTCTCGAACAACGACATCTCGGTGCTCTTCCCCGACAAGCGGGGCACCAAGGACTTCGCCCACGAGCAGCACACCAAGGCGCCGGAAGGCGCCGCGGCGGGCGCCGGGACCGGCGGGATCCTCGGCGGGGCGCTCGGCTGGCTCGCCGGCATCGGCGCGCTCGCGATCCCCGGGATCGGCCCGTTCATCGCCGCGGGTCCGATCATGGCGGCGCTCAGCGGCGCCGCGGTCGGCGCGGCGCTCGGCGGCATCGCCGGAGCCCTGATCGGGATGGGCATTCCCGAATACGAGGCGAAGCGCTACGAAGGCAAGGTGCGCGAAGGCAATATCCTGATCTCCGTGCACACCGAGAACTGGCGCGAGGTCGACGGCGCCAAGAACATCTTCAAGAATTCGGGCGCGCGCGACATCTCGGCCGCCGACGAGGCCGGTGTCGGTGGCGCCGTCCGCAACGGCGATGGGGAGACCTGGTGAAGCGAGCGTTCGTCCTGGCGGTCGTGCTGTCCTTCACCTCCTGCGGCTCCCGTGCCGCGCCCGATCCCGCTCCGGCGACGACGCCCAATGGGGCGTTGCCCGAGATCGTCGAGCAGGCCGCGCCGACGCCGAACGCCGACGCCGAGGAGGATGCCGAGCTGACCCGCCGGATCCGCCGCGCGTTCGACGCGGATCCGGATCTGGCTCCTATCGCCGAGCGCGTGACCATCGTGACCATCGACAGCCGGGTCGTGCTGCGCGGAGCGGTGGTCGACGCCGCCCAACGCCTGCGCCTGACCGAGGCGGCGCGCGGCGTCAGCGGCGTGATGGCGGTCGAAGCGCAGATGGACTGAGACGAGAGAGCGAAGTCCGAAGTCCGAAGTCCGAAGTCCGAAGCTCGAAGCTCGAAGCTCGAAGCTCGAAGCTCGAAGCTCGAAGCTCGAAGCTCGAAGCCCGAGCTCGACGCCCCTGAGCGCGCCGGGCGCGAGTCCCGCCTCAACCAATCACGCCCGCCAGCGGTACATCACCATTGCGAGCCGCGTTCCCCGGCGCGACAAGCTGGTCCATGGCCTCGCTGCGCCTCGTCATCCTCGTGTCGCTCCTCCTGCCGCTCATCGGCGGCGAAGCGGGCCCACCCCTCTCGCCTGGCGTGGTGCTGTCGTTCATCCCGCGCGGTGCGCAGGAAGCGGTCGATGCCCGCGTCGCGCGGGCGATCGCGCTGCACGTCCCGGCGGGCGAATCGCCGTCGCCGTTCTGCCCCTCGGGACCGTTCACCGCGCTGATCGACGGCGTCGTCACGCTCGAGGTGTGGGAGCAGGTCGTGCTGTCGGTCGAAGGTTCCGGCGCGGTGACCGTGACGATCGACGACAAGGAGGTGCTGGCCGACGTGGGGCCGGCGCTCGCCGCGTCGTCGGCGCCGCTGAAGCTCAAGACCGGGCGCAACCTGCTGCACGTGCGGTTCGTGAGCCCGGCCGCGGGACCGGCGCAGCTGCGCCTGCTGTGGCGCGCCGCGAGGAAGCCGGAAGCGAAGGGCAGGATCCCGCTCGAGCCGATCCCGACGGCGCTGCTCGGCCATGATCCCGCCGTGTTTCCGCTGCTCGACGGCTTCGCGGCGCGGGCGCACGGTCGCGCGCTGGTCGGCGAGCTGCGCTGCGTGAAGTGCCATGCGCCGGGCGAGATGCCGGCGACGGCGATGCCGGAGCTGGCGCTCGATGCGCCGGCGTTGCCGATGATGGCATCGCGGTTGTCGGTGGCGTGGATGACCGCCTGGATCGCCGATCCGCGCGCGTCCCGGCCGCACGCGACGATGCCGCGCCTGCTGCAGGCCGGCCGCGAGCCGGGCGAGATCCTGCAGGCGGCGGCGGATCTGGCGGCGGCGATCGCCGCGATGGGCGCTCCGGAGCCCGACCCCGCCGCCGCCGACGCGGCGACGACCGCCGCCGGCGGTCGGCTCTATGCGCGTCTCGGCTGCATGGGCTGCCACGAGTCAGGGGCGGCCGAGGATGTGCCGCTGGGCGCTACCGCCGCGAAGTGGCGCGGCGCCGGCCTGGAGGCGTACCTGCGCGATCCGTCGACGCATTACGCGGCGAATCCGATGCCCGACTTCGCGCTCACCGCCGATGAGGCGGCGCGGATCGCGGCGTACCTGCGCGCGCGTTTCACCGACCCGGTGCCGGCGATGCCCCACGGCGATCCCGCTCGCGGCCAGGCGCTGCTGGCGACCGAAGGCTGCCTGAACTGCCACGTCCAGGCCGACGCCGTGCCGGCGGCGCCGCTGGCGCAGGTCGCGCAGGAGACCGGCGCCGGATGCCTCGGCGACGACGAGGCCGCGCGCGGCTCGGCGCCCGACTACGCGCTGACGCCCGACGATCGCGCCGCGCTGCGCGCGTTCCTCGCGGGCGGGCTCGAACCGTTGGGCCGGCGCTGCCTGGACGAGTTCGCCGAGCGCCGCATCGACCGCCTGCGCTGCGCCGCGTGCCACGCGCGCGACGGCGTCGACAGCGCCTGGACGCGTCTGCGCGACGCGCGCGCGACGCTGGCGGCGGCCTTCGTCGACGCTCCCGCGGAAGCGCCGCCGACGATGTACGCCGACCGTCCGGCGCCGCACCTCACCCAGGCCGGCGACAAGCTGCGTCCCGAGTGGATGGCGCCGTTCATCGCCGGTCCGGGCGCGCCGCTGCGGCCGTGGCTGCACCTGCGCATGCCCGGCTTCTCCTGGAACGCCGATCTGATCGCGCAGGGCCTGGCGCAGGGCCATGGCCACCCGCCGACGACGCCCGCCGATGCGCCGGCCGATGCGGCGCTGGCGGCGATCGGCGACCAGCTCCTGCATGGCGGCGACGCGTTCATCTGCACCCAGTGCCACGCGATCGGCGCGCGCCCGGCGACCCAGGTGTTCGAGCATCCCGGCACCGATCTCGCCGCGACGCCGGGGCGCCTGCGCCATGCCTTCTACATGCGCTGGATGCACGACCCGGCGCGCATCGAGGCGGTCGGCATGCCGCAGTTCGGCGACGACCGGGGCCTCACCGGCAAGCCCTTCCTCGACGGCAGGGCCGCGCCGCAATACGACGCGATCTGGCACCACCTGCGATCCGTGACCGCCGCGGCCGGACCCTGACGCCGCCGCAGCGGCCGCTGGCACGTAGCTGAAGCGCCCGCCGTCTCCTACCATGGCCGTGGAGACAGGCATGACGTCGCAGCACATCGATGTCGTCGTCATCGGTTCCGGCCCCGGCGGCGAGGGCGCGGCGATGAAGGCGGCGAAGGAGGGGCGCCAGGTCGCGGTCGTCGAGTCGTACCGCCAGGTCGGCGGCGGCTGCACCCACTGGGCGACGATCCCGTCCAAGGCGCTGCGCCAGTCGGTGCGCAGCCTGGTCGAGTTCCGCACCAACCCGCTGTTCCTGACCGTCGCCGAGCACGTCGACATCGGCTTCCCGCAGCTGGTGAAGAGCGCCGAGTCGGTGATCCGCCGCCAGGTGTCGATGCGCCACTCGTTCTACGAGCGCAACCGCGTGCGCATGTTCGAGGGCCGCGCGATCTTCCGCGACGCGCGCACCATCGAGGTCCACCAGCCCGAGGGCGCGCGCGTGCTCATCGAGGCGGGCCACGCGATCATCGCCACCGGCTCGCGCCCGTACCGCCCGCCCGGCGTCGACTTCGACAACGCGCGCGTGTTCGACTCGGACACCATCCTGCGCCTCGATCACACGCCGCAGTCGATCACCATCTACGGCGCGGGCGTGGTCGGCTGCGAGTACGCGTCGATCTTCAGGAACCTCGGCATCAAGGTGAACCTGATCAACACCCGCGAGAAGCTCCTCGCCTTCCTCGACGAGGAGATCATCGACGCGCTGGCCTACCACCTGCGCGACCAGGGCGTGATCATCCGCCACAACGAGGAGTGCGAGCGCGTCGAGACGCTGCCCGACGGCGTCGTGCTGCACCTGCGCTCGGGCAAGATGCTCAAGAGCGACGTCCTGCTGTGGGCCAACGGCCGCACCGGCAACTCGCAGGACATGGGCCTGGAGGCGCTGGGCATCGCGCCGAACAGCCGCGGCCACATCCCGGTCGACCGCAACTACCAGACCACCCAGCCGACGATCTACGCGGTCGGCGACGTCGCCGGCGGCGTCAGCCTGGCCAGCGCCGCGTACGACCAGGGGCGCTTCGCCGCGACCCACGCGATCATGGGGTCCTGCGATTACAGCCTGGTCCGCGATGTGCCGTCGGGCATCTACACCATCCCGGAGATCAGCTCGCTCGGCCGCACCGAGCGCGAGCTGACCGAGGCCAAGGTCCCGTACGAGGTCGGCCACTCGCTGTTCCGCAGCTTGGCGCGCGCGCAGATCACCGGACAGACGGTGGGCATGCTCAAGCTGCTGTTCCACCGCGACACCCGCGAGATCCTCGGCATCCACTGCTTCGGCGACCAGGCCGCCGAGATCATCCACATCGGCCAGGCGATCATGTGCCAGCCGGGCGGCTCGAAC
>Ga0196963_10001751_pt1 | contig 14002 bp, 7 predicted proteins | sample S1_5metaG_FD_148600 | JGI IMG/M metagenome (GOLD analysis project Ga0196963, IMG submission 148600) | Soil microbial communities from Anza Borrego desert, Southern California, United States - S1_5 | ecosystem: Environmental > Terrestrial > Soil > Desert | place: USA: California | collected... | reverse complement strand
AGTTGCCTAGGAATTAAGCCCCGGAGGGGCGACACCGCGCATCTGACCGCGCCGTCTGTCGCCCCTTCGGGGCTTTCCGCTTTCACGCGAACTTCAACCCGGGGCTTGCGCCCCGGGCTACTTTTTGTCGTCCCTTCGGGACTGCATTTGCGATGCGGGTGCATCGCGCGCGTGCGGGCGACGAGGGGATGAAGAAACGCGCTCTCGTTGCTCTACCACTGAGCTACCGGGCGAACCCGGGCGGGGGTCGAACCCGCGGCCTGCGAGTTAAAATGGAGTTCCTTCGGCATTCGCCTGCGCGTGCGTCGTTTGGTCGACTCGCGGTCGGTTTTACGAGCCGGATCCGGGGCGGCGCTTCGGGCAAAGCCCGTGCGGCTCTGCCCCGGCTTGTTCGGGGGTCGGTTCGATGATCGGTTCACAAAGTGACCGCGTCGGACGACGAGTGGTGATGAAACCGTTGTCGCGCTCTGTCCGTTGAGCTACGGTCCGGTTCGGGGGTGGTCGGCAGCCGGACCGGTGGGAGTCGAACCCACATCCTCGTGCGTCTAAGCATGTAGTTCCACCGGCATTCGTCCGGCGCGGCCAAGCGGTCGCGCGCGGGAGTCGAACCCGGGCGATCGCTACTATGTTCGTCCTACCGAGGACGGGCGCGCGCCGCATCCGGCGACGAGGGGTGGAGAAACGACCGGCCTTTCGGCCGTACCGGCGTGCTACCGTTGCACCAGCGGCGGGCCTGGGCCCGCCGCGCGGGAGTCGAACCCGCGGTTCCGGTTCGTGATGTAGTTTCTGCCGGCATTCGCCGGGCGCGGCGCGAACAGTCGGAGTGGCCGGATTCGAACCGACGACGTCGTGCGCCCGAGGCACGCGCGCTGACCGAGCTGCGCTACACTCCGATTTCATTTGCGACACCCCGACCACCGTGCGACGAGAATTGGCGAGAGCTCCGGCCCATAAGGGCGCACCCGAAGTGGACCGGTTTGGATTCGAACCAAAACTAACCTGTACTCCCGGCCGGCATTCGCCCGGCGTCGGTTCATCGTTTCATACGTTCGCTCCGATGGTGGTTTGACACGGAAATTCGCGGTCGATTTCGCTTCCCGCGATCGGTTGAACCACGGAGGGCACCGAGGTCACGGAGGCAGACCTTCATGCCTGCACTCCGTGTCCTCCGTGGTTAACCGTCGCGCTCCTGCGCGCTCAGATCCGCTCGGCTTCGACGACGCCGACCCAGTGGTTGGCGCCGAGCTTGCCGTCGGCGAACTTGGCGACGACGTCGAAGACGTGGTCGGTGAACCCGCCGACGTTGAGGACGTCGCCGTGGCCGCCGGCGTCGGTGGCCTGGACGGTGCCGTACGGCTGGAGGTCGATGCAGACGAGCTTGGCGCGGGGGTTGCGCGCCTTGAACTGGGCCCACCGCTCCATCGTCGCGGTGCCGCGGCCTGCCGCCCGGTCGACCCACGACTCGTTGTCCGAGACGAAGATGACCAGGTCGCCGGTCGCGCGGCGGTCGTTCAGGTGGCGCAGCGGGGCCGAACAGTTCGTGCCGCCCGACGGCAGGCCCGCGAGCCGCTTGGCGTTGGTCATGACCGAGTCGCGCGGGTTGAGCGGCGCGCCCAGGGGCACGACGTCGTCCGAGAACGGCAGGACCTCGGCCGACCGGTTGGTCCGCAGGACGCACGCGGCGACGAGCGCCGCGACGTCGACGCACCGCACGGCCGACGTCGCGCCCTTGCGGTGGCCGGTGACGGCCGACTGCATCGAGCCCGAGACGTCGGGGCAGACGTAGACCTTGCCGTCGACGGCCGGGACGTTCCGCGTCGCGACCTCCATCGCGTCCTGGAGCGCCTCGCGCACCTCGGCCGGCACGCCGTCGCCCGCCTGCGTGTACGCGACCAGCAACTGGTACGGGAACACGCGGGAGCGGGCGATCGCCTGCGCGTCGCGCAGGCGCTCGGCGACGAGCTTGCCGAGCGCGGGGTCGGTGAAGACGCCGTGCCGGGCGAACGTCGCCAGGTTCATGCGGGTCGTCTGCCACGGGGCGGTCCGCGCGATCTGCGCCCAGTGGGCGCCGGTCAGCGGGAGGGCCGTGAGCATCTGGAACGGGACGTCCGGCGCGTGCGCGGCCGAGTCGCCCGAGGCCAATGCGGCCTTGAACGCCTCGAACTGCGCGACGAGCGGCGGGAGGGCCGCGGCGTCGTACGACCGGCCGACGAGGTACGCGTAGAGCGCCGCGCGCGCCGGGGTCGCCGGGCGCGGGTGGACCATGCGGATCACGTCGGCCAGGCTCGGGTCGTTGCCGACCGAGGCGCGGAAGAGCTGGTCGTCGGAGCGGGCGTCGAGCCACGCGCGGACGAGCCGCTTGGGCAGGGTGCCCAGGCTCTTGCGCCCGGCCACGCCGGAGCGGACGATCTGGACGAAGTTGCGGAGCATGCGGGCGTCGTCGATCACGCGGTCGAAGACCTCGGCGAGCAGGCCCGGGCCGCGGACCGCCAGCACGGCGCAGAGCAGGGCGGGCAGGTCCTTCATGTAGCCCTTGGTGCGGGCGTAGAGGGCGAGGCGGGCGAGGAACTCGGGCTCGACGTCGGGGCGAGCGCAGCGCGCGAGGACGGCGGCGAGCTGGTCCTCGGCGGCGGCATAGAAGGTGGCGCTGAGGCAGCCGGTGGCGGCGTACTGGGCGAGTGCGGCCTTGGGCGGGAGCGCGTAGGCGGCGCCGCCGGCCTCGTTGACGGCGGTGGCGCGGGGGACGAGCTTGCCGATGAGGGACTTGAAGAGGGACTTGCTGGCCATGGGGGATGGTCCTCCGATCGGGTCGTGCGCCGCGCGGGAGTTTGCGGGCGCGATGGAGGGTCTTACGGGGGGGTGTGGGCGAATCTGACGGGTCGCGCGGTTCGCGAGGCGAAATCGCGACGACGCGAGGCGACTGCGGGGCGGCATCGCGCACGCGGACGAGGTTCGGTGGACGAGAAGAGCCCACGGAGCGAGCTCCGTGGGCTTTCGGACGAGGGCGGGTTGCGTGGGCGCGGAAGAATTAAAGCACGTTCGTGATCTTTTCGACGCCGCCATTGACCTGGTCCCAGACGGCGCCGACCTTCCCGACGTACGCCTGGTCCCACTCCCCGTCGGCGAACACGTTCTTGTCGCCGCCCCAGATCGTGTCGACGTGGGCGTCGCCCGACGCGAAGATCAGGTCCGCGCCGGCACCGCCGACGACCAGGTCTGCGCCGGTGCTCCCGCTGAGCGTGTCGTTACCGGCCTGGCCGTAGAGGGAGTCGTTGCCGGCGAGGCCGAGGAACCAGTCGTCGCCGGCGCGGCCGAACAGGGTGTTGTTCAGGGCGTTGCCGGTGATGCGGTCGGCGAAGTCGGAGCCGACGGCGTTCTCGACGTCGACGTAGACGCAGTCCTTCTCGCCGGCGATGCCGCTGACGTAGTAGTTGTTCATGTTGATGGTGACGCCGGCCTTGGCGTAGTAGTAGGAGACCTGGTCGACGCCGTCGCCGCCGGACATGAAGTCGTTGCCGTAGACGGTCTTCTTGCCGTCGGGGACGAGCGAGTCGTTGCCGGCGTCGCCGTAGAGGTAGTCGTTGCCGCCGTTGCCCTGGAGGTAGTCGTGGCCGGCGCCGCCGAACAGGTTGTCCTGGTAGGCGCCGCCGACGAGGGCGTCGTCGCCCGCGCCGCCGAAGACGTGGACGGGGCGGGCGGCGTACCCGCCGGTGGTGACGAAGTCGTGACCGGCGCCGGCGTAGACGCGGACGGCCTTGGTGCCCTTGATGCCCCACTGGGCGAGGAGGGGTGCGCCGTTGCCGTAGGCGGCCTTGGCGGTGTCGTAGATCTTGATGGCCTTGTAGGTGAACTCGACGTGGAGCTTGTCGTTGCCGGCGGTCGCGTAGACGTTCATGACGTTATTCGCGTCGATGTTGCCCGAGACGCTGAACATGGCGCGGGCCTCGAGGGCTTCGACGGGGGACACGGTGGACTTGGTGGTGTGCATGGTGCGAGTGGCTGGTTGAACTTCCGTTGTGCCGGCCGGACGTCCGGTCGGCGATGGGGGAAGTATCGGGGGGTTAGCGGCGGCCAACCATTCGCCTGAGCGGGTCTGACGGGATCAGGGGGGGTGTTAGAAGTGGGGGTGGTTTTCTCAACCCGGGTGGGGCGGCTGGAATGGGGAAATCGTGGGGTTCGGGCTTAGATGCGCGCGCGAAGGCGTCCCCCGTGAGGTTGCGGCGCCGGGGCAGATGAACGGGGGGCGTGGCTCGGGTGATCGAGGGCGGCGGAGCGATACAACGGGTCCGGAGCGCCTTTGGCGGGACGGGCGATCACGTGCACCTTCGGTGCGACCGCTAAGTACGACCTTGGACTGCGGGCGCGGGGTGCGCGCGGGGTGGCGAAGTGGGGTCGAGTGGGGGAACTTAGTCGGCGGCTTCGAAGAACATGACGTGTTGCCAGGGGAGGCCGTCGAACTCTTCGACGGGCTTGAACTTGTTGGCGGTCAGTTCCTTCTTGATCTGGGCCTTGCTCATCTTGTGGAGCTCTTTGATCGGCACGTTGGGGTCTTCGGCGCGGAACTCGACGAGGACGAGGCGGCCCTTGGGGGCGAGGCTCTTGCGGATGGCGGCGAGCATTTCCTCGGGGCGGTCCATCTCGTGGTAGACGTCGACGAGGAGGACGAGGTCGAGCTTGCCGGCGGGAAGCTTGGGGTCGGTCGTGGTGCCAAGGACGGGCTCGATGTTTTTGACGCCGGCCTTTTCGGCGCGCTTCTTGAGGAGGTCGAGCATCTCGGGCTGGATCTCCTCGGCAAGAACCTTGCCGGTGGGGCCGACGGCCTCGGCGAGCTTGAGCGTGTAGAAGCCGTTCCCGCACCCGAGGTCGCAGACGACCATGCCGGGCTTAAGGTTCAGGGCCTTCATGAGCTTGGCGGGTTCTTCCTCGCGGTCGCGCGAGTCGCGGGTGAGCCAGGGGGCACCGGCGAAGTGCATGGTCTGGGCGATCTCGCGGCCCATGTAGTGGGTGAGGCCGGGGAGGGGTTTTTCGTCCTTCTTTTCGGGCTGAGGCTTGGGGGGGGCGGCGGGTTTGATGAGTTCTTCGGCGGGGGTTGCGCCGGCGATCAGGAGGGTCATCAGGGCGCACGCGAGATTCCAGCGCATAGCGAACTCCGGGTTGGGGTGACCGGTTGATGATACCGCTGGATTGGCGCGGCATTAAAACGGAACCGGCGGAATGCGCCCCAGGCGCGCGACGCAACCCACGGAGCAAGCTCCGTGGGCTTTCGGCGTGCGTCGATGATAAAGGGTGGAGCAGCGCCCTGCGTACGAGGCGGTTAGCGCTCGTCTTCGGACACGCGGTCGGCGAGGGTGGCGAGTTCGCCGCGGACGGCGTCGTAGCCGGCGACGCGGGCGGTGCGGAGGATCTCGGCGGCGGCGGCGGCGGCGTCCTCGGGGTCGAACCAGCCGATGTGGCGGTTGATCTCGAGTAGGCCGACGATGCCGTAGCGGTCGATCAGGAAGCGCCACCCGTGGGCGGTGATTTGGGCGCGGAAGGTGGCGGCGCGGGCGAAGAGGCGGGCGACGGCGCGCTCGTCGCGGAGCTCGGCGGCGCCGAGCACGGTGCCGTGCGGGGCGGGCGAACTGTCCCAACCCAGGATGATCGGCTTGAGCGCGGTCATGTCATCACCATCAACCCGACACTCGCGCGGTTCATTCCCGGTCGCGGGGGAAACTTGGATACACGCGTAACCCAAGGAACGAGTTCCGTGGGCTTCCCGGGCATGCTCTGTACCCAAAGGGTCACGCGGCGCTTCGCGAACCGGGGGAAGCGGAGGTGTCGAACGCTTATGAGGACGCGTCGCTCGCGGGGCGTCTGACACCCGATAACCGGGCTCTACCGCGCGGGAATCCGGCAATGCGTGCCCGGTGGGAGCCGGTCGCGCAGTCGCGGGGCATTTCCTAGTTCCCCGATCGCGCGATGCGCGGTGGGGGTCATTTGTGCCCCGTTCTCCTGCGCCGCGAGGTGATAACGGGGGTTGCCGCTCTTCCCGACCTGAGCTTGGCGGGGTTGGCACGACACGTGCATCTCTCGGGTCCCTTCGGTCAACCGGCTTGTTTCCGGGCGTGGTTCGCTGGGTACGGCTCTACGGGGCGTGTACCCGAAACCACTAGCCGCTGAAGCGGCTAGCCCGGGACGGAGGTCTCTTCGATGCGCGCCTGTCGTTCTTCGTGCGCCGCTCGTTCGTTCGCGCTGGCTTTGTCGGTGTCGCTTGCGGTCGCCTTGCCGTGTTACGGTGGCGACGCGACTGCGGGCCCTCAGCCGTGCGACCCTGATAGCGTTTGCCCGCCGCCGAATGACACGGCCGGGTCGCAGCCCGCGGCGCAGTCGGTGGATCACGATCCGTATGCGGCGCTCCTGGCCGAGCAGTCGATCCGGCCGGACAAGGACGGGCTGGTGGGATACCTGCGGTCGGTGCAGCCGACGGCGCGGAACCGCGCTCGGACGGCGCTGCTGATCGAGAAGCTGAGCGCGGCGGACTTCGAGGAGCGGGAGCTCGCGCAGCGGCAGCTCGTCGGGCTGCCCGCGGTCGCGGCGGAAGACCTTGCGGCGGCGGCGGAGTCCGGCGATACCGAGCTGGCGAGCCGGGCGCGGGCGGTGATCGCGGCGCGGTCGACCGGGAGCGCTAGCGCCTCCGTCGGCGTGGCGTGCTTCCGGACGATCGCGAAGCGGAAGGTCGAAGGGGCGGCGGGGGCGGTGCTGGAGGCGATGCCGCTGTACGCGGAAGAGTTCGTCCTGTCGGCAGCGCGGGACGCGGTGCGGGCGACGGCGACGCGGGCCGACCTGCCGGCGCTGCGGAAGGCGGCGGCGATGGGGGCCAAGCTGGAAACGCGGGTCGCGGCGGTCGGGGCGCTGGCGAGCGTGCTGGAGACCAAGTGCGCGGCGGACGTGCGGCCGTACCTGGCGGACGCCGAGCCGCGCGTGCGGCTGGCGGCGGCGCGGGCGCTGGCGGACGTGGGGGACCGGGCGTGCCTGCCGGCGCTGGTCGAGCTGCTGTCGGCGCCGGACCTGCGGGTGCGGAACGGGGCGGCGGCGACGCTGCGGGCGCTGACGGGGCGGACGAGCGACTACGTGGCGTGGGTCGACCCGGCGGCGCAGGCGTCGGCGCTGCGGGCGTGGCGGGACTGGCTGAGCGCCGACGCGCAGACGTGCGCGCTCAAGTACCCGCTGAAGGCGACCGACGCGGAGCTCGGGCGGACGCTAGTGTGCCTGTACGCGCGGAACGAGGTGGTCGAGTTCGACGCATCGGGGCGCGAGACGTTCAACGTGACCGAAGAGGGCGGGTGCCCGTGGGCGGCGCAGGGGCTGGCGAACGGTCGCCGGCTGGTCGCGCTGTACTCGGCGAACACGATCGTCGAGTACGGGCACGACGGGAAGTCGATCAACCGGATCCCGGTGCCGGGCGGGCCGATGAGCGTTCGGCGGCTGGACTCGGGGGCGACGCTGGTCGCGTGCAACAACGCGCAGAAGGTCGTGGAGGTGTCGGACGCGGGGAAGATCTTGTGGGAGGTGACGCTGGCGGGCGGGCCGTGCGACGCGGTGCGGCTGGACAACGGGAACACGCTGGTGACGCTGCAGAACTCGAACGCGGTGGTGGAGGTGGACCCGTCGGGGCGGGAGGTCATGCGGATCGAGAATCTGCACACGCCGCGGAGCGCGTCGCGGCTGGACAACGGGAACACGCTGGTGTGCGATTTGGGGACGGGGAAGGTGATGGAGTTCGACCCGGCGGGGAAGGAGGTCTGGAGCCAGGGCGGGTTCGCGAGCCCGTTCGGTGCGCAGCGGCTGCCGGCGGGGACGACGCTGGTGTCGGACACGGTGTCGGTGAAGGAGATCGACCACACGGGGCGCGTGGTGGGCGAGAACCGGGTGCAGCCGCTGGGGCGGGTGTGGCGGTATTGATAGTGAGGGCGCGAGCGGGGCGCGATCGACGGGTGCCGCGACGACGCCAAGCGACCGCGGGGCGGGCGAGCGAGAGCGGGCGGCTTATGGCTTGACGAGGAGCCACTGCTCGCTGAGTCGTTTGGGGCTGACCGGGATGCTCGTCTTGAGCTCTTGGGCGAAGAGGGAGATGCGGAACTCTTCGAGCATCCAGCGGTAGGCGGTGAGGTTGGGGTCGGCGATGCGCTCCTGGCGGTGTTTTTTCAGGCGGTCGAGGTACTGGGCTTCGAGGGGGGCGACTTGGATCATGCCGGCTTGATCTTTGGTGAGGCCGGCGTTGAGGAGGCGGGTGAGGCGGGTCTGGATGCCCTTGATGAAGCGGGGGAGGTGTTCGAGCCAGGGGGCGGGGGTGGCGGCGACGAAGTCCTTGGGCATGAGGCGGGCGAGGTGGTGGCGCATGTCGACGGCCGACGGCTCGAGCAGGGGGGCGAAGGGGCGCTGGAGCGATTTGGTGACGTCGTAGAACGCGGCCAGGGCTTGTTCGGCGAGGCCGGACACCTTGGTGTGTTCGGCGGCGAGGCGGTTCCAGGCGGTGCCGGCGCGCTGGACGAACTCGGCGTGGGTGCGGATGCCCTCGTCGGGGGCGAAGGCGCGGCCGGCGGCGACGGTGACGATCTGGCTGCGGAGCTCGTCGGTGTTGCCGAGGAGCTTGTACTGCATGGCCATGCGCTCGAAGTTGGGGATGCGGCGCCAGAGGTGGCGGAGCTCGGGGCCGAGCTCGAGCATGAACAGGCGGTAGACGCCGCCGCGGTGGGCGATCTTGGCGGCGTCGTGGGAGTCGAAGAGGCGGAGGGAGACGGTCTCGCCCTTGTCGACGAGGGCGGGGTAGGCGCCGAGGGTGACGCCGTAGCGCTTGATCTCGATGCGCGGGGGGAGGTCGCCGAAGTCCCAGCGGGTGATGGTGTCGCGGTGGAAGCGGGGGTCGGGCGGGAGCTCGGCGAAGGTCTTGCGGGCCTCGAGGCCGAGCTTGGCGCGGATGGCGGCGAGGTCGCGGCCGTGGGCGATCTGCTTGCCGTGCTGGTCGACGATCCGGAAGTTCATGTGGAGGTGCGGGGGCAGCTCGGTCGGGTCGAGGTCTTCGGCGCGGACTTGCAGCCCGGTGAACTTGCCCAGGACGGTCGCCAGCGCGCCATAGAGCGACCCTTGGCCGAACGATTCGGACAGTTTTTCGGTGGCCTTGTCGGCCCAGTCGGGAGCGGGGACGTAGTTGACGCGGATCGGCTTGGGGAGGCTGCGGATCAGCTCGAGGACCTTTTCGCGGAGGAGGCCGGGGACGAGCCACTCGAAGGGGTCGTCGGGGACCTGGTTGAGGGCGGCGAGGGGGATGGTGACGGTGACGCCGTCCATGGCCTGGCCGGGGTCGAGGGCGTAGTCGAGCTTGAGGCGGTTTCCGGCGATCAGCATCTCGTCGGGGAAGGCATCCGGCGTGACGTCATCTGCGCTGCGCTTCATGAGGTCGCGGCGCGTCATGAAGAGGAGCTTGGGGTTGTGGCGCTCGGCGATCTTGCGCCACTTCTCGAAGAGGATGCCGTTGAAGATGTCGTGGGGGACGCGCTTGTCGTAGAACTCGAAGCGCTGGGCGGCCTCGACGAGGTAATCGCGGTTGCGGGCCTTGGCCTCGAGCTCGCGGACCTCTTCGACGAGCTTGGCGTTGTGGGCGAAGAACGGGGCGGACGTGTCGTACTCGGCCTCGACCAGGGCGTGGTGGATGAAGAGCGTGCGGGCGGCCTTGATGTCGATCGGGCCGTACTGGACGACCCGGCGGGGGATGATGGGCAGGCCGTAGAGGGTGACCTTTTCGTCGGCGACGACGGTGGCGCGCTCGCGGTCCCAGCGGGGCTCGGAGTGGGTGCGTTTGACGAGGTGGTCGGCGGCGCGCTCGACCCACTCGGGGTCGATGCGGGCGTTGGTGCGGGCGTAGAGCTTGGTCGTCTCGACGATCTCGGCGCTCATGAGCCACTGGGGCTTACGCTTGAAGAGGGTGGAGCCGGGGAAAACGTTGAACTTGACGCCGCGCGCGCCGGTGTATTCGGTCGAGTCGGACTTTTGGCCGATGTTGCCGAGGAGGCCGGTGAGGAGGGCGCGGTGGATCGCGGGGTAGTCGATCTCGTGGGTGGTCTTGGTCTTGAGCATGGGGCGAGAACGATGTTACGCGGGGCGGGGCGGGCGCGTTCGCGGGGGGGGCGCGTGAGGTGGGCGACGGAACCCACGGAGCAAGCTCCGTGGGCTTTCGATGGGTGCGCCCCGATCGGTCATCGACCCGACGGCGCGCCGGTTTCCGGTTCCAGGTCGTAGACTTCGATGGAGCCTCCGATGCGCTTGATGAGGGGGTACTTGGATACCCACGAGAAGTCGGGGCCGAGGACGGGTTTGGTGTCTACGAGTTTGGTTTCCTCCAGACGGAGCTTTGCGTTGACGCCGAGGGCGAGGAGGCCGCGGGGGCGCTTGCGGAGTTCGCGGAGGTCGACGCCGTCGGTGCTGCCGTTGGCCAACTCGGCAGCGGTCATTATTCGGGACTTCGGGTTGAGGCCGAGGAATTCGGCGAGCGCCGGGACGCGTGCGCCGGAGACTTTGAAGGCGTAGGGGCGGCCTCGCTGTTCGGTTTCCAAATACTTCGCGAGGCGGGCTACGTCCTGGCCCCAGTCGATGTTGCTGTCGGCCAGGACTTCCTGACCGCGCGCGGGGCCGCCGGACAGGCGGTTGAAGAACGCCAGGTAGTCGGGGTGACTGACACCGATTTCTGCCGACGCGATGGCGATCAGGCCGACGAGGCCGAAGGCCCACGGCCCGCGGCGCATCTGGAGGCAGACGAACAGGTAGAGGAACGGGAGGACGGGGAGGATGTGGCGGATGCCGATCTGGAGCCGGCCGGTGGCGGCGGCGAGGAAGAGGAGCGACGGCGGGAGGAGCACGCAGAGGGTGAGGATCGGGCGGCGGGACTTGCGGAGCATCAGGAGCGCGACGATGGCGACGCCGATGCCGGCGACGAGCGCGACGGGCTCTTTGGCGGCGATCGCGGTGGGGAAGTAGCCTAAGTGGCTGTCGTAGGAGATCTCGCCCTTGAAGTACGACGGGAATCCGAACTTGGCGAGCACGCTCATGAACATCAGGCCCAGGCCCATGGCGGGCATGGGGACGGGGGTGTCCTTGACCCAGCGGGGGAGCTTCTGCCAGCCGGTCTCGTTTTCGAAGTGGTACTGCTCGGAGAGCTTGCCGACGTGGAAGCCGTAGGTAGCCCAGAGGGCGACGAAGGCGATCAGGGCGATTGCGGCGAAGTGGCGGAGTTTGGGGAGGTGCCGCCACGCGCGCGGGACGAAGCCCGTGGAGCTTGGCTGGTGGGTTTGCTTGGCGTGGCGGATGGCGCGGATGACGATCAGGAGGAGGATGGCCGGGGCGAGCAGGACGCAGGTGAACTTGCAGGCCATCGCGAGGCCGAGGGCGAGGCCGGCCGCGCCGGCGGTGGTCCAGGTCGGTCGGCCGACGAAGCGGAGGGCGTGGTAGGTGGCGGCGACGAAGCCGGCGGCGGCGGGGACGTCGGTGGTGATGAGGGCGGCGTGGCCGAGCAGGGTCGGGTCGAGGCTGAAGAAGACGGTGGCGAGCATGCCGACGAGCGGGCCGGCGAGGTACTTGCCGAGGAGGTAGATGTAGGCGAGCAGGACGGCGGCGAAGACGAGGTTGGCGAGTCGGCCGACGGCGAGCACGCGCCAGTAGGGGACGGTGCCGTGGAAGGCGATGGCCTCGCCGACGACGTTGGCCTCGTCGCGGTGCTGGACCCAGGTGACGTCGCGGGCGGGGGGGTATTCGACGCCGGCGAGTCTGAGGGCCCCGCCGACGACCCAGCGCTGGAAGGGCGGGTGCTCGAACATGTAGACGTTTCGGCCGGACTCGTAGAGGCCGACGGCGCCAGCGATGTGGCTGAGCTCGTCGGTGGTGTGGTTGAAGACGCCGACGGTGAGGGCGGCGCGGGCGAGGGCGATGAGGGTGGCGAGGAGGGCGAGCCACTTGTAGATGGGGTGGCGGGGGGGGAGGCCAAACCGCCGGGGCCGGGCGGACGTAAGATCGGGGTCGGGATCGGCGGGCGAACTGGGTTGGGCGGGAATGCTTGTCATGTAGCTGATGGCGAGGGCGTCGGGAGAGTTGTGTTTAAGTACCGGCTCGTCGCGATTCCCCGCTCTTCATGGGCGAGCCGCCCATGCCACGTTATAGTCCGGCGTCGTTGTGTATGGCAGACCTTGATCCGAAACAACTCTACGCCAAGCTGGACCAGTGCATGCTGCGCGATCGGCACCGGTTGCGGCAGCGGCTGCGCGCGTTTGAGCGGCAAGGGGGGGCGGCGGACCCGTCGCAGGTGGCGCACGTCGCAGGGCTGATCGAGGAATCGGTTCGCTGGCGGGCCGAGCGGCAGCAGAATTTGCCCAAGCCGAAGTACCCGGAACATTTGCCGGTCGTCGAGAAGCGCGAGGACATCAAGGAGGCGATCGCCAGGCACCAGGTGGTGGTGCTGTGCGGCGAGACGGGGTCGGGGAAGACGACGCAGCTGCCGAAGATCTGCTTGGAGCTCGGGCGGGGCGTGGCGGGGCTGATCGGGCACACGCAGCCGCGGCGGATCGCGGCGCGGAGCGTCGCCAAGCGGATCGCCGACGAGCTCGAGAGCCCGCTCGGGCAGGCGGTGGGGTTTAAGGTGCGGTTCGCGGATCAGCTGAGCCAGAACACGTACGTGAAGCTGATGACGGACGGGATTTTGCTGGCCGAGACGCAGGGCGACCCGTTCCTGGAGAGCTACGACACGATCATCATCGACGAGGCGCACGAGCGGTCGCTGAACATCGATTTTCTGCTCGGGTACATCAAGCAGCTCCTGCCCAAGCGGCCGGACCTGAAGCTGATCATCACCAGCGCGACGATCGACCCGGAGCGGTTCAGCAGGCACTTCAACGACTGCCCGATGTTGATGGTCTCGGGGCGGACGTACCCGGTGGAGACGCGGTACCGGCCGCTGCAGTCGGATGATCCGGACATGGCGGACCTGGCGATGGAGGAGGGCGTCGTACAGGCGGTGGAGGAGGTCTGCCGGGAGGGGCCGGGGGACGTGTTGGTGTTTTTGAGCGGGGAGCGGGAGATCCGGGAGGTGGCGGAGATGTTGCGGAAGCAGCACCCGCCGGAGACGGAGGTGTTGCCGCTGTACGCGCGCTTGAGCGCGGACGAGCAGATGAAGGTGTTCCGGCCGCACGGGCGGCGGCGGATCGTGCTGGCGACGAACGTGGCCGAGACGTCGCTGACGGTGCCGGGGATCGTGTACGTGGTGGACCCGGGCTTGGCGCGGATCAGCCGGTACAGCGCGCGGACCAAGGTGCAGCGGCTGCCGATCGAGTCGATCTCGCGGGCGAGCGCGGATCAAAGGAAGGGGCGGTGCGGGCGCGTGGCGCCGGGGGTGTGCGTGCGGCTGTACTCGGAGGAGGACTTCAACAACCGCGAGCAGTACACGCCGCCGGAGATTCTGCGGACGCATTTGGCGAGCGTGATCCTGCAGATGAAGGCGCTGCGGCTGGGGGAGATTACCGAGTTCCCGTTCGTCGAGCCGCCGGACTACCGGCAGGTGCGGGACGGGTACCAGACGCTGCACGAGCTGGGGGCGATCGACGCGGATAATGCGCTGACGGAGATGGGCCGACATCTGGCGAAGCTCCCGATCGACCCGCGGATCGGGCGGATGATCCTGGCGGCGCGGGAAGAGGACTGCCTGGACGAGGTGATGGTGATCGCGTCGGCCCTGAGCGTGCAGGACCCGCGCGAGCGGCCCATGGACATGCAGCAGGCGGCGGACGAGGCGCACTCGAAGTGGCGGGACGAACAGTCGGACTTTTTGAGCTACCTGCACTTGTGGCGGTGGTTCGAGGAGAAGCAGCGGCACTTGTCGGGCAGCGCGCTGCGGCGGGAGTGCAAGAAGAACTTCGTGTCGTACGTGCGGGTGCGGGAGTGGCGGGACATTCACTCGCAGCTGCGGGACATCGTGGGGGAATTG
>Ga0196963_10001750_pt1 | contig 14013 bp, 13 predicted proteins | sample S1_5metaG_FD_148600 | JGI IMG/M metagenome (GOLD analysis project Ga0196963, IMG submission 148600) | Soil microbial communities from Anza Borrego desert, Southern California, United States - S1_5 | ecosystem: Environmental > Terrestrial > Soil > Desert | place: USA: California | collected... | reverse complement strand
TGCCGATCAAAGCGAGCGCATCCATGCGCATGCGCTCGCGTTGAAGCGCCTGGCTGCGTTTGGTCTGGCGCATCTGGCGGCTGATATAGCCGCGGGTGTCGATGTTCCAGAAAAGATCAGCGCTGGCACGAACTTGATCGGCATCCCACCAACGGCCTTCGTTGCCGTAGCGTTGGTAAATGGGCGGGCCCGTCACATAGATATTCAGCTCCGGCCAGTAGCGAAGCCGGATGCCGAGCAATTGCGCTTTCGCGGCTTCCAGCTCGATCGCCACCAATTTCATCTGCAATTGCGCGACGCGATTAGTGTCGGCAACCGGCAACGGATTGAGATCGTAGCGCAATTCGGGAAGGCCATTGGTGGTAAGCGCCCAGCGAACGGAACGATCCCCTAAAAGTTCCGCGACCTGGTCCTGAACACTTTGAATATCGCGCCGGCGCGTTAACTCCTGCACTTCAACTTCTGCCAGCATGATCTGGGAAGTGACAGGATCAACCTGGGCCAAGGTTTCCGCTGCGCGGCGCTTCTGGCTTAGGCGCTCTGTTTCAATAGTCACCTCGTGGGCGGCTAGAAATGTCCTGTAAAGCGCGATCACCTGCTCACGCTCCGCAAGCTCGTTGGCAGTGCGCGCGCGCAACTCAAATAGCTTAGCTGCATAGAGTCGGGCTCCGAAGCTGACCATTCCAGGAACGCTAAAGAAACTATCCGCGCTGAAAGTGACGTCATCGACCCCAGTGGAACCCAGGCTCTTCAAGCTGCGGCTCACGCCGGAGCGCAGATTGAGTGTTGGCGTGAGATCGCGAAAAACCTGGCGGACTCCTTCCTGCGCATTGGTTAAGTCGGTGCGCGAGCCCTTGAGCTTCGCATTGTTCTCAATCAACAATCGAGTCGCGGTGGGCCAATCGACAACTCGCTCAGGAAGGTTTGCCTGGTGGATGGCGTTGGTTTGCCACTCGGCCTGAAGAGTCCGCATGTGAGCCCCGACACGTTTCTCGGGGGAGCGGCATCCCACGACTAGAAACATGACGACGGACAATCCCCCCAGCAGCCTTAAACACGCAGAACGTCCGAACGCATTGACGCGTGGGGACGGAGTAGCGTGAGAATGTGCGCGATCCCTGGAATTCACGTGCCGCCACCTTAGAGGAAGGGCAGGCGCTCCTGCAACGGCACACAACCTGACGTTTTCATCAGGTCCAGCCCCGATGTCCGCTACTGACGGTGAACGGGCCTTGGCGGGGTTGCATCTCAGGAGTCGGCCTGAACCGGGGTTCAGGGATGAGAAAGCCTACGCCGGACGTAGGTTAGCTCATACGAAAGGAAACTCTATGAAAGTCATACCTGCTTACATGCACGGAATTATGGATTACCTCGGCGGCTTGCTGCTGCTGATGGCGCCGAACCTGTTCGGATTTGCGGATGTGGGAGGGGCTCCGGTCCTGATTCCGCGGCTGCTCGGGATTATCATCCTCGCGCAGGCCTTGCTCACTGATTATGAAGTCGGGTTGTTCAAGGTGATGCCGATGCGCATGCATATCTTCAATGATTACTTTGCGTCGCTGTTCCTGGCAGCGTCGCCTTGGCTCTTCGGTTTTGCCGATCAACCGAGCAACGTTTGGATGCCACACCTGTTCGCAGGCTTGTCGATCTTTGTGCTCTCCCTGATGACTGAGCCGTTCCCAAGAACCCGCCGGGCAGTGGTGTAAGCGACTGGCTGGCAACGATCTACTTCCGCACGAGGCCGCTTGGGATGAGCGGCCTTTTAGTTGTCTCGACTCACCCAGGCAAAACTAAGATGCAACATTTCTTGACATCCGGTGTCCTTTAGATGAAATGGGGCCTGTAAAGATGAACTCCGGTTCAACAATTCAGGTATCCGCACCAGCATGCCAAGGGATTTGGCATCTGAAGCGCTTTGCCATGTGCAACCCGGGGGTGTCTTTCTAAAACCGATTTAATCATCACCAGTTTTCAGAGACACCCACAGTTGCCAGACAACTGTGGGTGTTTCGCTTTCAGGATGGTGATTGTGACGGGAACGAAACGAACAAATGAACACAAACAATACGACAAGGGTTCCAACGAGATTCGCCGCTCCAGCGGCGTTCCCGGTGGACGTGAACGAACCGGAGCCAGTGGCTCCGGACTACAAAGAGCAATTGGCCGATCTTCAGGAGCGGTTAGTGGCTGAAGCAGTGGAGACCACTCCAGTGCTCAAGATCCAAAAGCTCGCGCGATTGATCGGTGATGAGGCCGCTGGCTTGGCGGTGAACAGCGGCTTTCCGCTTTTGACCTTCCCAACCCTCTTTGGCGAATTGCTCGCCAGGGTGCGGCTCCAGCAAAAACGGCAGCAGGAAGTGCAACTCCGCAGTGAGTTGATGTTGGAGGAAGTCGCGTGAGCGCCGCTTCCAGCGTAGCCGTTCGGCCCGGAGCCTGTCCGCAGATGCCGCTGATTACACGAGTTGGGGAATGGAGCATGCATTGCCGCTGCTCCATTCTTCACCTGTGAAATCCGCGCAATCTGCGGATTGCGGTTTCTGGCCGGAAGGCGATGGCACACGCGATGCCGCTCCCGTCGGGGAGAGATTTTTGAATTCCCACTTTCAGCGAATTTATGGAAAGTGCGGGGCATGGCCCAAAAGGGCATTGAAGTCATTCTGACGCGGCAACTGGCGGGGTACTTGGCCATGCCAATCCTGATGGTTAATCCGCAGGGCAAACTCATCTTCTACAATGAGCCTGCCGAAAAGATCCTCGGCCGTCGCTTCGATGAAACAGGCGAGCTGTCAGCGGAGAAGTGGCTTGAGTTACTGGGTGTGCAGAATTCGGCTTCCGCTGACTTTCCATTGACGCGGGCGCTGAAAGGTCAGCCCGGCCAAGGCTCCTTAATCATCCGCTCCGCCGCTGGTCAGGACCATCGATGGGATGTGACCTGCTTTCCGTTGCTTGGTCATGAAGGGGTAAATTATGGGGCGGTGGCAATCTTTTGGGCAGCGTCGCCGCCATGAAGGTTCGGCTCTTCGGCACACGAGGCTCGCTGGCCGCGCCAGGAGCAGAAACCGCTCGCTACGGCGGCAACACCTCGGCAGCGCAGGTGATAGGGCCGGAAGGGACGGTGTTGGCCCTGGATGCCGGCACGGGCATACGAGCCCTTGGCATGGGCCTGCCGAAAACCACGAAGCGCGTGGATGTGCTGCTGACACATTTGCACATGGATCACATCCAAGGGTTGGGATTCTTCGCGCCATTGTACAACCCCGGGATGGAGGTGCATATTTGGGGTCCGGCAACGCGAGATTTCGACCTGCGCGCACGGCTGACGAAGTATCTTTCCCCGCCATTGTTTCCGGTCCATTTTCGTGACCTGCCGTGCAAACTCTTTCTGCATCACGCACCGGCCACCGCCGAGGTGGGAGAGTTGAAGATAACAGCGACGCTCGTTTGCCATCCGGGGTTGACGGTGGGCTATCGAATTGAATCCAGGAACCATGTGGTCACGTATTTGCCGGACCACGAGCCAATGTTAGGGGCGGCAGAGTTCCCGAAGGATCGCTCCTGGACATCGGGATACGACCTTGCCGAAGGGGCAGACCTGCTGGTGCATGATTGCCAGTATACCCCCGACGAATATGCGGCGCGGGTGGGTTGGGGCCATAGCTCGTTTCCGGATGCGATCGAGTTTGCAGCTCGAACTGGAGCGAAGCACTTCGTGCCGTTCCACCACGACCCATCGCACGATGACGCGCGCTTGGATGAGCTGTTTCTTGAGGCGCTCACTCGTGCGCCGCGGAATCTTCTGATCACACCCGCCCAGGAAGGCGCGGTCTTCGACCTCGGCTCGCAGCGCGAGCGATTCTAGACAGCCCCCGCAGAGATGAGTAGCCTGCGCGCTTTATGAGCGTACTGGTTGTCGGTTCAACAGCACTCGATTCAATCAAAACTCCGAACGCGGAAAACCCCAAGCTATTGGGTGGCTCCGCCAGCCATGCCGCAGTCGCCGCAAGCTTCTTTGCGCCGGTGAAGATGGTGGGCGTTGTCGGGGAGGATTTCCCGCGCCAGTACATTCGGCTCTACAAGAAGCACAAGATCGATCTGGAAGGGTTGCAGATCGTGCCGGGGCAAACCTTCCATTGGTCTGGCGAGTATGAAGTAAACATGAACAACCGCCGAACGCTCCACACGGAGCTGGGTGTGTTCGAGACGTTCAGCCCGCGCTTGACGGGGGCCCACCGCGACTTGCCTTACGTGCTGTTGGCCAACATTGCACCATCGTTGCAATCCCATGTGCTCGACCAAATGCGAAAGCCCAAGTTCATCGTCGCAGACACCATGGATCTGTGGCTGAACGTGGCTCTTCAGGATTTATTGAAGCTGCTGAAACGGGTGGATGCGTTCGTGCTGAATGACAGCGAAGCTTTCCAGCTCACTGACGATTCGAACTTGGTCCGGTCGCTGAAGAAGATTCACAAGCTGGGGCCGAAATATGTCATTGTGAAGAAGGGTGAGCACGGCTCGCTCTTGTCTGGACCCGGCGGCATCTTTATCGCGCCAGCGTTTCCGTTGGAGAAGGTGGTGGACCCGACAGGCGCAGGAGATTCGTTTGTCGGCGGCTTGATCGGTTATCTGGCGAGCCAAAAGGGATCCATCGAGAAGAATCTGCGCCGCGCGATTGTGCACGGCAGCGCGACAGCCTCGTTCTGTTGTGAAGGCTTCGGCCTTACACGGACAACGCGGGTAACGCGCGACGCGATCAATAAACGGGTGAAGCTGCTGGAGCAGATGGCGAAGTTCTGAGCCTCTTGTTGCCCCGAAGGTTTTTGAGCAAATACTCGTGACGGGCAGCGACCTGCTCGCGAAACGCGCTGACCTCCTCGCGCCATTCATCTTTTTCTGTTTTGGGAATGAAAGGTTCGAGCGCTTTCGCTCGCGCGCTTATCTGCTGATCCCAATTCTTTTTCCCGAACAAGGTGTCGGAAACTTGCTTCAAGGCTTGCTCGTAAAGGGCTTGCCCTTCCGCGCAACTCACGAACGCGCTGGCGACCAGGCCCGACATTTGTGGGTTCCATGCCGCGTTAGGCTTGGCGAAGGTTTGATCCATGCCCGCGGGAATGAACAGAGCTTTGGAATCGGGTGAACTCGGTAAGAACAACCGATAATTGTTCAGCCCAAGTGAATAGCCGTCCCAATGGCCGATGATAGTTTCAAAAGCCATGAAAGTAGCCATTCTCTCTACATCCAGCGCTGCCTGGAGCGCTGCCCATTTCTCGCGGGAAGCTGCCTCGGACGCGGCATCTGTGAGGGCGCGAATGCTGGCATTGTTTGTTATTCCGGCCTGCAGCCGCAGTGGCTTATCCAGATCCCCGAGTGTCTTTTCATAGATCCCGCCCGGCTGGTGAAAGTTGGCCTGGAGGAATCTTTCTGTGATCCCTTCCTTCATCACGTAAAGACCTAAGGGGCGGCCATTGAGGAGCACAGTGGCATGCGCGGTGCGCTGAACGGGCAAGTGCAACATTGCAGCCATATCACTGCAGATCGTGTCGCGCAGGCAGGTGGGGTCCTGGGCGGAATTGTTGAGATGGATTTTAGTCTCGCCCCGAAAGCCATGTGGCGCGTTTGTCGCGACGAAGGAGATCGTGAGACTTGGTTTCTCGTTAATCGTTTGGAAGCTCCCCGCGCCTTTTAATTGAATGAAGGCTACCGGCACGCGCTCCCTGTCTAGAGTTACTTTTGCAGGAACGTATTCCCGCGGCTGCACCTGAAGCGCTCGCAGGTGCGTGTCTGCTATTTCGATGCAAATGTCGTGGACTGGCTTGGAGCGGATCCAGTCTTCTCGCGGATCCGCATGAGCGGCGAACAGCGTCAGAAGAATCAGGATTGAGAGGAGCGGCCTCATCGCGTTTTTACGATGAGCAGAGAGTTTGCGACATCGCGTTCATAGCCGTCTGCGAGGAAGTTCTTCACCTTGCCCTCGTGCCAGAGCGTCGAGGAACCGCCCCCATCGAGATTCATTGCGGCAGTGCATCCGAGTTCAACCAGGAAGGCGCTGAGTTCATCAAGAGTCATTCCGACAGAGCCATTCTTTTGGCGACCATCAACCGCGACGAGGAAGAGGTGCGTGTTGTTCCAACCAACGGCGGAGCGCGGATGGCGCTCGATCATGGTGCTCAGATTGTAAGCGTCCGATTCGTTGGCTGAGAACTTTTGAGCTTTGCCGTCAATGACGAGCAGCGGGCCTCCGCTAATCGCTTCGCGAACTCCGCGGAGACTTGGTTGCGTGGCCGTGATGATCCGGAGTTCAGCGCCGTTGCTCAAGGCTGGCAAATTGATAGCAGGGCCGATGGAGAGGAGCATGCCCGCTGCGTCGTTGCCGCTCGCGGCGTGAACCTTCGCCGTGTAAGCCTGGCCAGTCGCGAGGACCTGAGAGCTAGGCTCATTAAACTCGAGAAAGTAACTACGCCCAGTGGCGGGAACGACGTCACGACTTACAGTTGGAGAATAGATCGTTGCTTCGTCGTCACCTCGGAATTCGTTCACAGTGAGTGGGAGTTTGCGTCCGTCCGAGAGCATCAGTTGAATGCGTGACTCGACGACGGCGACCTGCGGCTGCCCACGCGGGTCGATCCAAAAGGTGACATTTCCGCCGGGGTTGCTGATCAAACTCCCATTCATGATCTGCACACCGCGAACATCACCTGCAAAGTCCCCTGCTCTCTCGTAGTAATCCGCGTTGATGGCGGCGAGCACGACCGCGTTTGTCACCAGCGCGGCCTGGCTGGAGACTGGAGCGAGGCCGAGCGGCTTGCCAAAGGCATGCATTGTGCGCAGCTCAACCGTGGGGCTTCGTAGCGGCGCCTGCACGACGTGAACGGTTGCTGGCCCCTTTCGCTGCAGCTTCTCATAGGTGACTTCGGCTGCGAGGCGGCCCCGCGCCAACGCGAAGGCGAGGGCCGCAAAGATCAGCCGGCTGGAGACCTTGTTCAGCATTGAAATTTGGTCAACGAGCATCGTACACACAGAAGACAGATAGGCCAGAAGAACGGTAGGAATTCAGCCACAAAAGAAAAAGGCGCGCTTTGTGGGCGCGCCTTGTGAGTGGATTTCTGGAAATTACTTGGACTGGGGCTTGGCCGCTTCCTGCTCCTTCTTGAGCTGATCAGGCTTGATGACTTCGATCTTGGCGCCTTTCTTCAGCTCTTCAGCGGAGGGAACCTTGATGATGTCACTGGTGACCGGCTCAGTGGTTTGGGCGGCTTGCGGCTTGGTGTCGAGAAGCTCAATCTCGAAAATCAAAGCGGAGTTCGGCGGAATGTTCTGGCCGAAACCGCGCTCGCCGTACGCCATTTGCGGTGGGATGTACAGCTCCCACTTGGAGCCGACTTTCATCTTCTTCAAAGCTTCGGTCCATCCTTTGATGACGCCGTTGATATTGAAGGTGGCTGGCTGCCCGCGCTTGTGTGAGCTGTCGAATTCCGTGCCATCAATCAACTTGCCCGTGTAGTGAGTGGTGACGTTGTCATTCTCGCCGGGAGTGGCGCCGGCGCCTTCCTTGATGACCTTGTATTGGAGGCCACCTTCGAGTTCCTTAACGCCTTCCTTGGTCTTGTTCTCTGCGAGGAATTTGTTGGCCTTCTCCAGGTTGGCCGCGCCCTCAACTTTGCGCTTCTCGTCCATTTTGGCCCGGACGGTCTGCTGGTAAGCGCTCATCGCAGCGGCGATTTCTTCATCCTTCAGAGCAGGAGAGCCGGCATAGGCATCCTTCAACCCTTTCGCGAACAGCTCAGGGTCGATATCGAAGCCCTGCTGCTTCCATGTGCTGCCATAGCGAACACCAACGCTGTAGCTGGCTTTTTCGCGGTCATCCTTAAATTGCGGGGCGTCCGCTGCGTTGGCCGCAATGACAGCGGCGGCAGCAAGGGCGCTAACGATCAAACGATTCATGAGTCCTCTATCTAATGGTTTACTTACCGGGTAAACAGAATCCCGGTGCCCCCCAAAGTCAAGTTTTCGTTCCTCAGCACCAGATTAAAGCTCCCTAGCTCACGCGCGAGGTGACGCCGCGTTCCCGTGCCGCGCGACGGATGGCGTTCCGGAAAGTTTTCGCATTGTGAATGGCACGGGCATCCGGATCGTTGTTGAAATAGACCCAGGCTTCGCTTGCGCCGCTCACAGCCAGGCGCTGAGCCCAATTGCGCAGCTCGGGGTGCGAGTAATTGTAGCGATACCAGCGATCTCGGCCGTGGAAGCGGAGGTAAACGAAGTCAGTCGTCCGAACCAACTCATCGGGCAAACGAGGACCACTCACGCTGCAAAAGCAGACGCGATGTTTTTGGAAGGCGTTGAAGACCTCATCGTTCCACCAGCTCTTGTGGCGGAACTCGACAACACACTTGAGCGAAGTGGGCATCTGATGGAGCACGTTCTGCAACATTTCCGGCGAGTAGCGAAAACTGGGCGGGCACTGAAAGAGAAAGCAGCCGAGCTTTGTGCCGAGGGTTTCAGCCATGCCGCAGAAATCGAGCACCCGCTCACGAGTGCCGGCGAAGCGCTTCTCGTGTGTGATCTCCTGGTTGACCTTGATGCAGTAGCGGAATCCTGCGGGAGCGTCGCGGACCCACCGCTTGACCGTGGCCGGAAGTGGCCAACGATAAAATGGAGCGTTTAACTCAACGGTCCGGAACGTGGTTGTGTAATGACGGAACCATTTATGCGTCCCCTCCTCCGCCGGGTAGAACAGCCCTTTCCAGTGCCAGTAGAACCAGCCGGAACAACCCACCCAGGCGCGCAAATTGCGCGAGTCCTCCATGCTGTAAGATAGCACGGGCGGCGCTCGGAGTGAACGCTCAGGCGCGCTCCTGAACGCAAGCGGTCAATTCCTGCTCGAAGCGCTGGAGCACCTCTGGAAACCTGAATTGCTCCACGAATCGACGGCCTGCCTCGGAAAAGCGCTGCAAATCAGCAGGGGCATTCATGAGTGTTTCGATCGTGCGTGCGACGAGCGCAGGCTCCCCCGGCGGGATCGCTTTGCCGAATTGGCCCTCACGAGTGGCCAGTGCAAGGTCGCTGGTCTCATCCGCAATGGTGAGCACAGGTTTGGCGAACGCGAGTGTGGTCAGGAGCTTGCTCGGGAAGAAGAAGTTGGCGGAGCGGGTGAGTTGGGGAATAACGCAGAGATCGGCATCGCGCAGGAGTTCACGATAATGTTGCTCGGACTGAACAGGGAGCATCAGGACGTTCCGGAGGTTGAGTTCGGTTGCTAATTTGCTGAGCGCATCGCGCTGGTTGCCTTCCCCGCAGATAACGAGGCGGAAGCGAGGGTGAGTGACGAGAGCGGCGGCGCGGATGAGAAGGTCGAGGCCTTGTTTCACCCCGACGTTCCCAGAGTAAACCACGAGAAATTCGTTGCTGGAGATTCCATGCACGGAGCGAAAAAGGCCAGCCTGCGGGAGGAAAGCCATATCAGGGAGATGCACGCCGTTTGGAAAATAAACGAGCTTTTGTTCCGGGACGCCTTTGGCCCGGAAAGCATCGAGCATCCCTCGGCTGATTCCAGACACACGCGCTGCTTTCCGATACGCAAAGGCTTCAAGCTTATAGAGGCCGCGGACAAGCAGGCCTTTCTTGAGCATTCCCAAACCGGCAGCCGCGTCTGGTTGAAGATCCTGCACGTGAAAGATGAAAGGCACATTGCGCAAGAGGCCGTAGAACCAGGCGGCGGCTCCCAGGAGCAGAGGCGGAGAGACGACCACCACGATGTCCGGGCGCTTAAGCGCGAGCAGCTTCAACATTGAGCTGAACACGAAGCTGAATTCATGAAGAATGCGCCGAACGGTGGTGACTTTCGAAGAGACATAGTGCCAGCAGCGATGGACAGTCACCTCTTCAATATTGTCGGTGCGGTAGGCGCTGTATTGCTCCGTTGGGAGTTTTCGCCAGGCGGGGTAGTAAGCGAAGGTGGTCACCATGTCCACGATATGCCCGCGCGCTGCCATAAACTCGCAAAGCTCCGTGTTGAAGGGCGCAATACCGATGACCTCGGGCGAGTAGTTAATGCCCCAGACGACGATGTTCATTCGTTCGCGCTTCTGCGCCGCTGAGCACGCAGATAGAGCGCGCCCACCCAAACAAGGGCTACCCCGCCCCACCCTGCGGCTAAATCCAGCAGATCGGGCACACGGCCCGGAATGAAAAATTGCGCGGCCTCAAGCAGCATGACCAGCAACAGAAGAGTAGCCAACACAGCGGGGCGCCTGCGAAAGAACGATCGGGCGGAAGCCTTGCCAAAGCTCGCGCTGCCAAGCACAAATGCGCCGCCCGCCAGAAGCGCGAACGCGAGCAGATTGCTTAGGAAATCACTGGCATTCACGATCGCAGCGAGCCTGGACCCCAGCTCTTTGGCGCGTCCTCCTCCAGGGGTGGGCGTCAAGGTGAACCAAAGGATGAGGGCCGTGTAAGCGCCAACCAGGACGCGCGCCAGCGTGAAATTAAGCGGTGTTGCCGGAGCTGTTTGCTCGGCCCGGTCGGCTGCAAGTTCGTAGGTCTTGGCAACGCTTAAGAATTCATACGTCGCATGCAGCCGGGCGAAATAATACCCTTCCAAGCCATCCAGGAACCCGCGCTGCCAGAAATAAATGTAGGCAAAGCGCAGCAAGGGGCGGAACGGCAGTTCATGCGAGATGCGCTTGAGCGCGCGACGACGGGCAACTTGCGGATCCTGCACGTGCTCCGCTGAGCTTAGGCGACCATCAAGGGCGACGCGAGCTTCCCAATTGGAGTAGCGATTATGCTTCTCCATGAAGACGTCCACTGAGGGGAAAGCGAAGTGGTCCATCTCGGCTTTCAATCGTCCGGTGCGTCCTTGAACGATCACATGCTCATGAACCTCGTTGTCACCGCTCTGCGTGTTCTGCGCCGTGGCCTGCTCGTAACGGCCGAGCCGATGCTTGAACAATCGCAGGTTCCAATTGGGATAGTAAGCATGCTTTAGCCACCGTCCCATGAAACGAAAGCGACGGTTAATCCAATAGCCAACCACATCGGCTTTCGTGTCGCTGACGATCGAAAGGAACTCAGCTTCGGCCTCTGGAGGAAGCGTTTCGTCAGCGTCGAGGATGAACACCCATTCATGCTTGAACGGGACGTTTTCCAACGCCCAATTCTTTTTCTTTGGCCACACGCCATTGAAGTGAAATTGCACAACCCGCGCGCCATGCTGTTCAGCGATTTGGATGGAACCGTCGGAGCTTTGCGAATCGACGACAATAATCTCGTCTGCCCAGCGGACCGACTGAAGGCAACGAGGGAGGTTGCCAGCCTCGTTCTTAATCGGGATGAGAATGGAAATGGGAACGCTCACTATTCGCGAGTGTAAGGCCGCAAAGGCTTGCAGGGGTGGCCGCCGCATACCGTCCATGCGGGCATATCCTTTAAGACAACGGCGCGCGCGCCAATCACCGCGCCTTCGCCAATCGTTACGCCTGGACCAACGAACGCCTCCGCGCAAACCCACGCATCTGCCCCGATGCTAATAGAGAATGCCTGCAACTCGAAGAGGCGCGATTCATAGTTGTGCGTTCCGCAACAAAGGTGAGCGCCTTGGGAAATCACCGCGCGAGAGCCGATGCTGATGAGCGCCTGGTTGTAGAGAGTCGCCCCGCTCGCGACACCGCAATCGTCGCCACACGCGAGGTTCCACGGCGCCCAAATTTTCGCTCCTGGGTAGATGTGGCAATTGCGCCCGATCTTTGCCCCGAATAGTCGGAGCAAGAAGCTGCGCCACGCATGGAGCGGACGGGGGGTTGGCCGGAACAGAAGCAAAGCGGTGGCATTCCAAAGAACGCGGGCAAGGCGATTGGCAACCGAAAAGCTGGGCGCTTCGTGCGCCGAGCGCCCCGCGACTACGACTTCTTCGTTGCCTTGATTTGCTCGCATATTCGATCAGCAACCTGGCTGATCTCGAACCGTCTTTGAAAGGATTGCTCCGCGTTCCGCGACATGGTTTCCCGTTCCAGTGGCTCTAAGGCAAGCCAATCGTGAAGCAATTGCGTCACGCCTTCGAGCGTGTCTGGGCGCACCAGGCCTGCTTGGTCCTCCTGTATCTCGCGCCAGATGTTCACTTTGTCCGTGATGAGCGCCGGCTTCCCACAAGCGAGAGACTCAGCCACAACCACCCCAAAGTTTTCCTGATGCGATGGCAGGATAAACGCTTCCGCGGAATGGAACGCCCCCCATTTCAGATCGCCCGAAAGCATGCCGGGCCAGGACACGCGCTCACTAATTTTGAGCTGTGCCGCGAGTTGCTTTAACTCGGCCACCCAATGGGTTGGGTCGGGTCCAGCCATAATGAGATACAAATTTGGATTTGCGTCCGCCACGCTCGCGAACGCTTTCAACAACAGGTCACACCCTTTCTTCGGGTGAATGCGGGAGAGATAGAGCACGAGCCTCTTGCCGCCAAGCGAAGGGAACGCCGTGTGGAAGGCAGCCCGTTGCGCAGCGGGATCGCCGGAAGGGCGACTCGTCCCATAGCCCACAACGCGCTCGTTGCAGACGTAAGGTTTGAAGGACTTGCGCGCTTGCAATCGCTCCTCTTCGGAGGTGAAGAAAACTGCGCGCGCATCACGAAGGGCCCAGCTTTCCGCCCAGGGCCAATAGAGCTGTTTTTTGAGCCGCTTGAGTGGGTAGGCCTTGTTGAACCACGGGTCGAGCATCCCATGCGTGAACACGAAATACGGCGTGGTGGAGTCATGCAAGGCGCGCCAGACACCGAAGCTGCTGAATTGCCAAAGGCCCTCCACGATAACGGCATCGAACCGTGAGGCATTGGCGCGCATCCAGGAGACCCAACGCCTGGAGTAGCCGTAGTTTCCAACTCCTGGCCCCAGTGCGTGAATCGGCAGCGGAAATGCCTGCACATACTCGGCTGACGGGGAATCGAGCGACGCCACTTCGACCTGCCGGCCCGCGGCAAGATGCGCGCGGCCGAGTTGAACAACGCCCTCGATGGGGCCTCCGCCAGCAGGGTTGACCGAGTGAATCGCGTTAAGAATCCGCACTGCGGAAATTGTAGGCTAGCGTCGGTGCGGGCGTTTGCCGCCGGCGTTCGGGTAGGGCCTGCGCGGCGGCAGAGCGCGGGGGCCCTGCATTCGCTTCGGCAGCGGCATGGTTTTAGGAGCCTCCGAGGGAGAGCTTAACTGGCCCCGTTTCGCTTCCGCGGAAGCAAGGCAGAGGCCAGAGAGCAATGTCGCAAATCCAAGCGCGGTCGGTTGCGCGATCTGGCCGTTCAATGCGGGAAGCGCGGCAGCGCCAAAAAGGAGGATCGGCAGCAGGTGCCCCTTCGTTGCTGATTGGATGCTCAGGCGCCCGAGCGAAAGCACGAGCATAATGCGGAAAGCAATGAACATCAGCCCGACCAGCGGCCCCATCTCCATGAGCACACGGCCCCATTCCCCCTCCGAAAGAAGGAACTGCGCTTTTCCGCTAATTAGATATGCGCCTGCATTCGTGCCAACGCCAAGGCCATGGCCGAAGAACGGGATGGTGAAAAGAAGTTTCAGCGGATTCAGCAACTGATCGGTGAACCGCCCAATCAAGCCACCGGTGGCGCTCTCCGATTGCGAAGCGAGGTTCCAGCGCTCGCTCATCACTTCGGCGCCTTGCTTCATCACTGTGACTTCGTCGCGGAAAAAGCTGAGGTTCGTCACGAGCAGCGTGGCGACGATCGCAAACCCGGCCAGGCGGGTGGCTGTGGCGACGAGGCGGCGAGATGCCATTGCGCCCGCCGCCCAGAAGACAAACACCAATGCTACGCTGATAATCGCGGACCGGCTTCCTGAAACAGCCATCGCGAGGACAATGGCCACGCCTGCGGCCAATCCCAGCAAGCGCGGGTAACTTGCCCGCTCGGCAATGGCATGCGCGGTGAAAGCCGCCACCATCGTGAAGAAACTCACGGCGCCCGTGATAAAGGAGAATGTGCCGGGCGGGCGAATCTTCCCAAGCGCCGATGCAAGCTGC
>Ga0196963_10001749_pt1 | contig 14017 bp, 27 predicted proteins | sample S1_5metaG_FD_148600 | JGI IMG/M metagenome (GOLD analysis project Ga0196963, IMG submission 148600) | Soil microbial communities from Anza Borrego desert, Southern California, United States - S1_5 | ecosystem: Environmental > Terrestrial > Soil > Desert | place: USA: California | collected... | reverse complement strand
TAGATCCGTGGCGTGGACTCGATGGCCCTGGAGGAGAGGACATGAGCATTAAGAAAGCCGGGCGACTGGCGCTCGTCACGGCCGGCGGCGTGGCCGGCGCGCGCGTCTCCGTCGCCGTCTCGCAGCCCCTGGTCGGCCGCGCGCTCGCCGCGGTCGGGATCGCGCAGAAGCTCCCCGGCGCGGTCAGCGCCTTCCTCGGGGACGCCGTGATGGTCGGCCACGTTGTCGCCGGCTTGGCCGCCGGCGCCTGGGGCGCCCGGAAGCTCGGGCTCTGATCGAAGGAGAAGGGGGAAGACCATGCTCGGAATCGACTTCCGCGAAAACACGGTCGCCGTCACGGGCGGCGCCGCCCAGAACATGCAGTTCGACACCGGCCTGCCGAAGGGTGCCCTGCAGGCGATCCTGTGGATCATCACCGGCGCCAACAACAGCCTGGCCGGCACCGGCATCGACGACTACGTGTTCAGCCTGGACGGCGACGACTGGCTGAACATCAAGCCCGCCGAGCTGCGGTGCCTCTTCGAGTTCATCTACTCGCGCCACGGCGGCGCGGTGCCGGCCACGTCGGATCTGACGTGGGTCCTGCCCCTCTACCTCCTGGGGATGCTGCTCCCCGGGTACCCGATGGTGGGGCTCCCGGAGAACACGAAGAAAGTCTTCCTCGTGCGGGGCAACGCGAACCTCTCGGCCGGCGCGATGGAGATCGGCTGGCAGAAGGCAATGCGCCAGATCGAATACGTGCCCTACCTCGTGGGCCAGACGATCAACGGCCTGGCGGCCTCCTCCAACGACCAGCGCTTCGATCTGCACCTGCAGCAGTTCGAGACGGCGGGCTTCGTCATCGATCTGGGCTCGACGGAGTTCAGCCGCCTGCGCTTCTTCCTGGCCGACCAGAACGGCAACGTGCGCGAGGTTGCCGACTGGAAGCGGGACCACATCCTGCAGATGCACCAGCCGTACCACGCGGCCTCGGTCTCCGATCCGGTCTTCATCTTCTTCGAGGCGCCCGTCGTCATCTACCCCGGCTCCTACATCCTGTTCAACACCGGGGCCGGCTACGACGGCACGCAGCGGATCGTCCCGGTGCAGTTCATCCCCGTGAAGAAGGCCGCGGCGCCCAAGCCCGCCGCCGCCTGATCGGGAACGTCCGGGGCTCCGCGCCCCGATTCGAGTGGGCCCCGGTTGTAGGGGCCCACTCCTGTGGAGGCGCGCGGCGACGATGGGACTCTTAAGCAGGGCGAAAAAGAAAGTCTCCGACTGGGGAAAGCGCGTCCGGAAGCAGGTCCGGGAGTTCGACACCGACGCCAAGCGGATCGGGCGGAAGGGCGCGACGGTCGCCGCGAAGGCGCAGCCCTACGTTACGGGCGTGGTCGCCGGCGGGCTGACCTTCGTCCCCGGGATCGGCCCCGTCCTGGCGGGCGCCTATACGGGCATCGAAAGCGCGATCGCCCCTTACCTCGGCTCCACCGCCGCCCGCGCCGACGGCCTCTCCGGGCGGGATGCCCGCGAGGCTGGCCGGGATCAGCGCCGGACCGTCGCGATCGCCGGCGGCGCGGCGACCGTTCTCGGGACCGTCGTCAATCAGCTCGTGCCGGCGCTCTTCTCCAGCTCGCCCGCGCCGTCGACCCCGTCGACCGCTCAGAACGTGAAGTTCGTGAGCGACGCCGTGTTCCAGGGCTCCCGCGACATCGGTACCGGCATGGCCGCGACGCTCGGCGGCGCGCCCGCGGCCTCCGCGCCTGTGGGTGGATCGGGCGTCTTTGGCTTCCTCGGGGACGCCGGGAAGTTCCTGCTCGACACGGGCCTTAAGCTCGCACCGAACGCGGCGCAGCAGTTCCTCGGCTCGACGCCGCCGAAGCAGCCCGCTGAAGGCCCCGGCACCTACATCGAAGTCGGCGGCGCGGCCGGCGGGGCGGGCGGATCGGCCCTTCCTTCCGACCCCGAAAGCGTGTCGGACGCCTTCCGGTCCCAGATGGGTCTGGCGGGGAAGCTCCTCTTCGCCGGCGGGGCCGTGGCGGCGCTCTACTTCGGCTCGAAGCTCCTGAAGAAGGGAAAGGCGGCCTAAGATGGGCGCGGGACTCTTCGACCTTCAGCGCAAGCGCGGCGTCGCGCGCGCCCCCGGCCTCGGTCTCCACGGCCTGCCGCAGATCACCGCGCAGGAGCTGCTCGCGCCCAAGCGCTATCAGATCCGGGAGACGAGCCTCGAAAACTGGACCGAGCTGTACGTCCCGCGCCCGGCCAACGTCCGCGCGGTCGGCGCACGTCGCACGCTCCGCGCGATCCCGAACGCCCTGAAGATGACCGGGGCCCAGCACATCAGCTCGGGCGAGTTCATCCCGTCGGAGCGGGGCATCCTGCCGCTGCCGGCGCCCGGAACCTACTGGCTGTCCGCGGAGATCGTGACGGCGGAAAACACGGCGATCGAAGTCGTCTACCAGGATGCGCTGATCCCCATCACCGACGCGGACGACGACGACGCGTGGGCGGCGAAGTTCGATCCGCGCGTGATGCTCGCGCCGGCCACCGCCGCCGTGACGAACGCGAGCGCCAACAAGGTTGCGGCGCGAGTGGATCGGCGCTACCTCTACATCCGCGCCTATGGCTTCGCGGGGGGCTGCACGAAGGTCGCACTGGCCTTCGGAAGCTCCGCGGCCGAAGCAACGAAGGGAATCCAGCTCGCCGAAAACGAGTGGGTCGCCTTCGACGCTCTCGACGGCGTGACCGAGCAGGCCGTCCAGGCAATCACCGACGCGGGGACCGCTTCGCTGGCGATCCAGGAGGCGACGTAATGCGCGGCGGGTCGGTCGCAAAGGACCGCTCGTCCGGGTTCATGGCGGGCCTGTGGGGCTCCGGGGTGGACGGAGCACCCGCGATCGCGGCCGATACGGTGCTCGCCGCGGGGGCCAACATCCGCCATTACACCACGCTGGCTCTGGTGACGTTCGTGCTCCAGCCGGCGACGACCGACCGCTATATCGAGGTGCGCGCCTCGGTCAGGATCACTGGCGGGGCCGGGGCCAAGATCAGCGCCGAGGCGCGGGGGGACGGCTCCACGAACGCCGGCGGCGCGGCCTGCAACGATAACGGGACCGGGAGCCTGAGCGGAGCGGCGGGGGCGGGCGCCGGCGCCGTCCGGGTCTTCGCTCGCGCCGGCTCCGACCACACCGTGAGCGCGAAAGGCGGCAACGCTGCGGCCTCTGTCACCGGCACAAACAACGGCGCCAACCCCAACGGCGCGGGCGGGAAAACGCACACGAATGCCCACCTTCGCGTGCGCAACATCAACGCCGCCCCTTACGAGCTGAATCCGAACCTCCCACAGACCCCCAACGGCACCGTCGACGCGAATAACACGGCCGGCGGGGCGGGGGCGGGAAGCACGGTTCACCCCACCGAAGCGGTGAAGGACGTCATCCGGGATCTGTGGCACGAGATAGTACACGGCCCAAACGTGCTCGGGGACGGCGGCGCAGGCGATACGCGGATCTTCTGGAGCCAGGGCGGGTCGAGCGGTGCGTCGGGGCAGTCCTACAACAACAACGGCGGAACGGCCGGCGGGCCGGGTGGCGGCGCCGGCGGCGCCGGCCTGGTCGGCGCAGGCGGAAGCGGCGGGACGGGCTCCGCGAGCACCACGGCCTTTGGGACCTGGGTCGTCGCCGGCACGGCGGGATCGGGCGGCGGGGGAGGCTGCCTGGCGATCGGGATCTACGAGACGGCGACGAACGTCACCGTCACGGCGAGCGGCGGGAACGGCTCGCGCGGGCAGAACGGCCGCGCCGGTTCCGGAATCCCCAGCCCGCTCGGCGGCGGGGGAGGCGGCGGGGGAGGCGGGGGCGGGATCGCGATCGGCGGCACGAAGACCGGCTCCGGAATCACGGTCGAAGCGGCCGGCGGGACGGGGGGCGGTCGAGGGGACGACGAGGCCGGCACGCCGACCGCGACCGGCGGCGCCAACGGCGGGGCCGGATTCACGGCCACGCTGACCCTGGGGGTCGCATGAAGCCGACGACCCACATTCTCCTGTGCCCCGGCTGCCAGGCCTTCATGGGGACGCTCACGCTGGAGCGCCCACGGCTGCCCTGGTGGGACGATTACTTCTGCCGTCCCTGCGGGGAGAACCCGGCGATCAACCGCCTGCCGTCGCCCGAGCTCCGGGCGTGGGTGCTCGCCCTCCGTGAACTCTGGATCCGCGACCGCCAGGCCGGTGCGCGTCCGCAGAAGGTGCTGGTCTACAACGCCCGGAGGGCAGCATGAACGGCGGGGGACGGATCATCGCTCCGGTGGGCTTCGGACGGCTGAACAAGCTTCAGACGTCTATCAACTTCGCGACGGCTGGCTGGAACGAAGTCCGGTCGCACGAGGTTTTCACCGTCACCGGATTCGTTTCGGCTCTGGTCTTCTACCGGGTCACGCAGAGCCTCACCTCGGGCGGCGCGGCGACGGTGGCTTTCGGCGATCAGGGCAGCACGGGGCGCTACTCGGCCGCGCAGGCATACACCAACCTGACCGCCGGGAACCTGGTGTCCCCCGGGGCCACGGTTTCCGCGTTCCTGCGCCTGTGGAACAACTACTTCGTCTCCGGCACCAGCAACAACGCGGACAACGTCTACATCGACTGGGACCTCGGCTACGAGATCGCCGCCGCCGCGCTCACCGGCGGGATCATCGAGGCGACCTGCTTCTGGACGCCAATCTCAGATGGAGCCACGGTCGCCCTCGGCAACGGGGAGGCGCTCTAATGGCCATCATCAAGTGCCCGAAGTGCCCCACCGATCCCCAGGATTCCACCAAGGGGACGGGCAAGGTCCGCTCCGATCCCATCGAGGTCATCACCGAGCAGGGCGTGAAACACACCATTCGCCGCCTGGAGCCCTGTTGGCTCTGCGCTGGCGAGGGAAAGATCGACAAGGTGAGCTGATGCGTATCGGACTGCTGCTCCGGGAAGCCGGCCTCTGGATCGCCCACGGCCTGCTCGCGCTCCTCATGGCGTCGACGCTGGGCGGGTGCGCCTTCTGGGAAAAGGCGCAGCAGTACGTGCCGGCGGTGGAGGCCTGCTTCTACACGAAATACGGCAAGGTCTGCGCGGTGAAGGTCGACGGCAAATGGATGATCCGCGCGGACCTGGGGCCCGAGGAGCGCGCCGAGGCGGAAGCGGAGATCAATCGTCGGGAGGATGGGCCGTGAGCAAGCAGCAGAAAATCGCGGCGATTCTCGCAATCCTGCTCGGCGTCGGCGGCGCCGGTGCGGGCGCCAGCCTGGCCGAGCGAGTGCGCGCCGTCGAAGTGGCGCAGGAAAAGGAAACGAAACGGCTCGACCGCATCGAAGGAAAGCTCGACGCCATGCTGTCGACGTTCGGTGTTCGTTACGAGCCCAGGGGGAACTAATGGACCCGATCACGATCGGCGACAACCTCTGGCGCCAGGCCTACGAGCTGGTCGAAAAGCGCCTGTCGATGGACGGAGCCGCGTACGGGGAGGCCGCCAAGCGCAAGGTCGCAGAGATCAAGGATTTCTTCGACCACTACGGCCCGCAGGTCGATGAGAAGCGCCCCGATATCATCACCGGGCTTGGCGAGGCCTACGACGTGCTGGTCGAAGGCGCGTCCGAGCACCTGCGCACGATCACGCCCTCGCCGCTTTGGGTCGGCCTGAAGACGTTCGGGACCGACGTCGCCCAGCGCACCGCCTCCGCGGCTTCCGCCGTCGGAGACGCGGCCGGCGCGATCGGAAAGAACCTCCATAAGATCGCCATCGGCCTGGCCGTGGCCGCCGGCGCGGTTGCCGTCGCCATAGGCCTTTCGAAGATCCGCCGCAAGCCCTAATACCCCACCCCAGCTCTCCGGGCCCTCCCGGAGCAACGCCCCCGCGGAAAAGCGCGACGCGGGGGCGGTCTACCTACAGCCCTCTGACCGCGCGAGAAACTCGCAGACGGCCTTTTTCGCGGGCGCTAAGGGTCTCGGACGACCTCCATGTCGTCCTCACCCTCTCGCGGCCTTCTGGCGCGCTTCCCTGGCAGCGGCTTCCGCAGAACGACGTTATGGTTGCCCTTGGAACCGTCGTGCATGTGCAGGTCGACGACGACCCAGCCGTTGACGAACTCAATTCTCGCCTCAAGGGTGTCGATCAGCCACCCCTTAGGGATCAGATCAGCCATGCGGTTTCCTCCCCGCCGGTCCCGCGCCGAAGCGCGGGGCTTCCTCGTCTCTGGGATCCTGCGCGAAGCGCAACCCCTCTGGGAATACTCTGGAGAACGTTATAAGGGGTTACCAGATTTGGTAACCCCACGTACCAGAGTTGGTAACTCAGTGGGTTACCAGATTTGGTAACCCAGGAATGTTCGTGGAAATTTGTTGCAATCCGAATGGGTGAAGGTCAAACTTCGTAGGACGTTGCTGTACCCGCTCCGGTCTTTGAAAATCGGAGCGGGGGCCGCCGGCCCGCTACCACACGATGCCGACGACCCCCGCAAAGCGCGCGAGGTGTGAAGTACTGCGCCTCGAAAGGGCGCCCTGCTGGGCGCAAGTTTTCGAAGATCCACTTCTCAGCACTTCGTTACGTCTCTTCCCAAAAAAGCGAGGGTGACGGGGCTCGAACCCGCAACATCCGGATCGACAATCCGGTAGCCGTCTGTCCAACACGCCAATGCCTCCTTTCCTCGAATGTTTCATCGGCTCGATGTGAGCCGATAGATTAGCAGGAACTCCCGGGGGAGGAAAGGAGCTGCGGCATGGTCTCCCGCACGTGGCGGGAGAGGGTGGGGGAATACCTGGAGCAGTACAGCGCTCTGTATCACCGGCCGGCGTCCCGGCTTTCGTCCATCGGCGTGTTGCGCGAGTTCGAAGTCTTCCTGGCGTCCCGCAACGGGGCGCAGGTTGAGCTGCGGGGTATCGAGCAGGCGGATATCCTCGGTTACCTCCGTTTCAAGCTCAGCCAGGGCCGCGCGCAGGCGACGGCCAACAAGCACGTCCGGACCCTCCGGGCCTTCTTCCGCTGGTGCGTCGATCGGAAGGCTGTCCGGGAGGATCCGACGCACGGGGTCAGGCCGCTGAAGATCGTTCGGCGGCGTCCCCCGATCCCGGACAAGGCCGACGTGATGAAGCTGCTTTTCTTCCTGGAGTGCCGGAAGGACCAGCTCTTCATCGACCTGGTGACGTTCGTCGCCAACACCGGACTGCGCTCCGGGGAGCTGGTCTACGTGCGGCCGGAAGACGTGAGCCTTGAGCGCCGCGCCCTGATCGTCCGCAACGATGCTGAGCACCGAACGAAAGATAACGACGAGCGCCTGGTGCCGCTGAACGACAAGGCCCTAGAAGTCGTGGGCCGCTGGCTGCCGCTACGCGAGCAGCGCGGCGGGCACCTGCTTTTCTTCGGCCACAAGCCGGCCGACGTGAAGAACCTGGCGCACAAGTTCAAGCGCAGGACCAAGGCGGCCGGGGTGCCGTCGATCACCTTCTATTCGCTGCGCCACCTTTTCGCGACGACCGCAGCGGCGAAGATGACTCCGACTCAGCTCGCCGCCGTGATGGGCCATGCGGATCCGAGAACCACCCACCGCTGGTACATCCACGAGCACGCGCTCACCTTGACGGTCCCGCCGGTCATCTAAGCAGACCCGAGCCTTACCTCTCTCGCCGTGGGGCGGGCGGCCCACAACCGCCCGCCCCCGGTCTTTACCTCGAAACTCAAAAGGAGCCGCTATGCCACATTCCAAACCGCAACCGATCCAGGGCTTTCAGTGCCGCGAATGCTGGAACGTGTATTACTCGCCGACGACGGCCTATCGCTGCGCGAAGGCCGATGTCTACCGGCGCCGCATCATGGCCGGTCTAGATCCGTCCGGGCCGCGCCCCGAAAAGAAGGCGAAGGGCGCCTAGCCCGTGATGCCTGCAGAGAGAGGGGAAGCCGGCGCCGCAAAGTCCAAGGGGCGGTCGATCCACGTCGATACCCGCTGGCTTCGGCGACTGATGCGCAAGGCCTCCGGGACGGACTGGCTGGTTTTCTCCGTGATGGAAGGGGAGGCGTCTTTTGAGACGGGGCGCGGCTTGAAAATCTCGATCGCCGCGATCGCGGAAGAGCTTGGAATGGCCAAGCCGCACGTCTCCCGCGCCATCGCCCGCCTGCGAGCCTTCGGAGTCATTCGCTTGGATAAGCCAGCAACAAACAAGGCTTGCGCCGAATACAGCATCGTGCCGATGCGCCCCGGCGTCGCCGGTGGGAACCCGTCGAGAGTAGACAGAAAGCGTAGCGGCTCGCTGTCGAGGGTAGGCGGGTTCCAATCGGTGCCGCCGCGGGCGAAATGCGGGACCTGCAACGACACCGGGGAAACTGCGATCGCGGTTGGACCGAAAGGGCCCGTCATGGGCCCATGCTCCTGCACCAAGCGGGGGCGCCGATGAGCTACTGCCAGGAATGTCTGCACGCCTGCCACGGGAAAGCGATTTGCCCAAGGCGGGAATACGACTCAGGAGCGCGGGAGGATTGCGCCTGCCGCGCCTGCACCTGCCGCGAATGCCTCTCGGGTAACCTCCTAAAGCTGGCCAGGGGGATGCGCGAGGCGCTTTCGCCTCAGAAGGAAAGGAGCCGCTGAATGGTGACCCTCTCGCGAGGTGCCCTCGTGCTGTTTACGTTCCTGCTGTTCCTGGCCGGCGGAATCTTCGGCGCGGGCGTGGTCATGGTGGCGCGGCCGAAACCGGCGCAGTTCGTGACCGAGGCCGTATCGCAGGGCTCGAAGGCGATCGGCGAAGGGCTCGCCGTCTTGGCGAGCGGCGCAGACGCTACGTGCGCGAGCTGCGGGCAGGCGCTCCCGCGCGCTGGGGGTGGAAAGTGAGCGCGCCGAACACCGGAGACGGAATCCCGGGGATCCCCCCGTGGGTCACCCAGGGGATGGACGACGACGCCAAGCGGATCAAGAGCGACATCGAGCGTCGGGTGAAGGCGTCCTTCGAGTACGGCCGCCGCATCGGCTGGAACGAAGCCCGCGCCGCGCTCCTGAACCGCCTGCAGGAGTACGGCAAGGATTCCCTCGTCTGCAAGGCGCTCGCGGAGCTGGTCGAGGTGGAGGGCCGCGACGATGAGTAACACCGGAGGGGCAATCCGCAAGCGGCGCGTCCCCAAGCTCACCTACGAGAAGCCCTACGGCGTGCAGGAATCGCGCATGAGCTGGGGGTGGAATTCCATCCACGGGACGAGGCTGGCGGCGGTCCGCGCGGCCGACCGCCTGGCCAAGCGCCTTCGGCGCCGCGTCGACGTCTACCGATCCGTCCCCGGGGAAATCATCGTGCGCCACGTCTACTCCGCGGTCCCGATGCTCAAGGGGGTGGACCGTGCCTAACACCGGCCCCGCAGTCCCCAACGATGAACAAAGGTCCGTTCCCGGGCGGGGCTATAGGACCGCTGACACAAACGAGAAGGGCCGCGGGCGCCGCCCCGCCCCGGCCCGCCCCAGCACCGGCCCCGCAGTCCGGCCCCTCGTGCTGTCCATCTTCCCGGGGATCGGGCTTCTCGATCGCGCATTCGAGGAGGAGGGCTTCACCGTCGTTCGCGGCCCGGACCTTCTCTGGGGCGGCGACGTCCGGACGTTCACCCCGCCGGCGGGCGTCTTCGCCGGCGTGATCGGCGGCCCGCCTTGCCAGGCGTTCTCGGCGCTGGCGAACATCGTCCGGGCGAAGGGCTGGAAGACGAAGCCCAACATGATCCCGGAGTACGAGCGCATCGTGAAGGCCGCCGCGCCGGCGTGGTTCGTGATGGAGAACGTCCCCCGCGCTCCCCTGCCCTCCGTCGAAGGCTATGCGGTCCGGTCCTACACGGTCGACAACCGCCTGTTCGGCGGCCAGCAGCACCGGGAGCGGAAGATCACCTTTGGCTCGCTCGAGGGAATTCGCTTCCCGCTCCTGGAAGAGGCGTTCAACTGCAAGATCGAGGCCGAAGTCCATCGGGCCGTCCAGGCGGCCGACGGCAAGCGCAACGGGTGGGGCAACCGCTTTCGCGTCAAGGCCGGGAAGTTCTCGACGGAGCAACTGACCTGGGAGAAGGCCTGCGAGCTGCAAGGGGTCCCGCCCGACTTCCTGAAGGAGGCGCCCTTCACGAAGGAGGGCCGCTGGCGGTGCCTCGGAAACGGGGTCCCGCTGCACACCGGACGCGCGATCGCGCGCGCGGTCAAAAAGGCGGTGCCCGCATGAGCACCGGACAGCCCATCCCCATCCGAAGCGCGCGCAGGCGCGCGGACGTCTTCGACTTCCTGAAGCTGAGGTACGCCGCCGGGCTGACCGCGCCGCAGGCGGCCGCGGCCCTCAACGTCTCCTACCAGACGGTCTGGCGGTGGGAGACGGGCAGGCACCCGATTCCGCGCATGGCGTTCATGGCCCTGGAGCTGATCGTACTGAGGGGGAAGGCATGAGCACCGGAGGAGAGATCCGGTACTGCGGATTCGCGGGGTGCCTCGGTCACGTGGCCGACGCGCCCCCGCGGCGGTCCTGGTGGAGCCGCGCGCGCTGGTTCGTCCTGGGGATGTTGCTGCCCCAGGTCTTCGTCTGGTGGTCCCTCTTCGTCGCGAAGGAGTGCCGATGAGCACCGGAGCGGATGTCCCCACGCTGCACATCCAGACGTCGGTAGCCGCCGACGGGGCTGAATGGCTGACGATCACGCTCTCGGGTTGCGGGGAGGACGCGTCCTGCCTCACGATCCCGCTGTCGAGGTCGGGCGTCATCATCGCCATGCTGACCCGGGCCGGATCGCAGCACCGCTACGAGGGCGCGCTGAAGGTGCAACGGGACGGGGTGACCATGCTTCACGAGACGTCGGAGCGGAGGGTCACATGACCACCGGATCGGGCGTCCCTCGACGGCAGGCCGCCTCTCACCCGCGGCGCGGCATGGGCGCTGCGCCGCCGCTTGCGGGACGCCGCGGCGGTCCCTGGAGGCGGAGCTCCGGGGGCGGGCGAAAGGCGGCGTCCGTCGAGTGGCCGCCCGCCTGGTCGCCTTTCTCTCCACCGGGGGTGATTCGATGAAGCGCGCCGCGCTCTACGCTCGCGTCTCGACCGACGACCACGGCCAGAACCCGGAAACGCAGCTCCTGCCGCTCCGGGAGTACGCCAGGCGGGCCGGGTGGGAGTGGGCCGACTACGCCGACCACGTGAGCGGGGCCCGGCCCCGCCGCCCGCAGCTCGACCTGGTGCTCCGCAAGGTCCGCGCGCGCCAGCTCGACGTGCTGGCCGTGACCCGGCTCGATCGCCTGGCGCGCTCCCTGCACCTGCTGCTGGAGCTGCTGGCCGAGCTTAAGGCCTACGGGTGCGACCTGGTAGTTACAGAGCAGCAGATCGACACGACGACCCCGGGCGGTCGGCTCTTCCTCCAAATGATCGGCGCCTTCGCGGAGTTCGAGCGGGCGTTGGCCGCCGATCGCACGCGCGACGGCATGGCGCGGGCCCGCGCGGAGGGCAAGCGGATCGGCCGGCCGGCGGCGCAGTACGACCGGAAGGAGCTGCGCGCCCGCTTCGAGCGCGGGGAGTCCCTGTCGGCGATCGGACGGGCCCTGGGGGTGGACCGAACCACCGTGAAAAAGGGGCTCCGGGACCTCGGACTGATTCCCAAGGACTTACGCCCGGCCGCTGTGGCTGGGGAATAACGACCGGTTTTTCGCAGGAAGGGGGAAACGTGACCAGCGCCGGATCCGCAGGCGACGGGCTCCCGCCCGTCCCGACCTCCGAGGGGGACATCCTCTCGAAGCTCGACGCGCTCGTGAAGGAGCAGAAGCGCCTGGCAGCCGCGATGGAAGTGCTCGCCGGCGAGGCCCTCGCGATCAAGAAACAGCGCGAAGAGCTGGCGCCGCTGGTGGCGCAGCTCAAGGCCCGCTTCGTGGACCCGGCCACGGGGCAGGTCAAGAAATCCTTCCTCGGCTCGCTCTTTGGAGGGTAACGCCATGCCTCAGCAGATCGCAGAGACGGCCTTCGCCGTCTACCTCGGGATGAATCTCTATTGGTTCACCCGCTGGGCCGTCGGCGCCGCCGTGCGCACGTGGACGGTCGCCATGATGCAGCGCTTGGCCAAGCGCAAGCCCGACCCGTCCGCGAAGGCGGCGGCCAAGCACGCCACGCAGCACGCCGCGCAGCAGAAGGAGCCCAACCCGTGAGGGCCCCCCGCGGCAGCCCTCAACCCGGCGTCCAGCGCGCGGAGATCCTCTCGCACGTGCGCGCGGGCAAGCTCTCCCGCAACAAGGCCGCGAAGATGCTTGGCCTTTCCCGCCAGTACGTCGGCCGTTTGGTCGCCGACCTCGAAAAGAAGGAGCGCACGCCCATGCCGATACCGACTTCCACCGAAATACCCCTGGTTACGGCGACGGAAAACACCCCGCCGCCGGGGGCCGCGCCCCCGCTTTCATCCCCCGAGGGCCGCTCGGCGCTCGACGACCTCCTGCGCCAGGCGCAGAGCGCCCCCGGGCCGAGCACCCAAACCGGCACGCCTCCGCCATTCACGCCCGAAGTGATCACCGGCGGGGCGGCCGATCCGGAGGAGCAGGCCGCCGGGGAGGAGCTCGCCAAGATGGTGGCCGGCGGCTTCGCGCCCTACGTCGCCTCGCGCGTGTATTCGATCAAGCAGAGCGACCCGCGCCTGGACTCGATCCGGAAGCCGAGCGCCTTCACGTCTCTGGCCCTCAAGCGCAATCACGCAATCTGTGGGGCGCTCGGGAAGCTCACCGGCGGATGGATCGGGATCGGGATCGCCGTCGGCGTCGAGATCTGGCGCGGGATCATGGTCGGTCAGGAGCTGGACCTGCCGCACGCCCCCGATGACCGGCCCACCACAGCCGGCCAGGTCGGTCCGCGGCCGGTGCCGCTCGCGGAACCCGACGAGGATGAGGAAGATGAGGAGCGGGATCCCGTCATCCCGCCTCAGCAGGGCCCGCCCGCGCCGGCCTTCTCGATCCGCGCCGCGAAGATGGCGGCGAGCGCGCAGAGGGCCACGGGATGAGCGGATGGACGAAGGGGGGCGTCAAGGCCTACGTCGGGATCACCCGCTGCGGGAAGACCACGCTCGCAATCAAGCACTCCCGCCTGGAGGCGGCCGAGACGCGCTTCCCGATCGTGACCCTGGACATAGGCCGGGCGCTCTCCTTCGCCGGCTATCCTCACGCCTCTGGCGCCGATGAGGTGCTGTATGACCTCTACGTCCGGCGAGTCCATCCCAAGGTCTGGACGCCCCCGCTCCGGTGCGCCGACCCGAAGTGTAAGCACCGGGATATTCGATGCGCGGCCGTCGCCGAGCGGGCGAAGTTCTGGAAGACGCTCCAGTTCCACGGGGCCGCGCACGTCCTTTGCGACGAAATCCGCCACATCGCTTCGCACGAGTGGATCGAGCCCGCCTTCGTGGAGGCCGTAACGGTCTGGGGCCACGGCCGGCGGGGGCCGGTGAGCTACTACATCACCGCGCAACGGCCCGCCTTTGTACACCGGGACCTATGGCAAGCCTGTGATTCGATCTACGTGTTCAAGCTGGCCCCCGGCGCCGACCTCGATCGGATGGTGCACGAGTATGGAATCAGCCCGGAGAAGAACAAGGCCTTTGGGAGGGGACAGTGCGATGAAGTCAAGCTCGGATTCGACGACCAAGCGAAAGGGAGACGCGCGCCGGCAGCCGCGGGCCCGGAGGGCGGCGCCGACCACACTCCCGATCAAGGTGTGGCCGACCCCGCAGCTCCTCCTGCGGTATGAAGCGGCGCTCGAAAAGCGCGGGCTCGACGTCTCGCGCTCTGGGCATATCTGCGTCCTGATGGACGCCTTCGCCGTCGCGAACGGCTGCTGATCGTCGACCCGGAAGCGCCCCCGTCGTAGGTCCCACCGTCGCCCCCGCCACGGCACCCCCTGCCGTTCTGCGCTCCGTTCCTCCCTCGCCACGAGTAGATCCGTGGCGTGGACTCGATGGCCCTGGAGGAGAGGACATGAGCATTAAGAAAGCCGGGCGACTGGCGCTCGTCACGGCCGGCGGCGTGGCCGGCGCGCGCGTCTCCGTCGCCGTCTCGCAGCC
>Ga0196963_10001748_pt1 | contig 14022 bp, 18 predicted proteins | sample S1_5metaG_FD_148600 | JGI IMG/M metagenome (GOLD analysis project Ga0196963, IMG submission 148600) | Soil microbial communities from Anza Borrego desert, Southern California, United States - S1_5 | ecosystem: Environmental > Terrestrial > Soil > Desert | place: USA: California | collected... | reverse complement strand
GGTCGTGCAGGCGGCACCGACCGGCTTCTCGGCGTTCGTGACCCCGCACGGCGACGTCGTCGACCACACCGACCTCGGCGCTCGGGAGATCCTCCACGCGACCGTCGAGCTCCGCCGCGGCAGGACCCTCTACACGCGCCTGGGCGACGGACCCTTCGTGGTCGGTGCAGTCCTCGTGCTCCTGGGCACAATGCGCAGGTGGCGAAGGACCACGACCACGGGCACGAGCACGGGCCGCACGGGCACACGCACGACCACACCGCCGCCATCGACGACGCCCTGACGGCGAGCAACGAGGGCATCCGCGCCCTGAAGATCAGCCTCGCCGGCCTCGGGATCACCGCCGCGCTGCAGGTCGTGATCGTGATCATGAGCAGCTCGGTGGCGCTGCTCGCCGACACGATCCACAACTTCGGCGACGCCCTGACGGCCATCCCGCTCGGCGTGGCCTTCGTCCTCGGCAAGCGGCCGCCGACGAAGCGCTACACGTACGGCTTCGGTCGGGCCGAGGACCTCGCCGGCGTGTTCGTCGTGCTCATGATCGCCGCCAGTGCCGCGGTCGCGGGCTACGAGGCCGTCGACCGGCTGCTCGACCCCCGCGACGTCGAACGGATCCCGTGGGTGATCGGCGCCGGCATCATCGGCTTCGCCGGCAACGAGCTCGTGGCGATGTACCGCATCCGCGTCGGCCGGCGCATCGGCAGCGCCGCCCTCGTCGCCGACGGGCTCCACGCCCGCACCGACGGCCTCACCTCGCTCGCGGTCGTCGCGGGCGCGATCGGCGCCGCCCTCGGGTGGCAGCACGCCGATCCCGCCGTCGGCCTCCTGATCACCGTCGCCATCCTCGGGATCGCCCGCAGCGCGGCGCGCGACATCTACCGGCGGCTCATGGACGCCGTCGATCCCGCGCTGGTCGAGGAGATCGAGCACGTGCTCGGCCACGTGGACGGCATCGAGGCCGTGGACCGCGTGCGCGTGCGCTGGAGCGGCCACGAGCTGTTCGCCGAGATCGAGATCGTGTGCGACGCCGGCCTCACCCTCGCCGATGCGCACGCGATCGCCGAGCGCGGCGAGCACGAGCTGCTGCACGAGGTGCCGCGGCTCTCACAGGCGACGATCCACGTCGACCCGTCCGGCGACGGCCACCACGAGTCGACGTCGCACCATCGCGATCAGAGGGACTCGAGGAACTCCCGCTGAGCGCCGGCCTCGGGGCCCGCCATGGGCCGGTTCGAGGCGACTGTCGCGATGGCGTCGTCGAGCGACACACCCAGGCGCATGAGCAGCGCGGCCGCCATCGTCCCCGCCCGACCGATGCCGGCGCCGCAGTGCACGAGCAGCACCTCGCCGCGCTGCACGCGCTCGACGAGGGCATCGAGGAAGTGCTGGGCGGTCTCGACGGTCGGCGCGTGCAGATCGGGCACGGGGAACCAGACGGCGCGTGCCGGCTGGTTGTCGCGCAGCCACTGCACGTACGCGGGGTACCGGTCGGCGAGCTCGGCCGACTGGCTCAGGCACACGGCCGTCGTCGCGCCCGTCTTGGCGAACGCGATCTCGACGTCGGGGCCGATGAAGTGCTTGCCGCACAGCCACAGCCCGCCGGGCACGCCCTCCGGCAGCGGGATGCGGTCGGCGCCGCCGTTGCGCGACCGCTCGGCGCGCCAGTCGATCTCGGTCACAGCTCGATCATGACGGTGACCGGTCCGTCGTTGACGAGCTCGACCTGCATGTCGGTGCGGAACCGGCCGGTGGCGACGGTGGCGCCGAGCGCTCGCAGCGCCGTGCACACCTCCTCGACCAGGGGCTCGGCGCGCTCGGGTCGCGCCGCCGCGATCCACGACGGCCGGCGGCCGCCGCTCGTGTCGCCGTAGAGGGTGAACTGCGACACGACGAGCACCTCGCCCGACGTGTCCGCCACTGACCGGTTCATCACCCCCGCGTCGTCGGCGAAGACACGCAGGTGCCACAGCTTCTCGGCGAGCTTGCGCGCCCGCGCCGGGTCGTCGTCGTGCGTGATGCCGACGAGTGCGCACAGACCGGCGCCGATCGAGCCGACGACCTCGTCGTCGACGCGCACGCACGCCCGCGAGACCCGTTGCACCAGTGCCCGCATTCGGCACGAGACCATAAGGTGTCCCGATGCGTGCGGCGTCGCTCTGGCGCTACCCGGTGAAGTCGATGCAGGGCGAGTCGGTCGCCACGCTCGAGCTCGGGAGCGAGCGGATCCCGGGCGACCGCGAGTGGGGTGTGCGCGACAGCGCGACCGGTGTCGTGCTCACCGCCCGCGAGGCACCACGGCTCATCCACGCCGCCGCTCGGCTCGACGGCGACGGCGTCGTCGTCACGCTGCCCGACGGTCGCGAGCTGCGCGAGGACGACGAGCACACCGACCTCGCCCTGTCCTCCTTCGTCGGCCGGCCCGTGCACCTCGCCCACGCCAAGCGCGACGAGCAGGCGCGCTTCGAGACCCTGTCGGAGTACAGCAGCGGCACACCGACGATGGTCCAGTGGGCGTCGAAGACCGGCTCGTTCAACGACGGTGCCGCCGTGCACGTCCTCACCACTGCCAGCCTCCGCGCCGCGTCCGCGCTGCACCCCGACGGAGCGTGGGACGTGCGGCGCTTCCGACCCAACCTCCTCGTCGAAGCCGACGGCGACGGCGTGTTCCCCGAGGACGATTGGTCCGGTCTGCGCATCGGCGACGTCGTGCTCGAGGTGTTCAAGCAGTCGACGCGCTGCGCCATCACCGCCCGCGCCCAGCCCGGTCTGCCCGAGGATCGAGAGGTTCCTCTGTCACTGGCGCGGAACCGCAGGGCCAAGCTCGGCGTCTACGCACACATCAAGGTCCCGGGAACCATCGCAGCAGGAGCCATCGTCCACCCCACGTGATCACGCTCTCGAACCCCACCTCGACGGTGCAGATCGACCCCGAGACCGGGGGTCGGATCGCGTCGTTCGTCGTCGAGGGCCTCGAGCTGCTGGTCACCGCCGCCGACCGGCCGATCGACTGGGGCTGCTACGTGATGGCGCCGTTCGCCGGGCGGCTGCGCAACGGACGCTTCCGGTTCAACGGGACCGAGCACCAGCTGCCCCGCAACATGGCGCCGCACGCCATCCACGGCACCGTGTTCGACCGGCCGTGGAAGGTCGAGGGCATGGAGCGCGACCGCGCCCTGCTGTCGTGCGACCTGGGCCCGGACTGGCCCTTCGCCGGCCGAGTCGTCCACGAGCTCGTGCTCGGGGACGCGTCGCTCGCGCTGCGGTTGGAGGTGGCCACCGACGAGGAGCCGTTCCCGGCGGCGTGCGGGTGGCACCCGTGGTGGCGGCGCCGGCTGTCACGTGGCGGCCCCGTCGAGGTCGAGCTCGACGCCGAGTCGATGTGGGTGCGCGGGCCCGATGGCATCCCAACCGGTGAGCTCGTCTCGCCCCCGCCGCCGGGGCCCTGGGACGACTGCATGACCGAGCTCCGCGATCCCCCGGTGCTGCGGTGGCCCGGCGCCCTCGAGCTCACCGTCGAGTCGTCCTGTGACGACCTCGTGGTCTTCGACCAGCCCACCCACGCCGTCTGCGTCGAGCCCCAGACCGGACCGCCCGACTCGCTGCGGCTCACGCCCGTCCTGGTCGAGCCCGGCTGGCCGCTCGTGGCCGAGGCGACGTTCTCCTGGCGCCTAGAGGCCTGACCTGGTCTTTTTCGCCGTTCTTGACCGGTCGGTCAACCATCCTGCGAGACTGTCCCCCCTGTGCCCGCAGCCGCCTCCGAGCCCCTTCGCATCGCCTACCTCGTCTACCGCGGCAAGCCGCACGTCGGCGGCCAGGGCGTCTACACCCGCCACCTGACCAAGGCGCTCGTGGAGCTCGGTCACCACGTGGAGGTCTTCAGCGGCCCGCCCCACCCGGTGCTCGACGAGCGGGTCCCGAACCACCGGCTCGAGAGCCTCGACCTCTACCGCGAGCCCGACCCCTTCCGGGTGCCGAAGCTGCGTGAGTTCAAGGACCGCATCGACGTCCTCGAGTTCGCGCTCATGTGCACCGCCGGCTTCCCCGAGCCGCGCACGTTCAGCCTCCGGGCCGCCCGGGCGTTGAAGGACCGCGTCGACGACTTCGACCTCGTGCACGACAACCAGTGCCTCGGCACGGGCCTGCTCGACATCATGGAGATGGGCCTGCCGGTCCTCGGCACGATCCACCACCCCATCACCCAGGACCGCCGCATCGAGCTGGAGAACGCGGCCACGTTCCGCAAGCGGCTCACGTTCCGCCGCTGGTACGGCTTCACGAAGATGCAGACCAAGGTGGCGCGCCAGCTCGAGCGCATCATCACCGTCTCGCACTCGAGCCACGAGGACATCGTCAAGGACCACGGCGTCGACCCCGCCAAGCTGCACGTGGTCAACGTCGGCGTCGACCCGCTCCAGTTCCGGCCGCTCCCGCACGTGAAGCGCGTGCCGGGGCGCCTGATGTGCACCTCGTCGTCGGATGTCCCGATGAAGGGCGTCGTGCACCTCATGGAGGCGGTCGCCAAGATCCGCACCGAGCGCGACGACGTGCACGTCACCGTCATCGGCAAGCCCAACCCCGACGGCGCGGTGATGACCACCATCAAGCGCCTCGGCATCGAGCCGCACGTGAAGTTCGTCTACGGCGTCAGCGACGAGCGCATCGTCGAGCTCTACGCCGAGTGCGAGCTCGCCGTCGTGCCGTCGCTGTACGAGGGCTTCTCGCTGCCCGCCGTCGAGGCGATGGCGTCGGGTGCGCCGCTGGTGGCCACGACCGGCGGTGCGGTCGGCGAGGTCGTCGGGCGCGACGGCACCACCGCCGCGCTCGTGCCGCCGGGCGACGCCGGCGCGCTGGCGCACACGATCCTCGAGCTGCTCGCCGATCCGGTGCGCCGTGCGTCGATCGCCGAGGCCGGCCGCAAGCGGGTCCTCGACAGCTACTCGTGGCAGGCGTGCGCCGAGCGCACCGTGGAGCAGTACCGCGCCCTGCTGGCCGAGACGAAGGTGCGCCGTCCCTGATGCTGACCTGCCGGTACGACTGGCTCGGGCTGCAGCCCGGCGACCGTGTCCTCGATCTCGGCTGCGGGGCCGGACGGCACGCGTTCGAGGCGGCGCGCCGCGGCGGCCACGTGGTCGCGTGCGACCTCGACCTCGCCGAGCTGAAGGATGTGCGCGGGCTGTTCGGTGCCATGGCCGAGGCCGGCGAGATCAGCGCCGGTGGCGGCGTCGCCGTGAACGGCGACGCCCTGCGCCTGCCGTTCCCGGACGCGACCTTCGACCGGATCATCGCTTCCGAGGTGATGGAGCACATCCCCGACGACGCCGGCGCGGCGCGCGAGCTGTTCCGCGTGCTGAAGCCGGGCGGGACGATGGCGGTGACCGTGCCGTCGTGGCTGCCCGAGCAGATCTGCTGGGCGCTCTCGGAGGAGTACCACGCACCGTTCGTCGAGGGCGGCCACGTGCGCATCTACACCGAGGCCGTGCTGCGGCGCCGGCTGCGGGACGCGGGCTTCGCGCCGGGCGCCGCCCATCACGCCCACGCCCTCCACTCGCCGTACTGGTGGTTGAAGTGCGCCGTGGGGCCGCGCAACGACTCGCACCCGCTGGTGCAGGCGTACCTTCGCCTCCTCACCTGGGACATCGCCGAGGCGCCGCTCGTGACCCGCGTCGCCGACCGCGTGCTCAACCCGGTGCTCGGCAAGTCGCTCGTCGTCTACGCGTCGAAGAAGAAGCAGGCGGCGTGATGCTCAGCCGCGCCGAGCTCGACCTCACCGTGCAGTCGATCGCCGACGTGCAGCTGTCCAACGGGATGATCCCGTGGTTCCCCGGTGGCCACGCCGACCCGTGGAACCACGTCGAGGCCGCCATGGCGCTCGCCCTCGGCGGGCGTCGCGACGAGGCCGAGCGCGCCTACGAGTGGCTCGTCCGCATGCAGCGCGAGGACGGCTCGTGGCATCAGTACTACCTGGCCGACCGCGTCGAGGAGCACAAGCTCGACACCAACGTGTGCGCCTACGTCGCCGCCGGCGTGTGGCACCACTGGCTGCTGTTCCGCGACCTCGGGTTCCTCGAGTGGATGTGGCCGACCGTCGAGCGCGCCATCGACTGGGTGCTCGAGCTCCAGAAGCCGCGCGGCGAGATCATCTGGGCCCGGCACGCCGACGGCACGCCGTGGTCGTACGCGCTGCTGACCGGCTCGTCGTCGATCGCCCACTCGCTCCGGTGCGCGATCGCGTGTGCCGACGTGCTCGGCCACGAGCGGCCCGACTGGGAGCTGTCGGCGGCCCGGCTCGCCTCGGTGATCCAGCACGAGCCCGACGCGTTCGAACCCAAAGACCGCTGGGCGATGGACTGGTACTACCCCGTGCTCACCGGCATGGTCCTCGGTGACGCCGGGCGCGATCGGCTGAAGGCGGGCTGGGACCGCTTCGTCGTCGAGGGCCGCGGCACGCGGTGCGTCGAGGACCGCCCGTGGATCACCGCCGCCGAGACGTGCGAGTGCGTGCTCGCCCACCTCGCCGTCGGCGAGGACGACAAGGCGGTCGCGCTGTTCGAGTGGGCGCAGGCGCTGCGCGAGCCGGACGGCTCGTACTGGACCGGCATCGTCTTCCCCGAGGACAAGCACTTCCCGGGTGGCGAGCGGTCGACCTACACGGCCGCGGCCGTCGTGCTCGCCGCCGACGCCCTCGCCCGCAGGTCCTCGGCCTCGGGGCTCTTCGTCGCCCACGACGACCTCCCCGACCTCATCTCCCTGCACTGAGGCAGGATCTGCGGTCGTGAAGACCGCGGGGATCCGCCACATCCACCTGCTCGTCGCCGACCTCGAGCGGTCGATGCGCTTCTACTCGGGCGCCTTCGGCATGGAGGAGAAGTTCCGCGACGGCGACGACCTCGTCTTCATGAACACACCCGGCAGCCACGACTCGCTCGCGCTCCACCTGGTGCACGACGACGAGCGGGTCGGCACCAGCGGCGGCTACGAGCACTTCGGCATCACCGTGCTCGACCGCGAGCGGCTCGACGATGCCATCGCCGAGATCGTCGCCCACGGTGGCGAGCTCGTCGAGAAGGGCGAGCACGCGCCGGGCGTGCCGTACGCGTACGTCCGGGACCCGGACGGCTACGTCATCGAGATCTGACTGCCTACGGCCGGGTGCGGGTCAGGACGCGCAGCGAGCCCGTGGCCGACAGCTCGCGGAAGCCGTCCTTGAGGGCGCGCTGGTAGATCTCGAACGGCGGGCGGCCGCCGTCCTTCGGGTCGGGGAACACGTCGTGGATGCAGAGCAGACCGCCGAGGGCGACGCGGCGCGACCAGGCCTCGTAGTCGGCGTGGGCGGGCTCGGATCCGTGGCCGCCGTCAATGAAGACGAGGGCGCACGGGGTGGCGAAGTAGGCGGCGATGGTCACCGACTCGCCGACGACGGCGATGACGTTCTTGTCGAGCCCGGCGGCGTGGATCGAGCGCCGGAACCACGGCAGCGTGTCCATGAGCCCGGTCTCGGGGTCGACCACGTCGGGATCGTGGTGCTCCCACCCCGTCTGGTTCTCCTCCGACCCGCGGTGGTGGTCGACGGCGAACAGCACCGTCTCGCGCTGCTGGGCGGCGGCGCCGAGGTAGATCGACGACTTCCCGCAGTACGAGCCGACCTCGACGAACGGCGCGCCCGGCACGAGCAGCCCGGCCTCGCACCCGGCGGCGTGCAGCGCGAGGCCCTCGTCGGGCGGCATGAAGCCCTTGACCGACTCGGCGAGCTCTCGGAGCGCGGGATGCACGGCGGGCTACGGTACGGCCAACCAACCGGGGAGTCCGCGCGCACCGCGGGCTGAGAGGGGCGAAGGCGTCGCCCGACCCGCAGAACCTGCTCCGGGTCATGCCGGCGAAGGGAGAACCGATGAAGGCGAAGCCTGCGGAGCCAACTCGGGGCACGGCTCTTGACGAGCGAGACCTCGAACCGCCGCTCACCCTCGACGTCGAGCCGGCGCGCACCCTCGGCACCGCCGACCAGGTCGTGCTGTGGTGGAACCTCGGCATCTCCTTGCTGCTGCCGGTGACGGCGACGTTCCTGCTGGCGCCGGGCATGTCGCTGGTGGCGTGCCTCGTCGCCATCGCCGTCGGCACCGTCATCGGCAACGTGCTGCTCGGGCTCGGCGCCCGGGCGGGAGCGGAGACCGGCGCGCCGGCGATGGTGCTGCTGCGCGGGCTCTTCGGTCGGGGCGGGTCGTACCTGCCGACGGTGGCGAACCTCGCCCAGTGCATCGGCTGGGCGACCTTCGAGATCGTGATCATCGCCGAGACCGCCGACCGCGTCATCGGAGGTGGTTGGCGCTGGCCGTGCGTGCTCGCCGCCGGCGTGCTGGCGACGCTGATGGCAGTGCGGCCGATCGCGGTGATCCGCACGCTCAAGAAGTACATCGTGTGGCTGGTGATCGCGTCGACGATCTACCTCTTCGTGCAGATCGCGCGGAAGGACCTCGGCTCCTTCACCGACGGCGGGTGGGACGGCTTCTGGCTGTCCGTCGACCTCGTGGCGTCGCTCTCGGTGTCGTGGATCCCGCTCGCCGCCGACTACTCGCGGCACGCGCGTGATGGCCGCTCCGCCTTCGTCGGCGCCTCGGTCGGCTACGGCCTGTCGTCGGCGGCGTTCTTCACCCTCGGCGTGCTGGCGCTCGCATCCCTCGGGCTGGCGCCCGGCTTCGACGTCATCGACGCGCTGCTCGACATCCCCGTCGGCTGGCTCGCGCTGCTCATCCTCGTCGTCGACGAGGTCGACGAGGCGTTCGCCAACATCTACTCGACCGCCATCTCGGCGCAGAACGTCGCGCCGCGCGTGGACCGACGCGTCCTCGCCGTCGGCGTGGGCATCGCCGCGACGCTGCTCGCGCTCGGCTTCGACATCGTCGCCTACGAGAACTTCCTGTTCCTGATCGGCTCGGTGTTCGTGCCCCTGTTCGCGACGTTCGCGGTCGACTACTACCTCGTGCGGCGCGGTCGGTGGGACGTGTCGGAGTCGGCGCCGCCGCGGCTCGCGATGGTGATCCCGTGGGTCGTCGGCTTCGTCACCTACCAGCTGCTCAACCCCGGCCTCGTGGGCTGGTGGGCGGAGTGGTGGACGGCGCGACGCGACAACATCGGGTTCACGCCCGAGTCGTGGATGTCGGCGACCCTGCTGTCCTTCGCCGTCGCCGCCGTCGTCGCCTACGGCGTCGGGCGGCTGACCTCAGGCGGCGTCGACGCCGATCAGTGACGGGAGGTCGCGCACCCGGTCCTTGCCGACGGTGCGGATGCCCAGTCGCCGCGCCCGCGCCATCGCCTCGGGGTCGAGGTAGGCGCTGAAGAGCAGGATCAGCGTCGCGGGATCGTGCCGGAGGATGTACTCGGCGGCGTCGAGGCCCGTCGGGCCCGGCATCCGCTGGTCGAGGATGATCACGTCGGGCTCGTGCTCCTGCCAGTGACGGACGCACTCGGCGGCGTCGGCGGCCTCGGCGGCGACGTCGATGCCGGCCAGCTCCATCGTGAGCCGGAGCAGCGACCGCATGTCCTCGTTGTCGTCGACGATCAGCGCTCGCATCGACTGTGGTTTCGACGGGATCGCTCGACGGCTTGAGCGGGCTTCGGTCACAGCGGCGAGAACCTGCGTCGACGTGGCGCAACCTCGGGGTGCGACGATGACGGGCGTGGAGATCGAGCGCGTCAGCCGCCACCCGATCCGGACCCCGGCCAAGGCCGCCGGCCTGCACCCGCAGACGCTGCGGGACTACGAGCGGCGGGGTCTGCTGCGGCCGAGCCGGACCGACGGGGGGATGCGGCTCTACAGCGACGAGGAGATCGCGAAGGCGCGGCGCCTGGCCGAGCTCACCGCCGAGGGCACGCCGCTGCACGTGGCGCGTCGCGTGCTGCGACTCGAGGAGCGCGTCCGCACCGCGGTCGAGGTCATCCGCGTGCTGGAGACCCAGAACCGCGTGCTCTCGGATCGCCTGCGCGCCATCGCCGCCGCATCGTGAACGGCCGCGGCGGCAGCTAGAGCCAGCTCTGGCGGACGAAGTCGCCGGCGTCGTCGGGCCGGAGGCCGGCGCGACCGGCGGCGACCTCGCCGAGCTGGCGCTCGAGCTCGGCGACGATGGCGGGGCCGGCGGCCCGCAGGGACTCGACGTCGCTCGGGCTGACGTCGTCGACCTTGGCGGCGGCGAGCACGGCTTCGATCTCGGCGAACTGCTTGCCGATCCAGGAGATCGGATCCGCGCTCAGCTCCTCGACGAAGACGCGCATGCCGGGATCCCACCCGTGGAACCGCGGGTGGTGGTGCGCCCGGTTGAGGGAGCCCGGCGTGGAGTCGACGGTCTCGAGCATGTCGACGCGCCAGATGGGTGCGTCGATGCGGATCGGCACCGCCGAGTACACCGAGCCCTTCAGCTCGTCGCGCTCGAAGCGGCGCAGCTCGAGACGCACGCCGCGCTCGGCGCCGTCGTCACCCTGATCGAGGTTGGGGTCGACGAAGTAGAGGTCGCCCATGACGACGCCCACTCGGTCGAAGGCCAGCGTCCACAGCATGCCGTCAGCCTCGCACGAACGGCCGCCCGGCGGGGTGGCGCGCTCGTCGTGGTCAGAGCGAGGCGACCGCCACCGCCGGCCGGTTGCCGAAGCCGAGGCGCTTGGGCGAGCCGTGGTCGTAGGCGTCGCCGAAGGCGAACACGTTGCCGTCGCGGGTCTGGATCCAGTAGCCCTCGCCGGTCTTGGTGGCCGTGAGCGCCACCGCCGGCGGCGTCTCGCAGAAGCCGACCTTGTCGACCCCGCCCTCCCACTCGGCGTCGCCGAAGGCGAGCACCGAGCCGACGGTCGTCGTCATCCAGTAGCCCTTGCCCGTCGGCGTCGGCGTGAGGTCGACGATCGGGAACATGGCGACGCCGCCGGTCGAGCCGAGGTAGCGGGCGTCGCCGAAGGCGAACACCCCGCCGTCGGATGCGACCAGCCAGTAGCCGCGGCCCGTCGCCGTCGGCGCCATGCCGACGATCGGCTTGTTGAGGCGCAGCGCACCGGTGGAGCCCGCGAACCGGGCGTCGCCGAAGGAGAAGATGCCGCCGTCGGACGCGACGAGCCAGTAGCCGCGGCCGGTGGGCGTCGACGCCATGCCGACAACCGGCTGGTTCAGCTTCATGGCGCCGGTCGAGCCGTGGAACGCGGCGTTGCCGAAGGAGAAGATCCCGCCGTCGGAGGACAGCTGCCAGTAGCCGCCGCCGTCGGGCGTCGCCGTCAGGCCGATGATCGGCTTGGCGAGCGGCTGGCCGGCCATGCCGCCGTGGTACGGCGCGCCACCGAAGGAGTACACCGCGCCGTCGGCCGTGGTCGACCAGTAGCCCGGCGCGGCGTCGAGCGACGGCTCGGGCGCGGGGTTGTCGTCGAAGCGGCAGCGGTCGTGCACGCGGTTGCCCTGCGCGAGCCGCAGCGACCAGTACGCGTTCACCGGCGTGCCGTCCGGCTTCTCGATCTCGAAGTGGAGGTGCGGTGAGGTGCCCTCGGCGTTGCCGCTGTCACCCAGGAAGCCGATGTGCTGACCGGCGACGACCTCCGAGCCCGAGCCGATGCCGGGGGCGAAGATCCACTCGGGCGGGTTGGCGCCGTCGTCGGTGCCGGGCGTGTCGTTGTTCACGTGGATGTAGGTGAACGACCAGCCGTCCTCGCCGCGCAGCGAGAACATGTTGTTCCCGTCGGTCCGCGACCAGCCGATGCGGCCGTCGACGGCGGCGAGCAGGGGCTGCAGCCGGGTCCCCATGATGTCGGTGCCCTCGTGGGCCCGGGCGCAGCCGCTGCGGCAGGCGCCGAAGGTGTTCGAGTAGCTCACCGGGCCGAGCACCGGGAAGTGGATGCGGTGGTAGGTGATCTCCGGGCTCACCGGTGGCACGGCATTCGCCTCGGGAGCCCGTCCAACGAGGACCAGCCCGCCGACCGCCACGGCGAGGAGACCGACCAGGAGTCGGAATCGCATTGTGACGTTCTCGGGTCGAACCGGGCCGGGCTTTAGCCCGATCGGACTACCTCACGGTGCGCGGTCAGGCGGGGATGACTATGTCGTCCTCGGACGCTCCGTGGTCCTTGAAGAGCACGTTGTGCAGCACGAAGAACTTCCCGACCCAGATGACGCCGAAGGCGCTCAGGTTGGCGAGGGACACGATCCACGTCTCGTCCTCCCACCACTCGGTGGCGAGGGAGACGGTGAGCGTGGAGAGCAGCAGCCCGAGGAAGGCCATGCCCCAGAAGGGCGCGACCTCCTTCCAGAAGTGGTTGCGCCCCCGCTTGCCCCAGACCCAGTAGCGGTTGAGCACGTAGCTCGGGATCGAGCCGATCGCCACCGAGGTGACGTTGGACGCCACCGGACCCCAGCCGAGCAGGCCGCTGCAGGTCCACAGCACGGACTGGCCGGTGACGACGGCGATCACCGACACGAGCGAGTAGAGGATCGGCTTGCGGCCCTTGCCGGTGGCCAGCTCCCGGATCTGCGTCGACGCCATCGGCCGACGACGGTACCGGCCTACTGGTCGGGCAGCGCGTTTGCACGGGCCACCGAGCCGTACCAGTGCGCGGACGGCTTCGGCGTACGGACGAAGGTGGAGCGGTCGACCTCGACGAGGCCGAACGTCGGGCCGTAGCCGAGGGCCCACTCGAAGTTGTCGAGCAAGGACCAGAGCGTGTAGCCGCGCACCTCGATCCCGTCCGCGATGGCGCGGAGCACGCCGCGCAGCGCGCGCTCGACGTACTCGATGCGCTCCTCGTCCTTGTCGGTGCCGATGCCGTTCTCGGTGACGATGATCGGCGTGTTGTCGGTGAGCGACCACGCTCGCCGGATCGTCTCCTCCAGCGCCTCGGGCCAGAACTCGTAGCCCATGAGGGTCGTGCGGACGCCGTCCTCCGGGCCGAGGGTGCCGTCGGGACCGATGCGCAGCCGCGAGTAGGTCTGCACGCCGATGAAGTCGTCGCCGGTCGCCGATTCGAGGTACACGTCCTCGAGGTTGCGCATGATCCGCTTGGCCCGCTCCTCGCCACCGTCGACGGGGTGCGGCGACTGCATCGCGAGCGTGAGCCCGACCTCCAGGTCGGGGCGAACGCCCTTGATGGCGTCACGCGCCGCGTGGTGCGCCTGGCAGAACACGTCGTTGACCGCTCGCCGCAGCGCGGCGTCGCGGCGGCCGGGCGGGAACGAGCCGGCGAGGTAGCCGCCGGTCGCGACCATGTTCGGCTCGTTGATCGTGCACGCCCGGCCGATGCGCGAGCCGAGGTGCCGCGTCGTCCGCTCGCAGAAGCGGGCGAAGCGCGCCACGGTGTCGGGCTCCTCCCAGCCGCCGTGGTGGGCGACCCAGCGCGGCGTCGTGAAGTGGTGGTAGGTGACGACGGGCGTCACGCCCCGCTCGAGCAGGTCGTCGCACACCCGGGCGTAGTGGTCGAGGGCGGCGACGCTGAACTCACCCTCCTCCGGCTCGATGCGGCTCCACTCCAGCGAGAACCGGTAGTTGTCGAGGCCGAGGTCGGCGACGATCGCATGGTCCTCGGCGTAGCGGTGGTACGAGTCGCAGGCATCACCCGACGGCTCGACCGTGCCCGAGTCCGGGGTGTGCTCCCAGGCCCACCAGTCGTTGTTCCAGTTCCCGCCCTCGATCTGGTGGGCGGCGGTGGCGGTGCCCCAGGTGAACCCGTCGGGGAAGCTCGGCATGCGCCGACGCTATTCGCCCTCCTCCTTGCGCAACGCCGCCGCGATCTCGGACCACGGGACGCCGTCCTCCTTGAGGCTCTGCACCATGGCGTCGACGCGCGCCGACGCCTTGCGGAGCGCGTCGAGATCGGTCCGCGGCTCGACCTCGTCGGTGATGATCTCGTTGCACAGGTCGATGCAGTGGTTGCAGATGTAGACACCGGGGCCGGCGATGAGCTTGGCCACGTCGGTCTGCGGCTTCCCGCAGAACGAGCAGTGCAGGAGCGACTCGGGCTTCGCGCTCACGACGCCGCCTTCACTCGCTCGATGATGTCCGTGAGGACCCA
>Ga0196963_10001747_pt1 | contig 14023 bp, 11 predicted proteins | sample S1_5metaG_FD_148600 | JGI IMG/M metagenome (GOLD analysis project Ga0196963, IMG submission 148600) | Soil microbial communities from Anza Borrego desert, Southern California, United States - S1_5 | ecosystem: Environmental > Terrestrial > Soil > Desert | place: USA: California | collected... | reverse complement strand
TGCACTGCGCGACTTACGACGCAACAGCTTGCCAGTCGCGAATCCGAAAGGTGTTTCAGGTGACAAACGGTTTCGGCAGCGGTAGACTTCGAAACAGAATGGTGCTGCCGGATGCCCGCCCGATCAACCCTCCCACCGCGAAAGGTTCGCCATGACGAAGTATCTGCTCTCCCTCTTGCTGCTTGGCGTTTGTTCCGTTGCCTCTGCTGAAAACTGGCCAGCCTGGCGGGGACCTTCCGGGCAGGGATATTGCAACGAGAAGAACATTCCCACGACCTGGAGCGACACGGAAAACGTCAAGTGGAAGATCACGCTCGAGAATCAGGGCAACTCCACGCCAGTGATTTGGGGCGACAAGATTTTTGTCACGCAAGCCAACAAAGGCGGCACGCAGCGGAGCTTGTTGTGCCTGGCCCGCAGCGACGGCAAGCTGATGTGGCAGCAGAATGTCGAATACACCGCCAAGGAGCGGAATTGGAACGAGAGTTGGTACTGCAATGCATCGCCGGTGCTCGACGGCGAGCGGGCGGTCGTCAGCTTCGGCTCGGCCGGCATGTATTGCTACGATTTCAGCGGCAAGGAGCTGTGGAAGCGGACCGACCTGGGGACGTGGGAGCACGCCTTCGGTAACGGCGCTTCGCCCGTGCTCTATGGCGACTTGGCCATCATGTGGTGCGGCCCCAATGAGTCCAAAGGCCGGAACTTTCTCCTCGCCGTGAACAAGCAGACCGGCGAAACCGTGTGGGAGCAAGATCAGAGCTATGGCTCGTGGGCGACGCCGCTGATTGCGAACGTCCATGGCCAGGATCAGTTGATTCTGCCCTATTCGAAAGACGTGAAGAGCGCTCCGGAAAACAAGACCGGCTTTTTGTACGGCTTTGATCCGAAGACCGGCAAGGAGCTGTGGAAGTGCCAGGGCATTAACAGCTATTGTTACACGTCGCCGCTCTACGCCGACGGCGTAGCCGTGGCGATGGCGGGCTTCGGCGGCTCGGCCCTCGCGGTGAAGCTCGGCGGCATGGGCGACATCACGGCGGACCGGCTGTGGCTCCATCCGAAGAACACCCAGCGGGTCGGCTCGGGCGTGATCGTGAACGGTTACGCCTACATTGTGGATGAAAATAGCGTGCCGCACTGCTACGACGTGAAGACCGGCGAAGATCACTGGAAGGGTGCGAAACGCCCCGGCAGCGGCGCGGCGACCTGGGGCTCAATGGTCCACGTCGACGGCCGCCTGTATGTGCTGATGCGGAACGGTGACACGCTGGTCTTTAACGCGAGTCCAACTTATGAACTGCTGGCCGTCAACAAACTGAGCCCCGGCGAATCGACGAACTCGTCGCTCGCGATTTCCGACGGGCAGGTATTTCTCCGCACGTTCAAGCATTTGTATTGCATTGAACAGCCGAAGTAAGACTTAGTTGCTGGCCACTTTTTTCAGCGTGGCCAGCAGCCCTTGCATGTACGCGGGATCGTCGGTAATCAGGCCGTCGATGCCCGCGTCGATCAGCTGCTTGCCGCGGCGGCGGTCGTTCACCGTATAGGCCCAGCACTTCAAGCCGGCCGCGTGCACAGCGGCGATGTTGTCCGCCGTGAGATCATCGTGCCGCCAGCCGATGGCCGTCGCTCCGGCCAGCTTCGCCTGTTCGATGCGCTTGGCGGTGAGTTCCTTGCTGCCGAGGCAACCCAGGACCAGATCGGGCGCGAGGCGATGGCAGTCGGCGATATACTTCCAATCGAAGGCTTGCACGACGACGTTGCCGCGGAGCTTCTTCTCGTCGAGCATTTTCACAAGCGTTGCGGCGTCACCCGCTTTCCGCTCGATGAGCGTCATGCCGCCGGCTTGAATGACCTTCAGTGACTCTTCGAGCGTTGGCACCTTCGTCCCCGCAAACTGCGGCTTGAACCAGCGGCCGGCGTCGAGCTTCTGCAGATCGGCGAGCGTGACTTCAGCGAGCTCCAGTTTCGTCTTGCCGAAGAGCGTCGCTGCGTTCGTGGTCCGATCGAGGTCTTTGTCATGAAATACCACCGGCACGTTATCCGCCGAATGGTAGTAGTCGAGCTCAATCAAATCGCACTTCGTTTTGAGCGCCGTTTCAAATGCCGGCAGCGTATTCTCCGGCGCATGCTTACTCGCGCCGCGATGGGCGATGATCAGCACCCGTTTGGCGCTGACGAGTTCGGCTGCGGGGGAGATCTTCGTCGACTCCTGAGCTCGACTGGATGAAACGCTCATCGCCAGCACGATTCCACAAACAACAAACTTCCAATGGACTGACATTCGCGATCTCTCCAAACCGCCCCTGGGAATTGCTCAGCGGTGGGCCTTAGACGAGAATCAAAAACGGCCTGGCCATTCGATTATAACCAGCAGAGGGGCGACATCGATGAAGATGCGATTAACGAGCTTAAACGGCGGTTCTTTTGGCTGTGGAATTTTTCTCGTGCTGGCCTGTTTTGCGCTCGCTGGCTGCGGCCCGAGCGGTCCGCCCGAAATTCCGGTGAAGGGCAAGGTCACGTTCGGCGGCGGCGCGTGGCCCAAGCCGGCGACGCTCGACTTCACCGCCGTGCAGCCCGCGGCCGGCATGCCCAACAAACCGGCAACTGCCGTCATCGAAGGGGAAGGCAATTATTCCGTAAAGCTGGTCCCTGGCCAGTACGTGGTCAACGTCAGTTGCTGGGAGGTCGAGCCCCAGCCCGATAATCCGACGAAAGCGAAGAGCTACATTCCCGATCGCTACGCCACCGGCGCCGATCGGCAAAAGCTCGAAGTGCCGCTCGACGCCAAAGGGCCGATTGAGCTGAGTTGGGATATCCCGAAGAATTAAGCGTGTCCCGCCTGGTCCCGGCTTTAACCAGTTGAGCACACTCGCGGTTAAAGAAGACCGGCTGAAGCCGGGACTCCAACCGGTAGGAGCGGATAGAATAGGGCGATGGATCTGAATCCCTCTGAATCGCCGTGCGACATCCCGGGTGTCGGGCCATGACTGCCGCCGCTCCCGAGCGCGCGATCCGCAAACTCTCGATCACCGCGCCGCGCAAGGAAGATGATCGGGAACCCGACAAGCGGCCTCTCGATCTCGGACTGATCCGCCGCCTGTTCAGCTACATGCGGCCATATTCCTTCAAACGCAACGTTCTCTTTGTGTGCGTCCTGCTGCGGGCGATTCAGCTGCCTCTGATTGCCTGGACGATCGGCGAGGTCATCGCCGGACCGATCACGCATTACGAGGATTATGCGCAGCCCGTGCAGGCGATTTTGCTCGGGGCGCTGGGCCTCGCGTTGCTCGCGCTGTCCACGCAGGTTGTATTTCACTTTCGCCAGCGGCTGGCGCTCGAATTGGGCGAAGCGGTCATTCACGATCTCCGCCGTGAGATCTTCGCGCATCTGCAGCGGATGCCGATGAGCTTTTACAACAAAACGAAAATCGGCCGGATCATCAGCCGCGTGACCAGCGACTGCGAAGCCCTCCGCGTCGGCGTGCAGGACGTGCTGTTCGTCAGCCTTGTCGGCATTTTCCAAATGCTTGTCGCCGGCGGGCTGATGCTCTATCACGATGGGGCGCTGTTCAGCGTGGTGGTCGCCATGGCGCCGCTCCTCTGGACTCTGAATCGTGTGTTCCGCAAAAAACTGAGCATCGCTTATCGCGTCGTGCAAGAGAGCTTCAGCCGGCTGACCGCGACGCTGGCCGAGTCGATTAATGGCGTGCGCGTGACGCAGGGCTACGTGAGGCAGGATGTGAACGCCGAGCTGTTTCGCGAACTGCTCGATTGGCATGGCATGAACGTGGTAAAAGCGGTCCGCCGCGAAGGGCTACTGTTGCCGCTGCTGGAACTCAACAGCCAGATTTTCATCGTGGCCCTGCTACTGATTGGCGGTTATCGGGTGCTGTCGCCCGACATCCAGATGCCGCCCGACGTGCTGATTCGCTTCTTCTTTCTGGCGAACATTTTCTTCAGCCCGATTCAGATTCTCGGCAACCAATACAATCAGGCCCTCACCGCAATGGCCGGCGCGGAGCGAGTTTTCGCCTTACTGGACCGCCAGCCGGAATGGACCGACGTCGAGAATGCCGAAATCCTGCCGCCGGTCGTCGGCCTGGTCGAGCTGCGGAACGTGACGTTCGGCTACGATCCCGAGCGGCCGGTGCTGCATGAGATTTCGCTCATCGCCCAGCCGGGTGAAACGATCGCGCTTGTCGGCCGCACCGGCAGCGGCAAGAGCTCGATTATCAACCTCATCGCGCGGTTCTATCTGCCGCAGCAGGGCCTCGTGCTGATCGATGGCCATGACACGCGGCGGGTGACGGGCGACTCGCTCCATCATCAGATGGGCCTCGTGCTGCAGCAGAATTTCCTGTTCAGCGGCACGGTGAAGGAGAACATCCGCGTCGGCCGGCCCACGGCGACTGACGATGAAGTGGTGCTCGCCTGCGTGCAGCTCGATTGCCTCGATATGCTGGCCGCGCTGCCGGAAGGACTTGAAACGCAAGTGGGCGAGCGCGGCGCGCAGCTGTCGCTCGGCCAGCGGCAGCTCGTCTGCTTCTGCCGCGCGCTGCTGGCCAATCCGCGGATCTTGATTCTCGATGAAGCCACCAGCAGCGTCGATACGCTCACCGAGCTCCGCATTCAAACGGCTCTCGCCAAACTACTCGCCGGGCGGACCAGCTTTGTCGTCGCCCATCGGCTCAGTACCATTCGCAAAGCAGATCAGGTGCTGGTGCTCGAAGATGGCCGCATCATCGAGCGCGGCAACCATTTGGAATTGATCGAGCTGAACGGCATGTATGCAGGGATGGTAAGGCAGTTTTCGCAAGGATGAATGAGTAGCCCGAAGCCATGCTTCGGGCATTCCTTGGCCTTTCCGCTTCGCGAATTCTTACGCCAGGTCAAACAACAGCAAATCGCTGTCGCTGCTGGCCTGTATCACAATCGCCGCTTCCTCACTCACGGCCACGCCGTCGCCTGCGTGCAGCTGATTGCCGGCGACGACGACATCGCCCGCCAGAATTTGCAGCCAGGCATGCCGCTGCGGATCGAGCGCGTAGTCGAGCGATTTTCCCGCGGCCAGCGCAGCTCGCGAGATCGTCGCATCTTGATGGATCACGAGCGAACCTTCCCGTCCATCGCGCGAAGCGGCGATCTGCCAACGGTTCTCACGCCCGGCGGCGTCGAACTTTTTCTGGGCATAGCTCGGTTGCAATCCGGCCCGTTCCGGCAGCAGCCACACCTGATACAGGTGGACTTCGTCGGTGGTCGACGGGTTGAACTCGCTATGCCGGATGCCCGAGCCCGCGGTCATCTGCTGCACTTCGTCCGGCCGCAGCACCTCGCCGTTCCCCAAGCTGTCTTGGTGCTGCAGCTCGCCGCTGAGCACGAACGTGAGGATCTCCATATCGCGATGGCCATGCATGCCGAAGCCCTGGCCGGGCGCGACGCGGTCCTCGTTCATCACCCGCAGGGCGCGGAACTGCGTGTGCGCGGGATCGTAGTATTCGCTGAACGAAAACGTGTGAAACGTATCGAGCCAACCGTGATTGAAATGACCGCGCTGAGCCGCGTGCCGAATGCGTAACATGATTTCCTCCTTCGAACAGTGACATTACGGAGGATATACCGGCGTGGGTCGGGAAGCTTACAAGAGGCCTGCGCCGGCCTTGCCACCAAATCTTGCCAACAATCGTGTTGCAACGGACCCTCGCATCGCCGACAATGAATGGGTCTGTCCCGCCGCATTTTTCCCGCCTGCTTGCCAAAGTTCGCCGTTCCCCACGGCGGATGAGGAGCGTACGACCGATGCATGTTTGGCAGCGACCACTGCTGGCTCTGTTCGTCGGCCTGATTTCCGCCGGCTCACTCCGCGCCGATGATCTGCTTCCCGCCGACACGGCCATCGAAGCCGCTATCGATCATTACATCACCGCCCGGCAGAAGTCGCTCGGCGTCGAGCCGGCGCCGCTCGCCGATGACGCCAATCTGCTCCGCCGCACGCTGCTGGATCTGCACGGCCGTCCGCCGACGGCTGCCGAGGTGAAGGCGTATCAACAGAACGAGAACACTGCCAAACGGCGGGAGCTGGTCGAACGGCTGATGGCAGCACCCGCCTTTGCCCGCGAGCAGGCCGCTGCGTTCAATGCGCTGCTGATGAATGGGACGAATAGCTCGCTCCGCAGTTATCTGACGGAAGCATTCAAAGAGAACCGCTCCTGGGATCGCATCGTCCGCGAGCTGCTCGTCGGCCAGGAAAACGACGCCGAGCAGAAAGGGGCGATCACGTTCGTCAAAGCCCGGCTGAAGGATCACGACAAACTGACGGCGGAAGCGAGCTCGCTGCTGTTCGGCGTGAACGTGAGCTGCGCTCAGTGCCACGATCATCCGCTGGTCACCGATTGGAAGCAGGACCATTATTTCGGCATGAAGTCGTTCTTCAGCCGCAGCTTTGAGAACGGCGACTTCATCGGGGAGAAGGCGTATGGCCTCGTCGAGTTCAAAACGACGGCGGGCGAAAGCCGCAAAGCGAAGTTGATGTTCCTCACGGGTCAGGTCTATGACGAACCGGAAATCAAAGACCCCGATGACAAAGCCAAGAAGGAAGAGAAGGAGCTGCTCGAAAAATTGAAGAAGGACAAACAGCCGCCGCCGGCGCCCGAATACAGCCGGCGGGCGAAGCTGGTCGAGATTGCCCTGTCGGCGGAAGGCAATTCATTCCTGTCGAGGGCGATCGTCAACCATGTCTGGAACCGCCTGCTGGGCCGCGGCCTGGTGATGCCGGTCGATCAGCTGCATTCCGAAAACCCAGCCAGCCATCCCGACTTGCTTGCCTGGCTCGCGCGTGACTTGCAAACGCATAACTACGATCTAGCCCGGCTGATCCGCGGCATCGTGCTGAGCGATGCCTACGCTCGCAGCAGCCGCTGGGAATCATCAACCAAGCGCCCGGCCGACGATCTGTTCGCCGTCGGCATGGTTCGGCCCCTCACGCCCTGGCAATACGGCACCGCGCTGAAGGTGGCCATATCGAATCCCGATCAATTCCCCGCCGATCTCGCGGGCGATGCGCTCGATGCCAAGATGCAGGGGCTCGAAGGCGCCGGCCGCAGCATCACCGAGAAGCTGGAAAACCCCGGACCGGATTTTCAGGTGAGCATCGATGAGGCGCTGTCGTTCAGCAACGCTGACCGCATCAGCAAGGACTTGCTGCGTATCGAAGGCAACACGCTGCTCGGCAAGCTGAAAACGATTGCCGATGATAAAGAGGCCGCGACCACGGCCATTTGGAACGTCTTTGGCCGCGCTCCTGCCGAGGAAGAATTGCAGGCCCTCGAACAATACTTGAAAACCCGCGCCGATCGCCGCGAACCAGCGCTGCAACAGGTGGTCTGGGCTTTGCTGACCAGCAGCGAATGCCGATTCAATTACTAAGGTTGTAGCCACGCTCGCCAGAGCGTGGGTTGATTTCGAGAATCGCGCCGAATTGCCCACGGTCTGGCGACCGTGGCTACCAAGGAGTTACTCATGTCGGATCAACATGAAACCTGGAGCCGCCGCGGCTTTCTCGGCGCGTCAGCCGCCGGCGCGGCGTTCGCCGCCGATATGACCGGCCTGAACGTGCTGCAGAATCCCGCTCTCGCTGGCGAACTCAAGCAGCAAGGCAAACGTGTGATCCTGCTCTGGCTCGCCGGCGGCGCGAGTCAGCTCGAAACGTTCGACCCCAAGCCAGGCAGACCGACGGGCGGTCCCTATCGCTCCATCAAAACGTCTGTGCCGGGCGTCGAGATCAGCGAGCTCATGCCGAAGATGGCGTCGCGGCTGTCGAAGTACACTTCGATCATTCGCTCGCTCGATACGAAGAACGCCGACCATGGCGGCGGCGCTCGCCTGATGCACTTGGGCCGGCGCGACGAACCGACGGTGAAGTATCCCGACCTCGGCGCGGTCCTCGCCCGCGAACTGGGCCGCGTCGACAGCCAGGTTCCCGACTACGTTAGCTTCTATACCGCGACGGAAGGCCGCGGCAGCGCGATCAGCCAATCCGGTTTTCTCGGCGCGCGGTACAACGCGATGTTCCTCACCGAAGGGAACGTGCCGCCGAATCTGCGGAAGCTCGACGAGATCAGCGATCTCGACCATCAGCAGCGGGGCGAGCTGCGCGACCTGCTCAGCAAACGGTTCGCCGCCGGCCGGCAATCGGCTTCTCTGGCAAGTCACAACGAATCCTACGCTCGCGTCCGCGGCTTGATGGCGAGTGAAACGCTGTTCGATATTTCCAAAGAGCCGCAGAACATCCGCGATAAATACGGCCCCACGCTCTTCGGCGAGCAATGCCTCGTGGCCCGCCGCCTGGTGGAAGCGGGTGTGCCGTTCGTGAAAATCTCGCGGGCCTGGTGGGACAGCCACGGCCAGAACTTTGAAACGCATCTGGAGCTCGTCACCGAGCTCGACAACGTGATGAGCGCTCTTCTCGACGATCTGAGCGAGCGGGGCCTGCTCGAAAACACGCTCGTCGTCACGCTCAGCGAGTTTGGCCGCACGCCGTCGATCAATTCCAGCCTGGGCCGCGACCACTTCGCGAGCGCCTGGAGCAGCTCTCTCTCCGGCTGCGGCATCAAGGCCGGCAGCGTGTACGGCGCGAGTGACGAAGACGGCCGCACGGTGAAGGACGGCAAGATCGGCGCGGCCGAGTTGTTTGCCACGATTTATCGCGCCGTCGGCATCGATCACCGCAAGGACTACCACGTCGGCGCTCGCCCGATTCCGCTCACCGACCCGGGGACGAAGCACGTGGCGGAAGTGTTGAGTTAGGAATTGAAAACTCCCTCGCCCCTGTACTCAGGGAGAGGGCCGGGGTGAGGGGCTGATGCGGAGTAGCCGCGACCATTCAGTTTCAGCCCCTCACCCTATCCCTCTCCCCGGAGTACCGAGGAGAGGGGACAAAATACAACGAGGATTCGCATATGCCTCCCGAAAAAATCAAACTCCTCAAAGAAGCCAGCAGCAAGGAAATCTTCCTCTCGCTGGCCCGTGTGAAGGATACTGGCCGCCTGTTTCTCGGCGCGTCCAACGGCCAGGTCTACGACATCGACCTGCTGGCCGAAAAGCCGGAGTTCAAATCGTGGGAAACGCATTCCACGTATGTCACGGGCCTGGCGCTTTCCGGCGAAACGCTGGTTTCCGGCGGATACGACTGCAAGCTGATTTGGCGGAACATCACTTCGGGAGAAGTGATTCGTACCGTGGAAGGTCATTCGCGCTGGATTCGCAAGTTGGCCGTTTCTCCCGACCGACAGCGGTTTGCCAGTGTGGCTGACGACATGGTCTGCCGTGTGTGGGAAATGGAATCGGGCAAGCTCGTGCATGAGCTCAAGGGTCACGAGCCAATCACGCCGAACAATTTTCCCTCGATGCTCTACACCGTCGCCTTCTCGCCGAATGGCCAGCACCTGGCCACGGCCGATCGCGTGGGTCAGATCTGCGTCTGGGATGCGAACGGCGGCGGCAAGGTGCAAACGCTGCAAGCGCCGGGCCTCTATACCTGGGACCCGAAGCAGCGGATCCATTCGATCGGCGGCGCGCGGAGCGTCGCCTTTTCACCGAACGGGGAAACGCTGGTGGTTGGCGGCATCGGCCACATTGGCAACATCGATCATCTCGACGGCCCATCACGCGTGGAAGCTTTTGCCTGGCAGAAAGGCGAAAAGCTGCACGAGTTCCTGGGCGATGCCAAGGGACTGGTCGAATCGTTCGCCTTCGGCCCTGACAACAAATGGTTCATTGGCGTCGGCGGCGACAACGGCGGACTGATCCAGGTTTACGATCTCGAAGCGAAGAAAGTCACCAAGAGCGAAAAAGCCCCGATGCACGTGCATGCCTGCGTTCTCAACGAAGTCGCCGACAAAATATTCGCCTGCGGCCACGGCAAAGTCGGCGTGTGGGAAGTTAGCTGATCCTACGCCCCCGGGCCTGCCCCGGGGGTTTACCGGCTTATGCACTATTTGGAAGCAACCAGTAGTGCAAAGGCCGTCGAACCACCGCCAAAAGGTTGCTGTCAGCGGCGAGATAGGACGCCAGTAGTGCAAAAGCCGTTGAACCACCGCCGCAAGGGCGGTGGCGGGAATTGCTACTTCAGCTCATTCAGCAGACGCTGGCGGGCTTGTTCCAGCGGGAACTTGTCGTAAGTGCTCAGCGCGGTGACTTGCGACGAGAGGGCGATCGTCTTCGTCGAGCTGCCGGTCACGGGCCGTTTGGCTTTTTTCTCTTCAATGTTGGCCCGCTTCTCCTGCTTGCCGAGCGCGACGAGCTCCTTGTTGATCCGGTCGAGCTGCCCGCCGAAGCTGGCTTGGGCTCGCGCGACGCGCTGCGCAAGCGCGCCCCGCTGCGCTTCCACCGCCTGGCCTTGCCGGTTGATCGCGGCGATGTCGCCACTCAGTCGCGAAGCAAGGAACGAGAGCTGATCGATTTCGCGGCGGATTTGATCGCGAATCACTGGATCGCGCTCTCGGCCCAGCCGAATGCTCAAGCTGTCGATTTGAATCTGGTAGCTTCCCAGCTCGCGGGCAATGACGTCCTTGCGGGCCTGCAAGCGGGCGAGCTCGGCGACCAGCGGCCGATCGAGCCGCTCGATCTCGGACAGCTCGTCGTTCCATTCCGCTTGAATTTTGGTGGCGCTCGCGTCGAGCTCCGCGGCCCGCGATTCAATCTGCTTGCGGGCTGTCTCGACGTCTTGCAGCGTTTGAGTGGCTTCGGTCTTGCGGTCCTCGACGTTTTTCTTCTCTTCGTCGATCTTGGTGTCGGTCAACTCGAAAAACTTTTGCGTCACGCTGTCACGGGCCTGTTCGAACACCTGCTTGCGCGCTTCGCCGAGTCCGGCCAGCACGGTCCTTTCCAATTGCTTGCGCTCGCCCTGATCGACCGCGTCGGCAACGGGTCCCGCAAAGTATCCGCACAGCCGGCCGAGAAAGGCGAGCTGGTCTTCAGCGATGGCTTCACCGGCGGGATCCTGCGTCGATTCCATCGGCAGCGCGGCCCGCAACTTTTCGGCGGTGACGATGGCGCTGCCGTAGCTCTTCATGGTGGCGGCCAGCCAGGTTTTGGCCCGCAGCGCGAGAATGTTGTCGCCGTCGATGGCCAGCAGCTCGTCAAGGCGCTTCCCCGCTTCTTCATACCGGCGTTGCTGCAGCAGCACGAGGGCGGAAGCCGTGAGCAGCCGCACGTCGCCAGGCGCAGTCGCGGCCAGCTCGACATACTGCGCGTCGGCAGCCGCGCGGGCGGTGGGCGTGACGCTCCAGCCCACATCGAGCATCCGCGCGAGACCGGCTTTGAGGGCGGCGTCGTTCGCCGAGGCGCCGATGGCAAAAAAGAATACAAGCGCGAGGGACCAATATCGTATGGCGTGCATGGCAGCACTCTTTGGAAAGAATCGAACGAACAGCCCCCTGGAATTCGGCCCTCCAACAGGTTTCATCGTATCGATCACGACCGAGGGGGGCAAGAAAACTTGCGGCGGCGGCATTGAAGTAGCTGAATTCGCCAGAATTCAGAGCCATACCACTCGCTCAACCATCTGAATTCTGGCGAATTCAGCTACTGAAATCACGGACTGCGGCGATCAGCGCGTCGACATCTTCGCTCGTCGAAAATGGCCCGATGCTGGCCCGCACGGTACCGGCCGGCGAAGTGCCGAGCGCGTCGTGTATGAGTGGCGCGCAATGCAAGCCGGCGCGCAGTTCCAAGCCGGCCGCTGCGTCGAGCGCGGCGGCCACTTCCTGCGGATCGAAGTCGCGGATATTGAAACTGACGACGCCGACGCAGGCTGCGCTCATTTCTGGTCCATACACGATCACGTGCGGCAGCTCCCGCAGCGCGCGGACCAATCGTTCTCGGAGTTGCAGCTCATGCTCATGAATCGCCGCAAGTCCGCGTTCCTGCAACCAGGCGACGCCGGCGCTCAAACCCGCGATGCCGGCGACATTCAAATTGCCAGACTCAAAGCGATCGGGCAGCGACGTCGGCTGGTCCGGCTCGTTGCTCCGCGTGCCGCTCCCACCCTGGCGGGTGGGCCTCAGGTTGGCAGCAATCGCCGGCGAAACGTAAAGCATCCCGGTTCCGAGCGGCCCGAGCAAACCCTTATGCCCGGGCGCGGCGAGCAGATGACAGCCCAGCTCATTGACGTTGACTGGAACGTGTCCGAGCGACTGCTCGGCATCGATGAGGAAAAACGCTTTTGCCTCGGCCGCCATTCGGCCTGCTTCCGCTAGCGGCTGGACTGCGCCGGTAACGTTCGAAGCATGCGTGAGCGCGATGAGCTTTGTGTTCGCGGTAATCGCTCGCCGGACATCATCTGGATCGATCACGCCGGCCGTGCTGCAACCAATCTTAGTGATTTCAATTCCCAGCGACTGCTGCAAAGCATGCAACGGACGCAGCACGCTGTTGTGCTCGCATACGCTCGTGACGACGTGATCGCCGCGGCGGAGCATTCCTTGCAATCCAAGGTTCAGCGAATCGGTGCCGTTAAGCGTGAAGACGATCTGCTCTGGTGCTGTTGCGCCGATCAGATCCGCGATGCGCTTGCGGCATTGCAAAACAATTCGCTCCGCGGCTTGCGCCGAGCGGTATGTGCCGCGGCCGGCAGCAGCGCCGTTGATGCGCTGATAGTCATCGACTGCCTGGTAAACAGCGTCGGGCTTGGGCCAGCTGGTAGCCGCATTGTCGAGATAAATGCGTCGCGGTTCAGGCACGTGCTCATCCGCCGATCTGATACATGGCCCGCTCGGGGCGGATGAAATCTGCCGAGTCGATCCCATGGCCGGGCTTCTTCGCGCGGACGCAATCGCGAAGGAGCTGGGCCAGTTCGGCATCGCTCGCATTGGCTCGCAGCAGCGCGCGGGCGTCCCACTCGAGGGTCGAGAAAAGGCAATTTCGCAGCTGACCCTCGGCCGTCACGCGCAAGCGATTGCAGTCGTGGCAGAAGGGCTGCGAGACGGGGTTGATAAAGCCAATGCTGCCGCTGCCGTCGGCGTAGTTGAAGTCCATCGCCGGTTGACTCAGATCGGGCCGAGCAGCCGGTTCGAGCGGGCCGATGGCGGCTTCGATCGAACGGCGGATTTCGTCTCCGGTGAGCACCTGATCGTGTTGCCAGTTTTCCTCGGCATCGAGCGGCATGAACTCGATGAAGCGGAGCTCCATGCCTTCGTGCCGGGCGAATTTCGCGAGCGCGGGAATCTCCGGCTCAGTGATTCCCTTAATCGCCACGGTATTGAGCCGAATCGGCGTCAGGCCGACATCCTTTGCGGCCTGAATGCCGGCCAGCACGCGATCGAGGCCATCCCGCCGGCTGATGCGGCGAAAGGTTTCTTCCGTCAGCGCATCGAGGCTGATGTTCACTCGGGTGAGCCCGGCGTCTTTCAGTGCCCCGGCCTGTTCCGCGAGCAGGATGCCATTGGTGGTGAGCGCGATTTCGTCGATGCCCGGCACGGCGGCCAACTGCTGGACCAGCTTCGGCAACTCCGCGCGGACCAGCGGTTCGCCGCCGGTGAGCCGCAGCTTGTTCACGCCGAGACTCGCCATCACGCGGGTGAGGCGGGTGATTTCTTCGAAGGAGAGCAGCTCATGCCGGGGACGAAAACGGACTTTCTCTTCGGGCATGCAGTAGAAGCAACGGATGTTGCAGCGGTCGGTGACGCTGATGCGCAGGCTGGTGTGCACCCGGCCCAGGTTATCGATGAGTGGTCCTTCGGTTGTCATACTATTCCGCGCCAGGATGGACCCATTCGCTCGTTCCATCCTGCCAGTTCTCCTGCTTCCAGATTGGCACAACCTCCTTAATCGTGTCAATGAGCCACTGCCCTGCTTCAAAAGCCGCTTTTCGATGTGGCGAGCTGACGGCGATCGCGATGCTGGCTTCGCTGATTTCCAGATGGCCGAGCCGATGCACGATCACGCAGTTCAGCAGCGGCCAACGGTCGCGCGCGACGGCTTCGATCTCTTCAAGTTTCTTCGTCGCCATTTCGGGATAGCATTCGTA
>Ga0196963_10001746_pt1 | contig 14023 bp, 16 predicted proteins | sample S1_5metaG_FD_148600 | JGI IMG/M metagenome (GOLD analysis project Ga0196963, IMG submission 148600) | Soil microbial communities from Anza Borrego desert, Southern California, United States - S1_5 | ecosystem: Environmental > Terrestrial > Soil > Desert | place: USA: California | collected... | reverse complement strand
TGCGACGGCCTTGTTGATGTCGTCGACCGTCCGGGCGTACGCCCGTTCGGCCTCCTTGCGCTCCTCGGCCTGCTTCTCCGCCGGCGCCGCCTTGATCCGCTCGTCGCGCGCCTTGGCGGCGGCCTCGACCTGCTTGGCCTTGCGCTCGAGGAGTTTGGCCTTCACGTCGCTGTACTTGGCGCCGGACTTGGCGAACTCCTCCTGCTTCTTGACGTCCTTCTCGATCTCGAGCTCGCCGAGCGTGCGCATGTACTGCGCCTCGACCTGGCGGCGGCCGCGCTCGCGGATCTCCGAGAACGGCCGACCGCCGGCCCGGTCCTCCTTGAGGTACCGCTCGTAGATCCCGATCTCGGTCTCGACGTCCGTCACCTCGCCGCCGCCCGCGGGCGTCTTGTAGACGACCACCGCGTTCGAGCTGATCGGCCAGATCGCGTCGAGCACCCGCCCGCCCATGTACAAGCTGAGCAGCGCGACCAAGCCGAGGATCAGCTTGGTCGGGTGGATGGCCACGCGAAACGCGCGGAAGATCTGGGTGAACGGGAACGTCTCCCGCCAATTGATGCCACGGACCGTGGTCTGCGATTCGTCCGCCATGGGCGGTTGCTCCTTTCCCGAGCAGCGTTCGTCGTCGCGGCGGGCCCGGCAGCACGGGGTGCGCGGGAACCGCGGGGGGTGCGTCGTCGAGAAGATCGGCCGACGATCGGTCGGACTTTCCGCGGCAACCCGCGGCACGGACCGACCGTCGAACGACCGCGCCCCGTGGCCCGCGCCGCGCGAAACTGCGCGGCACGCCGGAGAGGAAGAGAGAAGGGCCCGGGGCGCGCGGCGATTATAACCGGCGCGGGTGCGGGGGCAAACGAAGTGTTGCGAAGCAGTTATGGGACGTGCCGGGACGTCCCGCTCGACACCCCCGTTTAGCCGCGACCCGGAGGGCAAGCGACAGCGCCGCCCGAAGGCGAGCGCGCGAGCGCATTTCGCGCGAGTTGGACGCCCTACTTCCGCCGGCGCGGCGGTTCGTCCGGCGGGTCGATCGGCCCGATCACGTCCGTCTCGTCGACCTCGACGACCGGCACCTGGTACTTCCCGTCGATCCACCGCCCCAGGTCGATCAGCTTGCACCGCTCGGAGCAGAACGGGAACGTCGACCCGGGCAGGCCCGCGGCGGCCTCGCTGACGGGGGATTTGCAGATGGGACAGCGCATGAATCGTCTGAGAATCCTAGGGCGCGCCGACTCGTGCCGCGCTACTTCTTCCCGTCCGACTTCTTCGGAGCCGCCTTCGCCGCGGGCTTGTCCGCGTTGGTCGACGACGCCGCGGGCTTCGCCTCGGCCGCGGGCTTGGCGTCGCCCGACTTCGACTCGCCGCCCTTGGAATCACCGCCGGACGACGCCGACCCCGACGAACTCGTGTCCGCGGTCGCCGACTTGTTGTAGCTCTCCGACCGGTAATCGGTGATGTAGAACCCGCTCCCCTTGAACAGCAGCCCCGCCCCCGTGCCGATCAGCCGCTTGGCCTTGGCCTTCCCGCAGCTCGGGCACTTCTTCACCGGGGCCGCCGTCATCGACTGAAACAGCTCGAACTCGTGGCCGCAGGCGCTGCACTTGTAGTCGTAGGTGGGCATGGGGGAGGGGAGTTGCGAGTTGCGAGTTGCGAGTTACGAGGAGTTGAACGGTGAGAGTCGCGTCGTACGAGTGGCGCCGGGCATTTACTCGCAACGCGCAACTCGTAACTCGCAACTCTCTTACTTCGCCACCATCACGCCCGCCGGCCGCAGCGTCCGGCCGTGGATCGCGTACCCGCGGGTCAGCACCTGGACGATCGTGTTCGGCTTGGCCCCGGCCTTTTCCTGCTGCATCAGGGCCTCGTGTTTCGTCGGGTCGAACGCGTCGCCGGGCTTCGGGTCGATCACCTCGACGGCCTGCTTCTTCAGCTCGGCCATCATCGTGTCGTGGACGAGCTGCAGGCCCTTGAGGACCGCGGCCGAATCCGTCTTGGCCGGGTCGACCGCCAGCGCCCGCTCGAAGTTGTCGATCACCGGGATCAAACTCTTGATCAGCGACTGGTTGGCGAACTGCACGGCCATGTCCTTCTCGGCGTGCAGGCGCTTGCGCATGTTCTCGACGTCGGCGAGCTGCCGCAACGCCGCGTCCCGCTGGTCCGTCACCTTGCGGTGCTCGGCGGCCGAGATCCCGCCCAGGTCGCCGTCGTCCGGGGCGCCCAAATCGATCACGTCGGGCGTGTCCGTGTCCAGGTCTTCCGGCAGCGGGTCGTTTTTGTCGGGAGTAGTGCTCATGACTGCGGTCGCTTGACTAGGTTGAATGACACAATCGCTAAGCCACGAATGCCAACCCGAACTGCTTCGTGTCCTTCGTGCTTTTCGTGGTTCAAATCCTCACGCGTCGGGCTTGAAGACGCTCTTGAGCTTGTCCAGGAACGACTTCTTCTGCGGCATCGCCGAGTGGTCTTCCGTGCCCGCGAACTCCTTGAGGAGCGCCTTCTGTTTGTCGGTCAGTTTGCGCGGCACCTCGATCAGGATCTGTACCAGCGCGTCGCCGTTGCGGTAAGACCGCAAATCCGGCAACCCCTGCCCCTTGAGCTTGAAGACTTCGCCGTGCTGCGTGCCGGCCGGGACGTCGAGCGCCTGCGTGCCCCGAAGCGTCGGGACGTCGACCTTCGCGCCCAGCGCCGCCTGCGGGAACGAGATCGGCACCTGGCAGACCAGGTCGTTGTTGTGCCGGCTGAAGATCGGGTGCGCCTTGACCGAGATGTAGCAGTGGAGGTCGCCGGGCGGCCCCCCCTGCTCGCCGGGCTCGCCTTCGCCGGTGATGCGGACGGCCTGTCCCTCGTGCACGCCGGCCGGGATCTTCACCGTCACGACGCGCTTCTTGTTCTGCCGGCCCGACCCGCGGCAGGCGTCGCACGGGTCCTTGATCACCTTCCCCCGGCCCTTGCAGTTCGGGCAGGTGGTGACCATGCGGAACATCCCGCCGAACCCCTGCTGGGCGACGCGCCCGCCCCCGCCGCACTGGACGCACACGACGTCGCCGCCCGGCTTGGCGCCGCTGCCCTTGCACTGCTCGCACTTGTCCTGGCGCTCGAACTCGATCGTCTTCTCGACCCCGGTCGCGACCTCGGCCAGCGTGAGCTCGACCTGGGTCTCCAAGTCGTACCCGCGGGCGTGCGTCGCGCCGCCGGCGCCGCGCTGGGCGCGACCCCCGCCGCCGCCCCCGCCGAAGATGTCGTTGAACATCGAGAAGATGTCCCCGATGTCCATGTGCGAGAAGTCGTGCTGCCCCTGCACGCCGGCGTGCCCGTGGCGGTCGTACCGCTGGCGCTTCTCCGGGTCCGACAGTACCTCGTACGCCTCGGCGCACTCCTTGAACCTCAGCTCGGCCTCGGCCTTGTCGCCCTCGGCGCGGTCCGGGTGGTACTTCATCGCCAGCCGGCGGTACGCGCGCTTGACCTCCTCCGCGTCGGAGGTCTTCGCGACGCCGAGGATCTCGTAATAGTCTCGTTTGGTGGCGGCCACAGGCATGTGTCCCGTTACGGCTGATTAGTCCAATGCAGCGACAAACTCGTCGACGGTGATCCCGGCGGCGCGGATCAGGCTTCTCAGCGTGCCTCGTGCGACTGGGTTGTGGTCGGGGACCGAGAGCGACGCCATCTGACCCGACTTCGTGAGAATCATGTGGCTTCCGGACTGCCGAACGAACGTCCAGCCGAGGCGTTCGAATGCCTTGACCGCCCGCCGACCGCTGACGTTCGGGACGGCCGCCATCAGACCGTCACCTCAACCTGGCGGGTCTCGACCGTGAGCGGCATCCCCTGCTCGGCACGGACTTCCAAACATCCCTTGATGGCGTCGCGGATGTTCTCCAGCGCCTCGTCCCGCGTCCGCCCCTGGCTCACACACCCGGGGATGGAGGGGCACTCGACGACCCACATGCCGTCCTCGTCACGTTCCAGTGTTACCGAAAACTTCATTGCGACTCCCGAGGGATGTTCCCGTCAGAGTATACGACGGCGGGCAATCCAAGGCTCGCGCGCCTCGCGGCGTCCGTCCCGCGACAAGTCGCTGGGCTCTCTCAGAGGCAAACGGCTCGGACGGAGCCTCGCCCTCCCGGGCCGTACCCACCAAAGGCACGAAGACACAAAGGGTTGCTTCGTGTCTTCGCGCCTTCGTGGTTCAGTTTTTCCGACCCGCGAACGGCGATCAGACCACCGCGCCGGCGACCTGGTTCGCGTCGGCCTTCTCCTTGAGTTCCGTGATCAGGACGTCGGTCGTCAGGGCCAGGCCCGACACCGATGCGGCGTTCAGCAGCGCCGTCCGCGCGACCTTCGCCGGGTCGATGATGCCGGCCTTGAGCATGTCGACGAACTCGTCGCTCGCCGCGTTGTAGCCCCAGTTGGGGTTCTTATTTTCGAGGATCTTATCGACGATGACGTCGCCGTCCTCGCCGGCATTCTCGGCGATCTGCTTGGCCGGGCTGCGCAGGGCCTCGACGAGGATGTCGAACCCGATCTTCTCGTCGCCCTTGGCCTGGCGCTTGCCCGCCTCGACGGCCTCGATCGCCCGGAGGAACGCGACCCCGCCGCCCGGGACGATGCCTTCCTCCGCCGCGGCCTTGGTCGCGTGCAGCGCGTCGTCGATCAGGTCCTTGCGCTCCTTCATCTCGGTCTCGGTCGCGGCGCCGGCGCGGATCACGGCGACGCCGCCGGTCAGCTTGGCCAGGCGCTCCTGGAGCTTCTCGCGGTCGTAGTCGCTCGTGGTCTTCTCGATCTGCAGGCGGATCTGGTCGATCCGGCCGGTGATCTCCTTCTTCGACCCGCCGCCCTCGACGAGCAGCGTCTTCTCCTTGTCGATGACGACGCGCTTGGCCGACCCGAGCTGCTCGAGCTCGACGTTCTCGAGCTTCAGGCCCAGGTCTTCGCTGATGAACGTCCCGCCCGTCAGGGTCGCGATGTCGCCCATCAGGGCCTTGCGGCGGTCGCCGAAGCCGGGGGCCTTGACGGCGCAGATGTTCAGCACGCCGCGGAGCTTGTTAACGACCAGGGCCGCCAGGGCTTCGGACTCGACGTCCTCGGCGATGATCAGCAGCGGCTTGCCGTTGCCGACGACCTTGTTGAGCAGCGGGAGCAGCTCGGCGAGGTTGGCGATCTTCTTCTCGTGGATCAGGATCTGCACGTCTTCCAGGACGGCCTCGAGCGTCGCCGGGTTGGTCAGGAAGTAGGGCGACAGGTAGCCCTTGTCGAACTGCATGCCCTCGGTGTACTCGAGGGTCGACTCGGTGCTCTTGCCCTCGTCGACCGTGATCACGCCCTCCTTGCCGACCTTCTCCATCGCGTCGGCCATCAGCTGGCCGATGTGGGTGTCGCCGTTGGCGGAGATCGTGGCGACGCGGACGTAGTCCTCGTGCCCGCGGACCTTCTTGGCGATCGCGGTGATCGCGTCGGCCGCGACCTCGGCGGCCTTGGTCAGCCCGCGCTGGATCACGACCGGGTTCACCCCGCCGGCCGTCACGTACTTCAGGCCCTCGGAGTAGATGGCCTCGGCCAGGACGGTGGCGGTCGTCGTGCCGTCGCCGGCGACGTCGCCGGTCTTGGACGCGACGGTCTGGATCAGCTTGGCGCCCATGTTCTCGAACGGCTGGGGGAGCTCGATCTCCTTGGCGACGGTCACCCCGTCCTTGGTGATCCGGGGCGAGCCGAACGACTTCTGGAGGATGACGTTGCGGCCCTTGGGGCCGAGCGTGGCCTTGACGGCCCGGGCGAGCTGCGACAACCCCGCGCCGATCTCGGCACGGGCGTCGACTTCGAAGCGCATCTGCTTGGCGGCCATTGTATTTCTCCGAGTTCTAATTCACCGCAGAGACGCAGAGGACGCAGAGGGGAGCAAAGGATCGATCACCTTTAACTCTCGGACGCGCCGGACCGGTCATCTGTGGCTGATTGCTAATGAATGGGTCTTCTCTGCGAACTCTGCGTCTCTGCGGTGAATCTGCTGCGATTACTCGATCACGCCGAGGATGTCGGCCTCGCGGAGGATGACGAACTTCTGCCCGTCGACCTCGATTTCGGTGCCGGCGTACTTGCCGTACACGACGGTGTCATTGGCCTTGACCGAAAGGGTCATGCGCTTGCCGTTGTCGTCGATCCGCCCGGGGCCGGCGGCGATCACCTTCCCGCGGGTCGGCTTCTCCTTGGCGGCGTCGGGGAGGAAGATGCCGCTGGCCGTCTTCTCCTCGGCTTCGGTCTGCTTGACGATCACGCGGTCCGCGAGGGGCTTGAGCTTAATTGCCATGGTCGTTGGTCCTCTTTCCTTGTCCTTCGTTCGTTCTCTTGTTCCGCCGGTCAGGCGGTCTTCTTGCGCTTCTTGATCGAGTTCTGGGCGACCTGAATCAGGCCTCGCAGGACTTCAATGACGGCCTTCTCGTCGGGAAACACGCTGGCCACGTCCTTGTCACGGCCGACGACCTTTCAGTTCCTGAGCGCGTCGGGTGACGGGGCCGTCATCCGCCACTTCCTCGGGAGTGAACTTGACGACCGGTGAGTGGGCTTCCGGCTTGCCATGACTGTCTCGAACCCTACGGCCGGTTGAGCTGAACGCGCACCGCATTCGCGTGCTTATCATCCACGATTATCACAACGACGTTCGCGAAGTCGTTGAGACCCATGGGCACATTCGCAGCGCCCAGCCGCTGATACAGGTCAGGCCGATTCGGATTGGCGATCGTGAACACTGTCACGCCACCGTTGGAGTTCTCATGATGAGCAACTGCCATTTAGGCTCCTAGTTAACCGGTTTTCCTGATGGCCTTGCACTTTTTGCAGGACTTAGTGCCAGGATTAACCTCGACCCACTCGTGATTTCCGCCCTTTGGACAGTTACCGGTGGTCTTGCCGCTGTCGCCAGGTTTAGTCTTGTCGATTGCCATAAAAGTCATTGGGCTCGAAGTACAGCGCACGCTACATCATGTCGTCCATGCCGCCCCCGCCGTGGCCGTGACCGTGGTCGTGGCCGTGACCGTCGCCGCCCTCGTCCTTCTTCGGGGCCTCGGCGACGATGCAGTCGGTCGTCAGCAGCAGGATCGCCACTTCCGCGGCGTTCTGCAGGGCCGTGCGCTCGACCTTGGTCGGCGTCAGGATGCCCGCCTTGACCATGTCGACGTACTCGCCGGTCATGGCGTTGTAGCCCTCGTTGTCCTTGGACTCCATGACCCGGCGGACGACGACGCTGCCGGGCGTGCCGGCGTTGTCGGCGATCTGGCGGAGGGGGGCGGTGAGGGCCTGGCGGACGATCTTGACGCCCGCGGCCTCGTCGCCGTCGAGCTTCAGGTTCGACCCGCCGTTGAGCGCCTTGAGGGCGCGGATCAGGGCGACGCCGCCACCGGCGACCACGCCCTCTTCCACGGCCGCGCGGGTCGCGTGCAGCGCGTCCTCGATGCGGGCCTTCTTTTCCTTCAGCTCGGCCTCGGTCGCGGCGCCGACGTTGATCTGCGCCACGCCGCCCGACAGCTTGGCGAGCCGCTCCTGCAGCTTCTCGCGGTCGTAGTCGCTGGTCGTGATCGCGATCTCGGCACGGATCTGTTCGATCCGGCCCTGGATCGCCTTGGTCTCGCCGGCGCCCTCGATGATCGTGCAGTTGTCGCCGTCGATCCGGACGAGCTTGGCCTGACCGAGCTGGCCGATCTCGACCTTGTCGAGCTCGATACCCAGGTCCTTCATGATCGCCTGCCCGCCCGTGAGGATCGCGATGTCCTCGAGCATGGACTTGCGGCGGTCGCCGTAGCCCGGGGCCTTGACGGCGGCGACGTTCAGCACGCCGCGCAGCTTGTTGACGACCAGCGTCGCCAGGGCCTCGCCCTCGACGTCCTCGGCGATGATCAGCAGCGGCTTCTTTGCCTTCTGGATCTTCTCGAGCAGCGGGATCAGCTTGGGGGCCGCGCTGATCTTCTCCTCGAAGACCAGAACGAACACCTTCTCGAGCTCGACGGTGAGCTCGTCGGGGTTGGTGATGAAGTTGGGCGAGAGGTAGCCGCGGTCGAACTGCATGCCCTCGACGACGTCGACGTAGGTCTCGAGGCTCTTGCCCTCCTCGACCGTGATCACGCCGTCCTTGCCGACCTTGTCGAACGCGTCGGCCATGATCTTGCCGATCTCGCGGTCGTTGTTCGCCGAGATGCTGGCGACGGACTCGATGTCGTCCTTGCCCTTGACCGGCTTGGACTGCTTCTTGAGCGCGTCGGTGACCGCGATGACGGCCTTGCGGATGCCGCGGGCCAGGGCCATCGCGTCGGCCCCGCTGGTCAGGTAGCGGTAGCCCTCGCGGAAGATCGCCTCGGCGAGCACGGTCGCGGTGGTCGTCCCGTCGCCGGCGGCGTCGGACGTCTTGGTCGCGGCCTCCTTCACGAGCTTGGCGCCGATGTTCTCGTACTTGTCGGTCAGCTCGATCTCCTCGGCGACGGTCACGCCGTCCTTGGTCACGGTCGGGGCGCCCCACCCCTTGTCGATGACCGCGTTGCGGCCGCGGGGCCCCAGCGTCGTCTTCACGGCCCGGGCCAGCTTCTGGACACCCTGAAGCAGTGCCTTGCGCGCCTCGGAATCGAAGGCCAGCATCTTCGCGGCCATAATCGGTCTCCTTCTTTCGGGGGTTCGTGCGTGCGTGTTCGTCTGATTGCGGTCCGACGGGCCGACGACCGTCCTCGCGGGCGAACCGTCGGCGCGGATGCCCTAAGACAAAGGGCGTGCCCGCTTGTTGCCGGTCTCCGATAGGAACATAAACCCGGTCGATAACTGAATTTAAGGGAGGTTGGCCGAGCTGACAGGAACAGCGAAACAACTGTCAGGGTGGCAGTTACCCTTCCCCCGCCCCGTAACGAATGCCATTGTGACAGGAGTTGTCCGGTTCAGTCGCTAAGCCGCAAGCGGCGGGGCTCCCCCCTACTTTTCCTCGTCCTCGGGGATGATGCTGATCTCACCGCTGCGCTCGAGGACGGCGAACTTGATCTGGTCAATGCGCTCGAGGCCGTGGGACATGCGGGCCGCCATCAGGATGTCGTCGCGGTCGACCCGTGCGCGGCCCATCCGGTCATCCAGCGTCTTGCCATCCTCGACGATGATCACCGGCACGCTGTCCATCCAGCGGTCGATGAGCGGGCTCTTGGCCTTGAGGAACGACAGCCCCAAATCGAGCACGAGGAGGGTGAGGATCGCGATCAGCGCGTTGGTGACCGAAAAGTCATTGCCGATCATCGCCTGCTGGGTCGTCTCGCTGATGATCAGCAGGACGACGAAGTCGAACGTGGTGATCGACGCGAGCGAGCGCTTGCCCATGATCCGGAAGAGGATCATGAGGATCAGGTAAATCACCGCGACACGGAGGAACGTGTTCATGGCACGCGTATCCGGAAGAGTGGCCGGCTCCGCCGGATCACGGGTAGATGAACTCCCACCAGTCGACGCTCGGCCCGCCGGCGACGCCCGCCCGGGCGGTCTGTTTCCCCGCGTTCTGATGCTGGACGTAGAGGGTGACGGCGATCGACTTGTCGCCGCTGTCGGGCGTGAGTTGGACGTCGAACTCGACGCGGTCCGGGCCGCCGCGGAGGAAGTCGGGCGTCGGGACGACCGTATCGACCATGAGTTGATCGGCGTACGGCCGGCTGACCCACACCGTCACCTTGCCGGCCCGGGCCTGCTCGGGCGTCGGTTTGACGTTGAGGACGAGTTCCTGGGGCACTTCGAGGCGCCCGAAGCGCTCGTATTTCACCCACAGTGCCGACGTTTCCGCGCCGGCGTTAGTCTGGGCGAGCGGGCCCGATCCGAACGCGCCCAGTGTCGCGGCGAGCAGCAGCAACGCCATGAGTGCCCACCCGACGCGTTGCAAGCGCCAGGCGAGGTACTGGTAGTCCATGTGATCGTCGATCTCGAGCGACCCGACGCGGTGGATTGGACGGGGGGACATACAGCGAACACGGCTGCAAAGCGCGTGCTACGCGCCCCCCCGCACCCGCCCCCGCTCGTATCATCCAAACCCCTATCGCCGACGCCGGCGCGCGAGGATCCCACCACCGACGACCAAGAGTGCGGCCGATCCGGGCTCGGGAACTTCGAGCGTCGCGCCGGCCGCCCCTTCGCGCGCGGTGATGCCGTGGATGATCGTGTTCGACATGTCGGCGCGGGTGTTTCGAACGAGGATGAACGTGGCCGTCCCGTTCGTGTCGTCACGCAGGAACGTGTCGAGCGCCGCCCCGGTGATCGTGACGGCGCCGGTGCCTTCGCCGGTGAGCGAGAACGTCCCGACCAGGGTCGTCTTGGCGGGCAGCACGTTGATCTGAGAAGTCGTGTCGTTGCCGGGGGCGTTGTTCCAGTTCGTCGCGGCCTCGGTCCACCCGTCGAGGCTCTGGTCGGTCAGGCCGAACACGCTGAACTCCCACACCTTGGACGGCGTGCCGAGCGTGCCGCCGAGGGACCCGGTGAGGTTGAACGTGAGCGCGGCCTGGTCGACGACCTGGCCGACGGGAACGGCCGAGAGGTTGAAGCCCAGGAGCGTCTTACGCGCGCTGTCGAGGTTCGCGTCCCCGGTGTCGGCCTTGATCGCGAGTTGGTTGGCCGACCCGCCCGACGTGTTGGTGGCGCTCGTGCCGCCGCGGACGAACGTGTCCTTGAACGCGACCAGCGGCGCCGCCGGCGCGGCCGGCGCGGCCACGCTGATACCGGCCAGGACAACCGCCGCGCCCGCAATCTTCGTCCGCTTTCGATCGCGCATCGCCCACTCTCCCGTGTGTGTCAACGTCGTCGCACCGTACCGCCACGGGCGGGCGCCCGCAAGCGAACTTGCGGCCCCGGCACGACCCGCCGCCCCCTGCGCGTTCCCTCCGACCGGCACAACCCGCATAATCGGGCCCATGTCCCTCTCCCTGCGCTGGGTCGGTCGCGAGCATGCGGAAGTCGTCGGGCGCGTCCGCGCGGAGTGTTACGCGCCGATCGCGAAGAGCATTACCGATTATCAGAAGCACCTGACGGTCGACGAGCGCGTGCCGGCGGACGATCTGCTGCTCGCCGAGCGCGACGGCGCCGCGCTAGGCACGGCGACGGCGTATCCGATGACGATGTGGGTGCGCGGCGGGCCGGTCGCGTGCCAGGGCGTCGCGTACGTCGGCACCATCAAGACGCACCGGCGGTCGGCGCGGGCGTCGGCGGACGACCCGGGCATCGCGACCGCGCTCATGCGTGAGACGCTCCGCCGGGCGCGCGACCGCGGGCAGGTCGTGTCGGCCCTCATGCCGTTCCGGGCCACGTTTTACGAGCACTTCGGGTACGGGCTGGTCGAGCGGCGGCACCTGTGGACGATCCCGCTGTCGGTCCTGCCGCACGGCCCGGCGGACGGGTTCGCGTTCGTCGAGGGCGACGCCGACGAGCCACGCCGCGCGTGCCGCCAGCGGATGGTCGAACTCGGCCACTGCGACATCGAGCGTTCGGCCGGTTCCTGGCGGCACCACACGAAGCAGGAGGACGAGGGGTGGACCGTCGCCGACCAACCCGGCGGGCCGGGCACGCCGGTGCACTCGTGGGCGCACTTCGAACAGGAGAAGGTCAACGGCAAGGACCACCTGAAGGTGTACGACCTCGCGTACGAGTCGCCGGCCGCGCTGCGGCGGTTGCTCTGCTTCTTCGCGACGCTGCGCGACCAGTACTGGGCGGTGCAGGTCGCGCTGCCGGCGGATCTGCCGATCAATTTGTGGCTGCGCGAGCCGCAGCTACCGCACCGGTTGGTGAACCACGACACGGCGGGCATGCAGCCGCAGACGCGAATGCAGGTTCGCGTGCTCGATCACGCGGCGTTCGTCGGGGCGATGCGGGCGCTGCCGGTGAGCGTGAAGGGCGCGGCAACCGTCGCGATCGCCGAGACCGAGGGGCACGTGTCGCGGTTGCGAATTGAAGTCGTGGACGGTCGCGCCACCGCGACCCCGACGACGGCCACCCCGGACGTTGAGTGCACGGACCGGGCGTGGGCGAACGTCGTCACGGGGGACGTGTCGGCAAGCGCGGCGGCGCGGATGGGGTTGATCACGGTGCCTCGCGCGGAGGCGCTGGCGGTGCTGGATGGGTTGGCGGTGGGGCCGGCGCCGTTTTGCAATGAGTACTTCTGATCCGAATTCCCGCCGCGCACTCGATTGTCTCGACGGCGTTCCCTCGCTCGAACCACGCCTCATATAGCCCGCCACTTGTGGCGGGAAAGCGTCACCCGACGATGGGGCGTGCGATCACATGTGGGCGACTTCGGCTCGTTCCCGAACGAGCCTCCTTCGGTTGCGACAGTTTCCCGCCACAAGTGGCGGGCTATATGAGAAACGTTCTCGCCCCTCGAAGCGCCTCCGAGCCTTTCGAATGCCGGGCGCGCGATCCGCATTTGCCCTGAATCCGAATCCCTGCCCCCCGCCGTACTCCTCCTGACCGCCCCCACCGAACCCACCCTTAAGAGGAGACCCCGCCATGCCCACGCTCCCGGTGCGCGCAGAGGATGCCGTCGTCGAGGCCGAGCCGGCGTCGTTCTGGCAACGGCCGTTCGTGCAGAACGTGTTGCCGCTGATCACGTCGCTGGCGATCCACCTGGCGATCGTCGGCGTCGGAATTTTGACGTACAAGGCGATCCGGGCCGTGTCGGACGTGGTCTCGGCCCCGCCGCCGGTGACGCCGGGGGAGGTGCCGGACATCGAGCAGTCGTCGCGGCCGGCACTGCTCGGCAGGGAGGACGCGGAACGGGATTCGGGCCAGAACACGATTCGCGACGTCCCACCAGAGGCAACGGGTGTGTCCACGTCCACCGACCCGCGAGTCAGCCTCGCGTCGGTCGGCGGTGGCGCGACCGGCGACGACTCGGCCGACATCGCGATCGGCGCGTCCACCGACTGGTTCGGGGGCAATGGCTCCGGGGTCGGAATCGGCTTCGGCCCGAACGCGGGCATTAACGGCGGCGGCCTGGCCCCCTTCTCTCCACCCGGCGGTGGTGGCAAGGGCGGGTCGCCCGTCTTCCAGCCCGGCAACGCCCGCCGCATCGTCTACCTGTGCGACTCCTCCGGCTCCATGATGACCAACTTCGACTCGCTCCGCGCCCAGCTCGGCCGGGCGGTCGACGCGCTACGGCCGATCCAGGAGTTCGACGTCATCTTCTTCGCCCAGGACTCGTACCGCGCGCTCGACCGCCGGCTCGTCCGCGCCCTGCCCGAGACCAAGCGCCAGGCGTACGACTTCCTCGACAAGACCGTCCCGACCGGCACGTCGGACCCCCTGCCCGGGCTGCGCGCCGCGTTCGCGCTCCAGCCGCAGCTGGTCTACCTCCTGACCGACGGCGACTTCCCCGACAACGCCGGCACGCTCGCCGAGATCCGCAAGCTCAACGCCGACAAGCGGGTCAAGATTAACACGATTGCATTCGTCGGCCGGGGTGAGGAGTACGAGAAGCTCCTCAAGCAGATCGCCGACGAGAACGGCGGGATCTTCAAGTACGTGGACGAGGCGGACATGAGGAAGTAATCGGGGAGAAACGAAAAGACGAAAAACGTAAAGAGAAGATGCTCTTTACGTCTTTTCGTCTTTTCGTTTTTCCCCGCTCTCCCCCGTACAATGCCGCCCGCCACACACACGGGAGGCTCGCCTTTGCCCACGCTCGTAGCGCTGACCGGCGCGTCCGGGTTCATCGGGTCGTACACGGCCGCCGCGCTCAAGGCGCGGGGGCACGAGGTCCGCGCCCTGGTCCGACCGACGTCGCGCCGCGACCACATCGAGCCGTACGTCGACCAGTTCCGCGTCGGCGAGCAGCACGACCCGCAGGCGCTGGCGGGCCTGGTCGCCGGGGTCGACTGCGTGATCCACGCGGCCGTCGACTGGGACGCCCGGCAAAGCGGGCCGTCGCCCAGCTATCACCGCAACGTGGTCTCGTCGCTGCAGCTCCTGGAGGCGGCTCGGCTGGCCGGGGCGAACCAGTTCATGTTCGTCTCGTCGGTCGCGGTCTACCACGACGTTC
>Ga0196963_10001745_pt1 | contig 14030 bp, 10 predicted proteins | sample S1_5metaG_FD_148600 | JGI IMG/M metagenome (GOLD analysis project Ga0196963, IMG submission 148600) | Soil microbial communities from Anza Borrego desert, Southern California, United States - S1_5 | ecosystem: Environmental > Terrestrial > Soil > Desert | place: USA: California | collected... | reverse complement strand
ACGCGGCCCGAGAAACGTGACGCGGCCGATCTCGGAGGCGTAGAGGGCGCGGGCCTCCTGGTTGCGCAGCAGCCCGGCACGGAAGACCGCGACCTGATCCGCAGGCGCACCGCTCGGCGGCACGAGACGCAGGTTCTCGAAGCCGATCTGATGACGCGCGCGCAACGGAGGCGGCGCGATCTGATCGACGGGGCGGCTCGCCGCGACACGGTAGAAGGCCGGGACGCCGGTGAACGACATGCGCTCCGTGTTGATCCAGATTCCCGCGACCCGCGACTTCTTGCGCACGACCGCGGTCGTCTCCGGACCGCGCAGGGTGACGACGACGTCGCCCTCGCCTTCCGTCGCACCGAACAGCAGCAGCTCCGTCCCGGAAAAGCCGGTAGTAATGGCGATGAGATGGTTGGACAGATCGAAGACCAAGGGCTGCGCGCGCGCCGACGAGGCGGCCAGCGACGCGACAATCAGGCAGACCATGGCCATGACCCACGGCATCAGTGGTCGCCCTCCGGCCGGCCCACTGAGAAAAGATCGTCCGGTGTCGCAACGAGATCCCAGGCGAGCTTTATCGCGACACTCAAGACCATCACCGCCATCAATCCGCGAAGCTGCTCGCCGCGCAGCTTGGCACCGACCCGCGCGCCGAGCTGGGCACCGATCACCCCGCCGACGACCAGGAGCAGCGCCAGCACCATGTCGACCGTCTGGTTCTGATAGGCCTGAAGGAACGTCACGTTCGCGGTGACGAAGATGATCTGGAACAGCGACGTGCCGACGACCACCGATGTCGGCATGCCGAGCAGATAGATCATCGCCGGCACCATGATGAACCCGCCACCCACGCCCATGAGCGCGGACAGGACGCCGACGAACATGCCGACCGAAAGGGGCAGCAGCGAGCTGATGTAGAGCTTCGACTTGGGGAACCGCATCTTCAGCGGCAGCCCGTGCAGAAAGTTGTGCTGATGGAGCTTGCCGCGGGTGGCGGCACCCGTACGGTGGCGGCGGATCAGCGTGCGCACGGACTCTTGCAGCATTAGAGTGCCGACAACGCCGAGCATGATCACGTAAGACAGGGCGACGACGAGATCGACCTGGCCGATACTGCGCAGGAAGGCGAAGAGCTGCACGCCGGCGGTCGAGCCGACGATACCGCCGGCAAGCAGGACAGCGCCCATGCGGAAATCGACGTTGCCGCGCCGCATATGGGCGAGCACGCCGGAGACCGAGGACGCGACAATCTGCGCCGCCTCGGAGCCCACCGCGACAGCCGGCGGCACGCCGATGAAGATGAGCAGCGGGGTCATCAAGAAGCCGCCGCCGACGCCGAACAGGCCCGAGAGCATGCCAACGGCGCCGCCGAGTCCCAGGATCAGGAACACGTCGACGGAGAGTTCAGCGATCGGCAGATAGACTTGCATCGGGCCCGGGCGGCGAAGAGAACGCCCGACCGAGCGGCGACGCCCACTACCAGACGCAGCACCCCCGCCGGCGCCGTTCCCTCGCCCCTGCATGGCGCGCCGGTGGAATCAGATCGGACTGCTACTGTGCGCCCGGCTCCCCGGTGGCGCAAGGAAATACGGCCGGAATCCCGGGGACTTACGCGTTTTTTCCGGTGCGGGAGCCGCTAGGGCCGCAAGAACCCCACGATGTCGAAAATCTCCCGCAGATGCGGGCCCGCCAGGGCGTTGGCGCGCTCGGCGCCGCGGCGCAGCACGCCATCGACATAGCCCGGATCGTCCATCAGGCGCTTCATCTCCGTGCCGATCGGGCCCATGACGGAGACGGCGACATCGGCGAGGCGCGGCTTGAACGCCGAGAATTGCTGGCCGGCGAACTCGGCCACCGCCTGCTCGAGCGTCTTGTCGGTGAGAGCGGCGTATATACCAAGAAGGTTCTCGGCCTCCGGCCGGCCTTCGAGAGCCTTCACATCCTCGGGCAGGTTGCCGGGGTCGGTCTTGGCGCGCTTGATCTTCTGGGCCACCGCGTCGGGGCCGTCGGTCAGGTTGATGCGGCTCTGATCCGAGGCATCGGACTTGCTCATCTTCTTGGTGCCGTCCCGCAGGCTCATGACGCGAGTCGCGGCGCCGAAGATCTGGGGCTCGGGCAGCGGGAAAAACTCGCGGGCATAGCGCCGGTTGAAGGCCCCGGCAATGTCGCGCGCCAGCTCCAGATGCTGCTTCTGGTCCTCCCCCACCGGAACATGGGTCGCCTTGTAGAGCAGGATGTCGGCGGCCATCAGGACGGGATAGGCATAGAGCCCGAGCCCGGCGTCGTCACGCTGCTTGCCGGCCTTCTCCTTGAACTGGGTCATGCGGTTGAGCCAGCCCAGCGGCGTCAGGCAGCCGAGGATCCAGGCGAGTTCGGCGTGGCCGGAGACGGTCGACTGGTTAAACAGGATGCAGGCGTCCGGATCGATGCCCGAAGCGATATAGGCCGCCGTCACCTCGCGCGTCTGTGCGCGCAGCTGCTCGGGGTCCTGCGGCAGGGTGATGGCGTGCAAATCGACCACACAGAAGATGCACTCGTAATCGTTCTGCAGCTTCACCCAATTGCGGATAGCGCCGAGGTAATTGCCGAGGTGAAGATTGCCGGTCGGCTGGATGCCCGAAAAAATACGATTCATAAGGGTCCCCTGAAGCGGCGGCAGTTATCGCCGCTGCCGCCTCGCCGGTCAACGAAGGGATATGCCGACGCGGGACAAGCCGGGGCCTGGCGGCTACGATTGCCGCGCCCCTGTATGAGGACGCGCCATGGCTGCCCGCAAGACGTCGAAGAAGCGCGCCGACCCGACCGCCGCCTTGGTGCGACGGCTCGGCCGCCACGCCAGCGAAACGATCAGCGACGTGCTCGACGTCATGGGATTGCCGGAGCAGGTCCTGGCGGCGGCCATCAAGCCGATCGCTCCGGGGCTACGGGTGGTAGGCCCGGCCTTTTGCGTGCGTGGCCAGGCCATTGATGCCGCCCATCCGTCCGCCACCCGGCAATACGATGTCGACCGTAGCCTGTCTCCGGGATGCGTTGTCGTGATGGCGTCGGGCGGATACAGCGGATCCGCGCTGGTCGGCGGCAATATTGCCGCGTCCTATCGCAAACGCGGCTGCGCCGGCCTCGTCCTTGACGGCGCGGTGTGCGACCCGCAGGAGGTCAAGAGCTTCGTCCCGACCTTCGCGACCCATGTGACATCGCGCCGGCCGGGCGGGCGTTGGACCATCGTGGCCTTCGGCGAGCCCATTTCCATGCCGGGACAAGGCAGCACCGAGGTGATCGTCCATCCCGGCGATCTCATCCTCGGCGATGCCAGCGGCGTGGTGGTAGTTCCGAGCGCGCTCGCGGATGCCGTCCTTAAGGCCGCCGACAGGCTCGTGCCGCAGGAAAAGAAGGTGCTGGCCGACATCAGACGCGGTCGCGACCGCGAGCAGGCTCTCAAAGCCCATGACCGCTATGGGCATATCAAACGCGTGGTGCCCTAGGCGCGCTTGAACAGCCGCCGGAGCTCAGCCCGGTCCGCCGCACCCGTGATCAAGGCCGCCCCCGCGAACACGACAAGCCCGGCAATCACCAGAAAGACCAGCGCCGTCGCACGAAGGACGAGACCGCCGGTCAGCCAGGCGGAGAGCAGCGGGACCAGCACCCACAGGGCGGCCCCCATGACTGCGCTGGCCACGACCATACGCGGCACGCGCCTGAGCAGGGCAGCATCGGGAACCAGATAACCACGCCGGTGCAGCACGACAGTGAGGGCTGCAACGTTGAGCCACGCCGAGACGGCCGTCGCCAGGGCGATGCCGACATGCGCCAACGGTCCCATCAGCGCGAGCGCGACGCTGGTGTTCAAGACGACAGCGACGACCGCGATCTTCACCGGCGTCCTGGTGTCCTCGCGGGCATAGAAGCCCGGCGTCAGAACCTTGATCAAGACATAGGCAGGCAGGCCAACCGCGTAGGCCGCTAGCGCCGCCGCCGTGGCGGACGCCTCGGCAGCGCCGAACGCGCCGCGCTCGAACAACACGCTGATGATCGGCAGCGGCAGCACGACGAGCGCCGCGGTGGCCGGCAGCGACAGAAGCAGCGCCGCTTCCAGGCCCCGGTTGAGCGTGGCAACCGCTGCAGCCGTTTCGCCGCGCCGCGCCTGGCGGGAGAGCGCCGGCAGTAGCGCCGTGCCGATAGCAATGCCGATGACCGCGAGGGGAAGTTCGTAGATGCGGTCCGCGTAATAGAGATAGGACACGGCACCGGTCGGCAGCAGCGAGGCGATAACGATGTCGATGAGCAGATTCACCTGCACGACTCCCGCACCCAGAGCCGCCGGCAGCATCAGTGTCAGCAGGCGTTTCACCTCCGGCGTCGGGCGCGGCCACGGCAGGGACAGCGCCATATCGGCGCGCCCCGTCGCCCAGGCGAGCCAGAGGAACTGCGCTACGCCTGCGCCCGCCACACCCCAGGCCAGAGCGTGTCCGGGCGTGGGGGCCAGCCCGGCCAGACCGATGAGGCTGCCGATCAGACAGAGATTGAGCAGCACCGGGGTGAAGGCCACGGCGCCGAACTGGTCGAGCGAGTTGAGCACCCCGCCCTGCAGCGACACGAGCGAGATGAAGAGCAGATAGGGAAAGGTGATCCGGGTAAGATCGACGGCAAGGGCGAATTTGGCCGGATCGGAGACGAAGCCCGGGGCCAGGCCGCGCATGATCACCGGCATGGCCAGTTCGGCGACGATCAGCAGCAGGAACAGGGCGGCCAGCAGAACGGCCATCGCATCTTCGGCAAAACGCTTGGCCGCCGCGCGCCCGGTGGTCGCCACCAGGCCGGCGAACATCGGCACGAAGGCGGCGTTGAACGCCCCCTCGGCGAACAGCCGGCGGAAGAAATTCGGAAACTTGAAGGCAATGAAGAACGCATCGGCGATCGGCCCCGCGCCGAGATAGGCCGCCACCAGCACGTCGCGCAGGAAGCCGAGGACTCGGCTGATCAGCGTATAGCCGCCGATGGTCGCGATCGGGCGCAGGAGAGCCATTGAGGGGTTCAGTAACCGATTCGCCGGACGAAAAGAAGGCAGGCGATGGGAGCTTGCCGGAAGCACTCGCGATCCGCGGGGCGGTGCGGCATCGGATTCGCCAGAGGCGCGTCTCAACGGCTCACCAGCCCCCTCGTTCTGGGAGCGGCACGCCCCACGGGCAGCGCGAGCCGATCGCGGATTGATTGGCAGGACCGCCTGCACGCGGCCATGCGCCGTGGGCTTCAACCTGGCCCCGGATCGCCGCAGAGCATAGGCGCAGCCGGCATTCACGAAACCCTAATGTTAAAGCGGTAGCGTCCCCCTCAGCGCCGCGATGACGCGCCGGGACCCCTACTAGAGTATCCGGCTCTTAAAGCCTACATAGTTGAAATAACTACTCGTTTAGACGTGGCGACCGAAACCTCGGCCTGTGGATTTGTGGAACGTTTGGAAACGATGCTAAACTATCCCAGCTTAGACTTGTTCCAAGGTTGCGCAGTTGGGGTTGTCGTGCGCAGTGTAATTGGCAATCGGGCCGGCCTCGTTTCAGCGGCGAACCCGCCATCAGGATGCCGCGCGCTGCACGGCGCCCGGGGCGCTCGCTGATGGTGAACGCCATGCGCCTTATCGTCGACAGCGACGGCAGCGTTTGGTCGGCCTACGACGAAAAGCTTGTCGAACGCTGGGGCTATCCTGACCCCGATTTCGATTTGCCGTCCTTTGCCATCCGCAATTTGGGCGCGATTGATATCCGCGTCGAAGAACAGGAAGTCACCATCAGCTTCCGTTGGCTCACGGTTAAATCCGACGCGCTGATCAGTGCCAGCCAAGTCTTGAGCCAATTGCCGCCCCGGGCGGTGATCGTACGTTGCGAAACCAGCAGTTGGACCGACCATTCCTTTGCCGATCCCGAGTCCGCGATCGAATGGATCAACGCGAATCGCGCGCTCTGGCTCGGGGCCAATGCACGCAGCGTCGTTACCTCGCCGCGCAAACTGACGGCACTGTCCGACCGATCGTTGTCCCGCATCGAGGATTCAGACGACCGTCTCGCCCTCATGTTCAAGAAATGGCGCATGTCACAAGGCCGGTTCTCGGATGAGATCCCGGCATTCCTGGTGCGCTTCGGCCTGCTCGACCGCACGGCGGTCGCCCGCGATTCAACCCCGGGCGACCTCGTCTGGGAACATTTCGGCACCCGGATCACCCTGTACAACCGCACCAACCCGGACTGGTCGTATTTCGTCGCCGGCCGGCCGGTCGCCGACCAGCCGGACCAGGAGTACGGTCGCTACGCCTCCGGCATATTCAGGGACATTCTCGATCGCCGGCAACCGACCTTCGATCACATCGACGCGGTGGTGCGGGACGGCAGTGAGGCCGCCCGCTTCCGCTACGACCGCCTGCTGCTGCCCTGGGAATCAAGCAACGACACGCGCATCATCACCTCGCTGTCGTTCAAGACCGATCCCGACACCGTCGTGGCGGCGTGACGCCAGCGCCTCGGCAGCGGCCTCGGCCTCCTCGGTCGTTACCCAGCAGAACGTGAAATCCGCCATCGAGCCGAAATGCTGGAACGACGGCAGGCTCGACCAGATCCGGACGGCGGACTGGATGTTGCTGTAGCCGTACACGCGTCCCATTCCCTTATCGACCATCGCCTTGGAAACGAAGCAGGTATGGAAGCTCGGGTACCACGTGGTGAGGGCGATGACCCGGCTCAGCGCCGGCACCAGACGGGCCAGGCCGAAACCCCGATAGTCGCTGCGCACCCATAGCGTGCCGCTGTAGCTTACGCGACCGGACACCTCGCTCGCCATCGGCGCGCTCGCCTCGGCCCGCATGCCGCGGCTCAGCGCCGGCTCCGGATCGTCGTAATAGAAGCGCAGCGTCTCGATCTCGTTCTTAAGCGATGACCGCCCGAGCGTGTAAAGGCGCACCGCATGGGTGAGCACGACGTCGCCGTGACGATCGATTCCCTTGAGCCAGAATGCGTTGGTCGGCCCGAGCGCGCATTGCCGCCGGTCGAAATTGGGCATCAGGGGATACCAGTCCGCCCGGTTGAGCTCGTTTGCGCGTTCGAGCTCGGCGAAGTCGCTGCTCAGGCTCAGGCGGATGCCCGCATCGCGCACCTCGCGATCGGTCCTGAGAATGACGTCGGCAATCGCATCGACGGGGCCGAAATTGACGTTCACCTGATCCGGCAGACGCGGAATCGAAATAACACTCATTGCACACCTATGGGTTGATCTAGGGAGTCGCGAATCCACAAAGAGTCGCTGGCGCGACCGTAGATGTCGTGGGTTAACAGGGGATTAACCACAAATGGCTGATGCGGACTTGTCACAGGAAAAGGCCCCCGCCTCTCCGGTTCTGCGCTAGGCGGAGACGGGTTCGGCGGAACGGCGGGGAGCGTTCTCTCCCTCGCGTTCGTCGGGCTCCGTCAGGGCGACCAGGAGACGCTCACGAATTCGCTTGAGCTTGGGGTCCTGATCAATTTTGTGGCCGAAGACGTCCTTCACATAGAAGACGTCGACCACGCGCTCGCCGTAGGTGGCGATTTTGGCATTGGCTATTGAGAGGCCCAGCGCGGTGATGGCGCTCGTCAGGTCGAACAGCAGGCCCGTGCGGTCACGGCCGTTCACTTCGATCAGCGTCGCCGTCGCCGAGGCCGTGTTGTCGATCAGCACGCGCGGCGGCACGCGAAAGACGCGCGTCCGACTGGCGATGGCCGGACGCTTGGCCAAGGCATCGCGCAACCGGATACGGCCGGACAGCGCCTGCTCGATATGCGTGGCGAGGCGCGCCAGCTTTTCCGGGCGGACAAAGGCCTGCCCGCCGCTCCCGTCGACGCTCGGTGACTGGAGCTGGAAGGTATCGAGGGCCATGCCATTCGACATGGTGAAGATCTGAGCGCCAGCGATCGTGGCGCCGGCCAGCGCCATGGCGCCGCAAAGTCGGCTGAACAGGCCCGGATGATCCGCCGTGTAGATCACGACTTCCGTCACCCCGCGCGCCCGGTCGATCCGCGTATCGACGGTCAGCGGCGCGCGATCGCGATCGGCTTGGCGAACGAGACGGGCCTGGCGCGCCAGGGTTGCCACATCGAAGGCGAGCCAGTAATCGGCGTACCCTCGCGCCGTGTGCTCGGCGAATTCTGTGTCCGACCAGTCGGCCAGCTCGGCGCGCAGTGCCGCTTGGACTTCCGTCACGCGCCCCTTGGCGCCCAAGCCAGCCGGCGCACCCGCCAGCGCCTCCTCGGTGCGGTAGTAGAGCTCGCGCAGCAGCGCGGCCTTCCAATTGTTCCACACGGTCGGCCCGACGCCGCGGATATCGGCAATGGTCAGGCAAAGGAGCAGGCGAAGCCGCTCCGGCGACTGCACCAGCTCGGCGAAATGCCGGATGGTCTGCGCGTCCTGGATGTCGCGCTTGAAGGCGGTGTTGGACATGGCCAGGTGCCAACGCACCAGCCAGGCCACGCTTTCGGTCTCTTCCTCGCTGAGGCCGATGCGCGGACCCAGCTTCTGCGCAATCTCCGCGCCGAGCACCGAATGATCGCCGCCGCGGCCCTTGGCGATATCGTGGAGCAGCAGCGCGAAATAGAGCGCGCGGCGCGACTGGATCTTGTGGATCACCTCGCTCGCCAGCGGATGGTCTTCCTTGAGCTCGCCGGACTCGATGCGATGCAGGATGCCGATGCAGAAGATCGTGTGCTCGTCGACCGTGTACACGTGATACATGTCGTGCTGCATCTGGGCGACGACGCGCCCGAAATCCGGCACAAAACGGCCGAAGACGCCGGCTTCGTTGAGACGCCGCAACGTGATCTCGCCGTCATGCGGGTCGGTCAGCATCTCCAGGAAGAGCCGGTTCGCCTCAGCGTTGCCGCGCAGCTTGGCGTCGACAAGCCGCAGATTCTGGCGGATCAGCCGCAACGCATAGGGATGGATATCGAGCCCATGCGTCTGCGCAACGCGGAAGATGCGCAGGAAATTGATCGGATCGTCGGCAAAGGCCGACGTCTTGGCGACCGTCAGTCGGCCGCTTTCAATGGCAAATCCATCGATGGTTTTTGCCTTGCGGCCGAAGCGGCCCAGCGACCTCAGGCTGAAACGCGGCTTGACCTCGGACTCGATCTCCAGCGCCGCGCAGAAGATGCGCGTCAGATCGCCCACATCCTTCGCCACCAAGAAGTAGTGCTTCATGAAGCGCTCGACACCGCGCGTGCCGCGATGGTCGGTATACCCCATGCGCCGGCCGATCTCGCTCTGGACGTCGAAGGTCAGCCGGTCTTCCGGCCGGTTGGCGATGTAGTGCAGGTGCGAACGCACGAGCAGCAGAAAATCCTGCGCCTTGGCGAATTTCTGCGCCTCCTCGCGGGTGAGCACCCCCTTGGTCACGAGATCGTCGACGCGCTCCACGCGATGGACGTATTTCGCGATCCAGAAGAGCGTGTGCAGGTCGCGCAAACCTCCCTTGCCCTCCTTGACGTTCGGCTCGAGCACGTATCGCGAATCGCCCAGGCGCTTGTGGCGTTCGTTGCGCTCGGCGAGCTTCGCCGCGACGAACGCCGCGTCCGTGCCTTTCACGATCTCGGCGAGGAAGCGCTTGCGCAGTTCGGCATAGAGCTTGTCATCGCCCCACAGGTAGCGGGATTCAAGGAGGCCGGTGCGGATCGTCATGTCTTCCCGCGCGAGACGCAGGCATTCGACCAGCGGCCGAGTCGCGTGTCCGACCTTGAGGCCGAGATCCCATAGAAGATAGAGAATGAACTCGACGATCTGCTCGCCACGCGGCGTCTGCTTGTAAGGCAGCAGGAAGAGCAGATCGATGTCCGATTGCGGACAGAGTTCGGCCCGTCCGTAGCCGCCGACGGCGATGATCGACAGACGCTCGCCGGAGGTCGGATTCGAGCCGCGATACTCGTACCAGTCGGCGTAGTCGTGCGCGATGCGCACGAGCTGGTCGATGAGAAAACTGGTGGCCCGTACGCAGGCGGTGCCGATGCCGGCTTCGCTGGCCCCTTCGCCTTTTTCGAAGCGCGCGCGAATCTCCGCCCGCCCCCTGACCAGCGCGTCCTTGAGAAGGTCGCGGATTTGCGCGCGCCGCGCCTCGGCGCTCAGTCCGTCCTTGCGCGCGACCGTCTCAAGAGACGCCATGAGCGCGCGCCGGTCGATGATGTCGCGCTGACGCGGCACGTCACGCGGCGGCGCCGATCCATCCATATGACCCGAGCGGAACAGTTATGGTTAAAAAACCTTTATGCTGAAGAGTATAAGCGCGTACCTATTCTAACAACTGCGAAAAATCGCGCCAATTTCTTGAAAAATTCGATGAACCGCGGTGCCCTTGTAAGCCTTTGTGCTCTCGTTGTGCTTGGCTTGACTGGCTGCTCAGGCAGCGGCAGCGGAAGTTCTTCTGCTGCGTCCTCGCCGAGCATTGCCGTCAGCTATGTCGACGACGACTCGTCGCCGGCGGTCGCGGTTGTCGTGACCCACCCGCAAACGGTCACATCCGTCGAACTGGTAGCACCCGACGGCCGCCACATCGCAGCTCCGCTTATCGAGCGGGATTTGGCCCGCACTCCAAGGACGCTATCGCCCTCGGTCGGGGTTGGGGTGTTCGGCGGCAGTGGCGGCGGTTTCGGCACGGGGCTCGGTCTCGGCTTTCCGCTCGGCGGCTCTCCTTCTCCGCCGGCAACGGCAAACCGCGCGCGAGCCCGTATGGTGATTCCCGACCCCGCCGCCTATCGCCAAGACTGGGAGAAATACATCGTGCGCGTTCGCTTCGGCACCGCGCCGGAGCCGGTGATGACCGCCGACGTGCCGGCTCCCGCGCCGCGCCGCTAGGTCTTTCCCTCGCCGAGCAGGCCGCGCAGCTTGTAGAGGGCCTCCAGCGCCTGTTTGGGACTGAGTTCGTCGGGGTTGGTGGCCCGCAGCGCCGTCTCGACCGCCGACGGTTCAGCGCCGCCATGTCCGGCGGATTTCGGTCGCATGGCGCTGAACAGCGGCAGATCGTCGCCGAGCCGGGCCGCGGCATCGGCCTTTTCGCCCGCCTCCAGCAGACGCAGCACCTCCTCCGCCCGCGCAATCACTGCGGACGGCAGCCCGGCAAGCCGCGCCACATGGATGCCGTAGGAGCGATCGGCGGCGCCGGGCGCCACTTCGTGCAGGAAGACGACATCGCCCTGCCATTCCTTGACCCGCATGGTCCAGCAGGCGAGGCCCGCCAGGCGTGCCGCCAGCGCCGTGAGCTCGTGGTAATGCGTGGCAAACAGGGCGCGCCCGCGATTGACCTCGTGCAGATGCTCGACCGTCGCCCAGGCAATGGACAGCCCGTCGAATGTCGCAGTGCCGCGGCCGATCTCGTCGAGGATGACCAGCGAGCGATCCGTGGCCCGGTTGAGGATGGCCGCTGTTTCGACCATCTCCACCATGAAGGTCGAGCGTCCACGGGCCAGATCATCGGCCGCGCCGACGCGGCTGAACAGCCGATCGACGGCCCCGATGCGCGCGGAGTCCGCCGGCACGAAGGAGCCCATCTGCGCCAGGATCGCGATGAGCGCATTCTGCCGCAGAAAGGTCGACTTGCCGGCCATGTTCGGGCCGGTGAGCAGCCAGATGCGCTTGCTGTCGCCGTCGCCGAGCACGCAATCGTTGGCGACGAAGGCGGGGCCGCTCGCCTCCAGGAGCGCCGCCTCGACGACCGGATGGCGGCCGGCCTTGATCACCAGATCGCGCGAGCCGTCGACGACCGGCCGGCTGTAACGACGCTCGACGGCCAGCTCCGCAAGCGCCGCCGCCACGTCGAGTTCGGCCAGAGCGCGTGCCGCTTGGGCGATCTCATGGCCCTTCGCCAGAACGTCCTTCGTCAGCTCGTCAAACAGCGACAACTCGACCGCGAGTGTCTTGTCCGCGGCACTGGTGATCTTGGTCTCGAGTTCACCCAGCTCCACCGTGGTGAAGCGCATCGCGCCCGCCATGGTCTGGCGATGGATGAACGGACTTCCGGCTCCCGCGGTGATCTTGTCGGCGTGGACCTGCGTGACCTCGATGAAATAGCCGAGCACGTTGTTGTGCTTGATCTTCAGGCTCGGGATCTTCGTCTCGGCGCCGTATTTTGCCTGCAGCCCGGCAATCAGCCGGCGGCTTTCATCGCGGAGCGTGCGCAGCTCGTCGAGCTCCGCCGAGTAGCCCGTCGCCACGAAGCCGCCGTCACGCGCCATCAGCGGCAGATCGGGTCCCAGCGCCCGGCGCAGCCGTTCGACGAGCGCGCCATGCTCGCCGAGATCCTGCAACGCCTGGCTCAAACCTTCGGGCGTGCCAGCAAGACCGCCATCGCCGATCACCGAGCGCAATTCCGGTACCTGGCTCAACGCGTCGCGCAGACCCGCAAGGTCGCGCGGCCCGCCGCGGCCCAGACCGATCCGCGACAGCGCGCGTTCAATATCGCCCACCCCTTTCAGCGCGGTTCGCGATGCCTCGCGCTTGCGGCTGTCGGCCGTAAACCACGCCACCATGTCGAGCCTGCGGTCGATGGACGCCGGATCGGTCAGAGGGGCGGCAAGGCGGGCAGCGAGCAAGCGTGCACCCGCCCCGGTCAGTGTGCGGTCAATGGCGAAGAGCAATGAGCCGCGCCGTTCGCCGGTTAGGGTCTCGCTCAGCTCGAGGTTGCGCCGGGTCGCCGGGTCGATCTCGAGGACCCCGGATTCCGTGACGCGCGTCGGCAGGCCGAGACGCGGCAGCTTGCCCTTTTGCGTCAGATCGACGTAGTCGACCAGCGCGCCGCCGGCGGCGAGCTCGGCGCGACCGAAAGCCCCAAATCCATCGAGAGCTTTTACGCCGTACAAGGTCTCCAGGCGGCGACGGCCGTTCTCGCTGTCGAAACGCGCCGACGGCAAGGGAGTGAGCGCCTGCTTCCACGCGGCGAAGGCATCGAAGAGATCGGGGCGCTCGATCAACCGGTCGGGCACGAGGATCTCGCCGGCGGCGAGACGCGCAAGCGCCGAGCCGAGACGCGGCGGATCCACCGGCTGCAGCCAGAACTCGCCCGTCGACAGGTCGAGCCAGGCCAGCCCCAGCGCGCCGCTTCCCGCTCCGCCGGTCTCGGCCACCGCGGCAAGGTAGTTATGACGGCTGGCGTCGAGGAGCGCGTCTTCGGTCAACGTGCCCGGCGTGATGATGCGCACCACCTCGCGCCGGACTACTGATTTGGCGCCGCGCTTCTTCGCCGCCGCCGGGTCTTCCGTCTGCTCGCAGACCGCGACTCGGAATCCCTGACGGATGAGGCGCGACAGATATGTTTCCGAGGCGTGCACCGGCACACCGCACATCGGAATGTCGTCGCCTTCATGCTTGCCGCGCTTGGTCAGCGTCAGGCTGAGCGCCCGCGAGGCGGTCACCGCGTCATCGAAGAACAGCTCGTAGAAATCGCCCATCCGGTAGAAAAGCAGGCTGCCGGGATGGGCGCGCTTGATCTCCAGATACTGCGCCAGCATCGGCGTCGTGGCGACAGCCTCGACGGCGGCGGGAGCCGGTGGAGGAGGCGGGTCGGGAAAGGTGAAATCGTTCATGGCGAATCGGGGCTGGGCGCGGACGATAGCACGCGAAAGCCACTCTCCCCTCCTCTGCCGGCATGGCCGGAACGCCCCGACATCAGCCCTCGTACCGCGCACACCGCCGGAAAATCTAGGTAGTTTCCCGGCAATTACTCAGGATTTACCCGGGTATGTGAGGCCGAAAAGCGCCGGTACGGTCCCTCGTTAGTGGATGGGGGTCACGTGCCGTCTGGGTCCAAGGCCGAATATTATCGCCAGCAGTCAATGCGCCTGCGGGACGCGGCCGAGAAGGCCAAGGATCCGGAAGCGCGCACCGAAATGCTGCGCACGGCATCCGAGTACGAAAAGCTCGCGCAGGCTGTCGAGCGTCGGCACAAGCGCGACAAGAGTTAGAGTCCGAACAAAAGGCCCACTGGCCTGGCCGCTTTGACGGTTGGCTGCTGGACGCTTAAGTTGTTTCCCAATCGGCGAGGCGAA
>Ga0196963_10001744_pt1 | contig 14036 bp, 13 predicted proteins | sample S1_5metaG_FD_148600 | JGI IMG/M metagenome (GOLD analysis project Ga0196963, IMG submission 148600) | Soil microbial communities from Anza Borrego desert, Southern California, United States - S1_5 | ecosystem: Environmental > Terrestrial > Soil > Desert | place: USA: California | collected... | reverse complement strand
CTGAAGTGGAGGAGTGGAGGAGAGGGGGAGTGGAGGAGGTGGGATTTTGGATGTGGGATGTGGGGGTGGGTGTGGAGCCGGGGACGGGGGCGGGTACTTGGGAGTCGAGCGAACCGACACCACGTGCTTCGGCGGGGAGGAGGTTCGAGGATGGGCCGACGCGGGGGGCGGGCTCAAGGGGTTTCAAGGCAGCCGCCGCGGAGCGGCGGGGTACCCAGGTAGGAGGGAGTGGGGTGGAGTAGCGGAGGATGAGGTTGCAGGCGCGGCGTTGCTCGATGGGGTTGGTGCTGGACTTGTTGAGCTCCTCGAGTTGCTTGATGGCGTTGATGCGGGAGTCGGCGGTGGTGGCGAGGATGCGGGTGTTGACCTGCGCGAGCTGGAACTGCTGGTAGGTGGCGAGGCGGCGCTGGGACTGCTCGGTGGCGAGGAGGTCGAGGACCTGGTGGAGGGGGACCTGGGCCTGGGCGGCCGTGGCTTCGACGTTGAGGTGGTTGGTGAGGAGGAGGGTGAAGAGGTGGTCGGGGGAGATGTCGGATGTCGGAGGTGCGATGTCGGATGTGGGGGAGGGAGGCGAGGAGATCTGGGATGTTGGATTTGGGATTTCGGATGTGGAGGAGTTCGGAGTGGCTGCGAGGAGTGCAGAGGTGGGAAGAGGAGCGTCTAATGCGGCGGGTGCTTCAGGAGCGCGCGTGTCGCTCGCCAACCTCTCCCCAGCCCTCTCCCCACGGGAGAGGGGGTCGGAGGGGGATTCGGGCGGGGTTGTGGGCGCGTCGGCGACCATGACAGGAGCCTAACGCGGCCGTGATGGGTGTCGAGGGGGGAAGTGGGTATGACCACGATTTTGCGCACAGACGTCGCCGATGGGTGCGCAAGTGGTTGGGGGAGTGGGAGATGGTTTTTGATGGCCGGTTTGATGGGGCCCATGCAGCACTGATTGCTGCGGGGGTGGGCTGAGGGGTGGTCACTGTGGGCGGCCATCAGTGGCACCCGGCGGGCACGATCATGAAGCATGATCGTGGCACGGTGGGGGGGTCAGGGCTGGCCGGTGTTGATTTCGCGGCCGCCGAAGTCCACGCCGCGGAGGCCGCCGCGGGTGTAGCGGTAGAAGCCGAAGACGGGCTCGGTGGCGGCGCCGGTGACGGTCCTGGGCTCCCAGGCGTCGGGGCGGTAGGAGTACTGGTAGCCGTTGGGGCTGGCGGGGGCCCAGGGGTCCCAGCCGCGGTTGGCGTCCTTGTTGTTGCGGTAGGAGACGGAGCCGTCGAAGAAGAGGAGGTTGGCTTTGGCGCCCGCGGTGGCGTAGTAGGTGTGGCGCTTCTCGTGGCGGGCGTGGCCCTCGTGGAGGAAGACCTTCATGGAGGGGAAGACGACGCTGGTGAGCTTCTGCTGGCGGAGGCGCCAGGTGTCGAGTGAGTGGAAGAAGAAGTGATTGTCGGCCATGTTGCGCATGCGGTGCTGCACGTCGGGGCCGGTCTGCATCGGTGAGGACTGGAGGCCGTCGTAGGCCGAGATGGTGACCTCGTATGAGGAGGAGAAGGCCCAGCGCATGTCGCGGTCGTTGTCGGGCATGGGGGTGCCCACGGCCGAGGGGTAGGGACGGGCGAGGCCGGCTTTGAAGGCTTGGAGGTCTTTGGCCCAGTTCAGGCGGACAGTGTCTTCGGGGCAGGTGTAGATAGGCTCGGGGAGGCGGAGCGCGAGGTAGTCGAAGAGGACGAAGTGGGAGTAGAGGATCTGCGGGATGAGCCCTGCATTGGTCGCAGTCTCGCGGTTCATGGGGAAGCCGGTGAGGCGGCGGAAGGCATCCACCCACTGGTTGCGCTGGGCGTCGATGTCGTTGCCCGCCGTCTGCAGGTCGGCGAAGCGTGACTGGCGGGTGTCGCCCACCTTCCACGACCAGTTCCAGATGAAGTCCTTGTGCTCGTGGGCGTAGGAGTTGGTAGAGACGCCCAGCTGCTTGAGCTGCGTCGCGCACTTGAGGTTGCGGCCGGACTTGCGGGCGTGGGCGAGCGCGGGCAGCAGGATGGAAATCAGCAGCGCGATGATCGCGATGACGACGAGGAGCTCGATGAGTGTGAAGGCACGCCGGGGCATGGAGGAGTCTCCACAACTAGCTTACCGCGCGGCGGGTCGCCGGGAAGGTCGAACTGGGATGAACCGACGCCTCCACGACGGCGGGACTGAGCTCGGGACTTCGGCGAGGCGCCTCAGTCCCGGCTTCGTGCGCTCAGGCGGCGCGGGCGGTGGGGGGCTTGGAGGTCCGCGCGGCAGCCGCACGCCCCCCGGTGGCCTTCCCCACCAGCAGCCCAATCTCCACCACGCACCACCCCGCCAGCAGCGGGATCACCCACCAGGCGCTGAGGTCCAGGCGCTCGAGGGCGCGGAGGAGGAGCTTCTCGCCCTTGCCCTTGTAGAGTGCTTTGGCGAGGCCCAGGAGGGGGTGGGGGCGGAGCAGGGCCTTGGCGCTGGGGGAGCGCAGGAATGAGAGGCCCGCCGGCCCTTTCCGCGCGGCCTTCATGAGGGCCTGCTGCGTCGCGGCTGAATCCGCGGCTTTCAGCAGGTCGGGGGCTTGGCGGTTTGCGATGTGGAGCGCGGCCGCGCCCTGGCGGCCGGTGTTGTCGAGGAAGCGGGCGGTGCGGGCGATGTCGTCGGGGCCGTCGGCATGGCGGAGCAGCCGCATCGCACCGCCGGGGGAGGCGTTGTCGGCGATGGAGCGGATGTCGGTGAAGACGCGCTTGAGCTCGTCCACGCGCTTGGCCTTGATGGCGCTGGTGAGGTAGGTGGCGAATGGGCGGGCGAGGTGGCCACCCTTGGCCGCGGCTTTGAGGAGCGAGGGCACCCAGTCGATCTCGGGCGCGAGCGTGGTGATGACGCCCAGGACCGACAGCGTGAGGATGACGCCGTCGGAATCCCCGTCGATCACCTGCTTGCCGCCCTGGATGACCAGGTCGCGGATATCGCCGACGATGAAGAAGTCGGCGGTGACGGCGCCGACGAGGGACTCGAGGGAATCGCCTTCGCCGGAGAGGGCGCCGAGGCCCGCGGCCTTGGCTTTCGTGAGCAGGCTGTCGCGCTGCTGGATGATCTGGGTGCGCTGCGTGGTGAGCCGCTCGCGCGTTTCGGCGGTGAGGTCGTCGCCTTCGAGGCCTGCGTCCGCGAGGTTGAGGGCCTCGCCGTAGCGGCCCTGGATGCGGAGGGCCTCGACTTCCTGAGCGAAGTCGAAGGTTGGGAGCGCGGAGAGCTGGACGCGGGCGAGGCGCGCGCCGGTGTCCGCGGCGACTGCGAAGAGCAGGAACGCCGCGACGGCGAGGCGGAGGAGGTTGAACTTGGCGCGCCAGAGGAACATGGTGGGGGAGGAACGGAGTGGAGGAGTGGAGGAGTGGAGGAGTGGAGGGGTGGAGGAGTGGTTAGTTGGGGAGGTAGGTGACTTGGACGTGGGTGTCGGGGCCGGTGAGGGACTTGATGAGGGTGGTGACTTGTTCTTTCGTGACCTGCTCTACCTTGGCCGCGTCCTGGGGGAGGAGGACGAGCTCGCGGGCTTCGTCGCTGGCCCCGGCGCGGGCCTGGCTGAGGTAGTACTCGCCGGCCATCGACCGCAGCCGCAACCAGCCGGTGGAAACGAGCGGGGCCTCGCGCTCGCTGAAAACCTCGGTGGCGATGCGCGTTGGGCGGGGGATCTGCACGATGTAGCCGCCCCTGGCGCCCAGCAGCGCCGACCACGCGGCCCGGTCCACGGTCATTTGGCTGAGGTCGGTGCCGTAGTGCAGGCGGACGGGCACTTCGATGGAGGCGCGGACATCGCCGCGCCAGCTGGATTCGGAGCGCTCGACTTTCACCGTGGTGTCGATCTCGACGGTGACGAGCTTCATCGCGCGCACCGCTTGGGCCACGTCGGCGATGGGGCGCGGCGGGCGGGCGGTGTCGAGGGCCGCCTGGGCTCTGGCCTCGGAGATGAGTGAGGTCTGGAGGTTGCGGAGGTAGGCAGCCAGGGCCAGCGAGAGCGCGGCCGCGAGGAGGAAGATGAAGAGCTTGGCCTTCAGGCCGAAGCGTGCGCGCGGAGTGGGCGTCGGGGGCGCGGGGGCCATGGGGGAGGTATCGGCGATGGGCGGAGGCGGTCGTGAGTTCGGGGCGGCTTCATAGCGACGAAGACGTCGCCATGGCACGCGGGGGTCGGTGGTCCGCGGGGTCGCCATGGCGCGCGGGGCTGCTCCATATGGTTTGGCATGCGGCCGGCGGTTTTCCTGGATCGCGACGACACGCTGATTGCCTGCCGGGAGCTGCCCGCGGCCCCGCCGCCCTGCGCGCCCGGCGACCTCATCGACCCGGGGCTGGTGCGGCTGCTGCCGGGGGTGCTGGAGGGCTGCCGTTCACTGCGGCGGACCGGGTTCGCGCTGGTGGTGGTCAGCAACCAGGGCGTCGTCGCCCGCGGCGGGGCGACTTGTGCGGTGGTGGATCGCGTGAATGCGCGGGTGGGCGAGCTGCTCATCGATGGAGCGGGGCGTCCGCTGGTCGAGCGGTTCTACTACTGCCCATTCCACCCCAAGGGCCGTGTTCCGGAGTTCACGCGCGAGCACCCGTGGCGGAAGCCGGCGCCAGGCATGATTCTCGGCGCGGCGGAAGAGCTTGGGCTCGACGTGTCGAGGTCGTGGCTGATCGGGGACGCGGAGCGGGACATTGCGGCGGGCATTGGTGCTGGGCTGACACCCGAGCGGTGCGTGCGCGTTGGGGAGGGGGTCTCTTTCGCAGACGCGGTGCAAGCCGTTCTGGCCGGGAGGCGCGCGTGAGCGACGAGACCACGACGGTCGTGCTGCACACCGAGGACGGTGTGGCGCTCGCCGAGGAGCGCGTGTACGAGACTGTCAAGGCCGCGGCGGAGGGGCTGGCGGAGCGGTATGGGCTTGAGGTTCTGGATGTGGAGGCTGACGCGGAGGCCATCACGATCACGCTGGGGGCGGATGAAGTGACGGCGGTGGGCTTCGCAGCGGAGTTGCGTCGGACCACCAATGCGTGGTACGAGGGGAAGTACGCGTCAGGCCCGCTGTGGCGGACGCCACGCGAGTGGTGAGGGTAGTGACGAAGCGACGGAGTGACGGAGTGACGGAGCGAGTGCCACTGCGGTTGCTGGTTGTGATGCCGAGCTGGGTTGGCGATGTGGTCATGGCGACGCCCACGCTGCGCCGGCTGCGCGACCGCTTCAAGGGCTCATTCATCGGCGGCCTCGTTCGCCCGGGGATGGACCAGCTGCTCGCGGGCACCGCGTTCTTCGACGAGCTGCACGTGGAACGGGCGAGCGGGGTGATGGGGCCGAAGTTCGTGGCGGCGAAGGTGCGGCCGCGGCGGTACGACACGGCCCTGCTGCTGACGAACTCTTTCTCGACGGCGCTGGTGGTGCGGCTGGCGGGCATTCCCCGCCGCATCGGCTACGACCGCGACGCCCGCGGGCTGCTGCTGACGGACCGCTTGGAAGCGCCCCGCCGGGAGCGCGGCGGGTGGGCGCCAGTGCCGGCGGTGGAGTACTACCTGAGGCTGGCGGAGCGATTCCTGCTGTCGCCCGGGAGCGAGGGCGCGGCATCGCCCGCGGGGCGCGTTCCCCCGATGGAACTTGCGACAACCGAGTCGGAGGAGCGGAGTGCGGACGACCTGCTCGCCCGCGCGGGCATCGCGCCCGGCGCCCGGATGGCGCTCCTTAACCCGGGCGGTAATAACCCGGCGAAGCGCTGGCCTGTTGAGCGATTTGCCGCGCTCGCGGACTACCTGGCGGAGCGGCACGCGATGACCGTCCTGCTCAACGGCTCACCTGCGGAGGCCGAGCTCGTCGGGGCGATCGCCAGCGCGTGCCGCATCGCCCGCCCGGTGCAGCTCCCCGGCCTCGGGATCAACCTGGGCTCGCTCAAGGCCGTGATCCGCCGCTGTCGCCTGATGGTCACCAACGACACCGGTCCGCGCCACATCGCGGGCGCGTTCGGCGTGCCCTTGGTCTCGCTCTTTGGCCCCACCGACCCCCGCTGGACCATCATTCCGGCACCGGAGGTCGTACTGAAGGCAGACCCCACGCTGCCCGAATCCGAGGTTGCCGAGGACCACCCGGAAAGGTGCCGCATCGAAAGGATCAGCCTGGAAGCGGTGGTGGAGGGGGTGGAAACCGCATTGCAAGGCGTGCCGACCTACAGGGCTTGAAAACCCCGCGACTGCCCCTACCATCCCCCCTGCGGACTCGCCACCCGCCCGTTTCCTGGCCGAAAGGCCCGGAGCGGAGACAGATTGGACCCGGAAGGGGGCGTAGCTCAATTGGTAGAGCGCTTCCATGGCATGGAAGAGGTCGTGAGTTCGAGTCTCATCGCCTCCACTTGAATGGGAAAGCGCCGCGGTTCAGGCCGCGGCGTTTTCCGTTTTGGCAGGGGTGAGGCTTATGGGTTGAGATGGTCTGACCAGGAGGACTTGGACGAGGGGCGGTGGTCGCGCCTTGCGCGCATGAACCTGCCGACGGATGACGAGATCTCCTTGGCGGTGAGGCGGTCGAAGTGGGCGTTGAGCATGGGCTGGAGCCGCTCGAGCTGGATGACGAGTTGGTTGCCCTCGGGGAGTGCTTCGCAGTAGCGGCGGAGGTACCGCAGCTCGCGCTCGACGAAGTCGTAAGCGGCTTTCAGGGCGCCGTCCTGGTTGAGGCGCATGGCGGAGCGCACGGCCCAGGCCTGCCATGTCTGCGCGACACGGGAAGCGAGGCGCAGGTCGCGGTCTGCAAGGTGGCAGCGGTCGACGTAGCGGAGGCTGGAGCGGCTGGCCCGCGTGGTGTTCGGCGAGGTCGCGCCAGGGCGGGTCCATCGTGCGCGAACATCGAAGTGGATCGTTGAGCCGAGCGAGCCGTCGGAGCAGGTAACTTTGAAAATGGCGGCGCGCTGTGCGCCGCTCACCAGCGGGCCGAGCGTGCACACGAGGCGGCTGGCTTCGGTGCGGCAGGCGTAGTCGCCCATGACCTCCACGCGGACGCCCTCGGGGAGTTCGAGCACGAAATCACAGGACTCGACGGCGGTCTCGCGCAGTTGATCCAGCTCTCCCAGGACGACGTTGGCGATCTGGCCGGGGGTATCGGCGTGGTGGAGGTTGCCGCCGCCGTGTTCGGCGATGGACGCAATCTGCACCTCGGAGTAACCGGCGCCGATCCCGACGCAGGAGGTAATGATGCCGCGCCGGTACAGCTCGGCCGCGTGGGTGGCGAGCTGGGCGGGGTCCATGATGCCGTGGTTGGCGTGCCCGTCGGAGAAGAGCACGACGCGGTTGCGCAGGCCGGCGCGGGCCTGCATCTCGGTGGCGACCTGCTCGCAGCCCTTGAGCCAGCCGTCGGAGAGGTTGGTGCTTTCGCGGGGCTGGAGGGCCGCGATCGCCCGGGCGGTGCGCGCCTTCGCGGCGGAGTCCTGGCGGGTGGGGGGCAGGTGGACGATGGATTCGGTATCGAAAGAGATGATGGAGAGGGCATCGCTCTCTGAGAGGGCCTCGGCGACACTTGCCGCGGCCTGCTTGGCGGCCTCGAGCGGCGGTCCGGTCATGGAGCCCGACGCGTCGATGACGAGCGAGAGGTTGAGCGGCGGCTTCTCGCTCCGCACGGTGGGGAGAGTGGGGGCGGTAGCGTCGACGACGAGGTAGCGCACGGAGGTGCCGCGCACATCGATGTTGTCGCGGTCGAAGGCCGCGGTGAGGGTCAGTTGGTCAGCGGCTGCGGTCATGTGAGGGTCCTTTCGTGAGGAGTTGCCGGAGCTGATCGCCGAGGCGGTGGACCGTGGCGAGCTGCTCTTCGGACAAGGGGCCGCGGATCGAGAGCTCAATGTCGGGTGTGATCTGCACGCGGTGCCACACCTCGCCTTTGACGGGGCGGGTCGGCTGCGAGCCTGAGAGGGCGCGGAGGGTGTCTACCAGCCGATCGAGCGGCGGGAGCGAGGTGGGTTCAGGCGGCGGCGCCCGCATCGCTCGGGCCAGGTGAGTGGGAGCGGATGGGGGGCTGCGGATCGTCTTGAGGTAGTCCAGGGCGGAGGTCGAGGGCGACTTGAGGCTCTGGGGGTCGATGACCGCGCCGATCCGCACCTCGCCGGCGGCGATGGCGCGGATCTGCTGCTGGCTCAGGTGTGCGAGCAACGCACGGATCTGTTCGAGGCTGATGTCACGGTGGGCATCCCGCAGCAGGGTGATGACGCTGAGACGGTCGAGGTGGTCCTGGCTGTAGGAAGCAGACCGGCCCAGACTGGTGGGGCCCGGCAGAAGCCCCTTTTCGATGTAGGAGCGGATCGTGCGCGGCTCAATTCCAGCGAGTTCGGACAGGGCGGTGAGGCTAAAGGTTTGTTCCCCCACGCCACCAGTGTATCTCGCCATGGGAAAATGGCAAGATCATTCTGGGTGGATTCAAGGGGCAGCTTCGAACGTGCTAGCGTGCCGCACATGAACACCGACCTGATCACCACCCCCATACGCCTGGGCCACACCTGCCTCCGCGTGGTCACATGGGAGGAGGCGGAGGCACGGCAGGCGGCGTTCGGTGCGGCGGGGGAGCTAGGCCTGGAGCTGTGGACATGGTCGGCCACAAGCGGGCTGGTGCGGGGGCCGCTGTCTGGTAACCCGATCAAAGACACCGCCAACCCCGGCGCGGCCCTGGTGTTTCTGCGCACCAACCTGGTCAGCTCGAGCTTGGTCGTGATGCTCGACCTCGCCGACCACCTTGGCGACCCGCACGTGCTGCGGGCGCTGCGCGAGTTCGCGGAGCAGCTCCGCGCCGGGACGCCGCACGGCAGCGCGATCCTCATGATCGACTACAAGGACGAGGTGCCCGGGGTGGTGGAGCGGATGTCGCACACGGTCACTCCGCCGCTGCCCACCGACGAGCAGATCGAGGGGCTGGTCCGCCGGTGCGTGCGGAACATCAATGTTGGCACGCCGCTCAGGGTGTCGCTGAGCAAGGGGGAGCTGGGGGCAATGGTGCAGCACCTTCGGGGTCTGGACCGCCGGCACGTCGAGGAGCTCATCCGCGGCGTGGTGCTGGATGACAAGGCCCTCAACGCCGACGACCTCGCGCGGCTGGTGCGCGCCAAGCGCGAGCGGATCGGCTCCCGCGGCGTCCTCGAGTTCGTCGACGCTCCCGCGGCCCTGGACGAGATCGGCGGCCTCGACCGCCTCAAGACCTGGCTCAAGCGCCGCGAGCTGAGCTTCACGAAGGAGGCAAAGGAGTTCGGCATTGCACCGCCGCGGGGCGTGCTGCTGCTGGGGGTGCAGGGCGCGGGCAAGAGCCTGGCGGCCAAGGCGATAGCGACAGCGTGGAAGCGGCCGCTGCTGCGGCTGGACCCCGGGACGCTGTACGACCGCTACATCGGCGAGAGCGAGAAGCGGCTGCGCGATGCGTTGGCGCAGGCCGAGGCGATGTCGCCGGCGGTGCTGTGGATCGACGAGATCGAGAAGGGCTTCGCGTCGGCCGCGAGCCGCAGCACCGATGGCGGGCTGAGCCAGCGGATGTTCGGCACGCTGCTGACGTGGATGCAGGAGCACACGAGCCCGCTGTTCCTGGTGGCGACCGCCAATGACATCGAGGCCCTGCCGCCCGAGCTGCTGCGGAAGGGGAGGTTCGACGAAATCTTCTTTGTGGACCTTCCTGGAGACGATGCGCGACGGCGCATCTTTGAGGTGCACCTGGCCAGGCGCAAGGTGAAGGCCGATGGGCTCGACCTTGCCGCGCTTGTGAATGCCAGCATGGGCTACAGCGGCTCGGAGATCGAGCAGGCGGTGATCGCGGCCTTGCACGAGGCGTTCTCTTCGGGGGGCACCATGACGACAGAGTCTCTGATGAAGTGCATCCGCGAGAGCCCGCCGCTCTCGGTGACCATGGGCGAGCGGATCGCCGCTTTGCGGGCGTGGTCGCAGGGGCGGTGTGTGCCCGCGGATTGAGCCGGATGGGCCGTTCCCCCGTCCAGCGGAAGCAAAGCCGCCGAGGCGAAGAGACCGCGGTCGCACGTGTAGACTGGTTGCATGAAGGCTCTCGCGATCATGGCCCTGGCGTTGCTGGCGGGTACGACGGTGCAGGCGCAGGTGAAGCCGAAGCCGCCCGCCCCGGCCGCGCCAGCGGACCGCGTGCGGGACATCACCGATGCGGTGCTGGCTGAACTTGCCGAGACCGGCAACGCCGACGCGGCGAAGAAGCGGGCCGAGGCGCTGTTTGAGTCGCTGGTGGCCTACTCGCCGATCTCGCCGCAGTCCGATCTGACCGCGCTCCGGAGCGCTGGAACGCTCCGTCGTGTGACCGCCATGCTCGCCGAGGTCCCGGCGGCGCGACGCAAGGAAGCGGCGGCCCTGCTCCGCGGGAGCCCGCGGCTTCGCGAGGCGCTCGCCTGGAGCGTGACCGCCAAGGACACACCCGAAAAAGTTGTTGCGGTGCTCCAGCGGCTTGCCGTGGACGGCCCTGAGCGCGCGGAGGAGTTCGCGAACCTCAGCGCGGCCATCTGCGTGGTGTTCGATGAGCCCGTCCGTCGCACCGTCTACAAGGGTGGGGGCGAAGTGGAGCGGCTCAAGCCGCCGCAGCCGCAGGCAGTGTTCGAGTACTTCACTGCCAACGAGCAGCGGATGCAGCTGGGGCTGAAAGGCTTGCCGGTTGAGCTGCTCGTGCACGTGGTGGACCTGGCAGAGCCGAAGGCCGACTGGGGCTGGGCCCTTGAGAAGTACGGAAAGCAGCGGATCTTCGGCCACCTGTACGATGACCCGCGGTACGACACCGATTGCCTCAGGCGCGGCACCCAGAAAAAGTGGGTGCCCGCGGGCTGGTCGCTCGAGAACGTGCTGAAGCACGGCGGTGTGTGCGAGGACCGCGCCCTGTTCGCCGCGGGGGTCGCGAAGGCTAACGGCGTGCCGGCCGCGTACTGCAGCGGCACTTCGAGCGAAATGGGGCATGCCTGGGTTGGCGTGCTCGAGGTCAACGGCCGCAATGCGAAGTGGAACTTCACCTACGGGCGCTTTGGCGACTATGACCACCTGCGCGGTGAGGTGACTGACCCGCAGAGCGGGGACAAGATTGCCGACGGCACGATGTCGCTGCTCGCCGAGTCGCTGGTGGGCGACACCACTGCGCGGCGTGACGCACAGGTGCTGACCGACGCGGCCGCGTACCTCGCGGGCTTGCGCGGCACGGTGTTCAAGCCCGAGAAGCCGGAGCACGGCAAGCCCCTTGTGTCGGCGCGGAAGGCGGAGATGACGGCGGTGCTCGAACTGCTGGAGGCGGGCCTGCGCCGCTGTCCGTCGTATATCGAGGGTTGGCGGCTGCTGGCGAGCCTTGGCGAGGACGACCGGTTCGACATCACCGCCAAGAAGCGGTGGGGGACCGTGCTGATCAACCTGTGCGGGAGCCGCTACCCCGACTTCTGCCTGGAGATCCTGACGCCGCTCGTGCGGAGCATGCCGGAGGAGAAGGAACGGCAGGCGATGTGGGAGTGGGGGGCGCGCCAGTTTCCCGGGCGTGCGGACCTGGTGGCGCAGGTGCGGTTCGCGCAGGCCGAGGACTGGGAGAACGCCGGCAACAAGGGGCGGGCGTGGGAGGCGTACCAGGACGTGATCGCGCGGTACCTCAACGCGGGGCCGTTCTCGGTGCGGGCGCTGGCCAGGTGCGAGGCGCTGCTCAAGGGTGACGGCAAGGAGGGGGAGGCCGTGCGGCTGTACGCCGACGCGTGGAAGCGGGTGGAGCGGCCCGGGGGCAGCGCGCCGGAGTTCCTGTGGCAGAGCAACTGGTTCCGGATCGGGATGGGCTATGCGCGGGTGCTGACGGCGGGCGGGCGCGAGCGCGAGGCCGCGGACATCATGCGCACGCTGGGACTGGAGTAGGGGCCCGCGGCGCTGTCCGGCAGCGCGCGGATGAACGGCCGCGGGTACACTGCGGGCTCAATCCAAGGAGCCGCGCCGATGTTCCAGTCCGTGACGTTCAAAGCCAACCTGAGCCCCTCGACTGCCGAGTGCCTCGTGCTGCCGTACTTCGGCGAGAAGGGCAGGAACGCCGGGCTGGATGCGCGTACGAAGGCGTTCGCGGCGGGCCTGGGGCTGACAGATGCGGTCAACGGCGCGCTGTCGCGCACCGAAGCCACCGGCGACGCGAACTCGCTGGTCGAGGCCTTTGGGGTCGTAGCCAAGCGGCGCGGGCGGGGCCAGGACGGCGCGGCCGCGCCCCAGCGAGTGCTGCTGCTGGGGCTGGGCAACAAGGAGAAGTTCGACGGCACCAGCCTGCGCAACGCGGCCGCGGCGGTCGGCCGGCGGCTCGCCAGCGTCAAGGCCCGCTCGGTGTGGCTCGAGCTCGAGGGCGTGCTCGGCGAGCTGGATGCGGAGCAGGCCGGCAGCGCAGTGGGCGAGGGGCTTGGTTTGCTCGGCTGGGTGTGCGATGAGTTCCGCGGAAAGGCGACCACCGACCCCAAGCGCGTGCCGCTCGCGATCGGTGGTGATGGCGACTTCGGGGCCGGCATCCAGCGCGGCCTGGGCCTGGCTGAAAGCACGAACTACTGCCGCACGCTCAGCCAGACGCCGCCGAACATCGCAACGCCGGGCTGGATGGCCGAGCAGGCCCGCAGGCTGGGGCGCAAGCATGGCCTTGGCGTGCGCGTGTGGGAGGGCGACGAGCTCGAGAAGGAGCGGTTCGAGGGGCTGATCAACGTGGGCAAGGCCAGCGAGAACGGGCCGTGCATGATCCGCCTGGAGTGGAACCCGCGGGGCGCGACGGGCAAGCCGATCGTGCTCATCGGCAAGACGATGACCTACGACACCGGCGGCTTGTCGCTCAAGATCAACAACGGCATGGTCGGTATGAAGCGCGACAAGGACGGCGGGTGCGCCGTGCTGGGCGCGATGCACGCGATCGCGACGGTGATCAAGCCCCGCCGGCGCGTGGTGGCCCTGCTCGCGGCCGCGGAGAACTCCATCAGCGACGAGGCCTACCGCCCTGACGATGTGCTCCGGTACCGCAACGGCGTGACGGTGGAGGTGACGAACACCGATGCCGAGGGACGCCTGGTGCTGGCCGATGCGCTGTGCTGGGCGTGCGAGAAGGAGAACCCGGCGTACATCGTGGACCTCGCGACCCTCACTGGCGGCGTGATCACCGCCCTGGGCAGCACTTACTGCGGGATGTTCTGCGAGGACGAGCGGCTGCGCGGGCGGATCGAGGAAGCGGCGAAGGCGGCGGGGGAGCGGGTGTGGCGCCTGCCCATGCACCAGGAATACCGGGACATGATGAAGAGCCCGGTGGCCGACATCGTCAACAGCAACCCCAACCGGAAGGCCCACCCGATTCAGGGCGCGGCGTTCCTGAGCTACTTCGTTGAGGAGCGAGTGCCGTGGTGCCACCTCGACATCGCGGGCGTGCACGTGGCGGACAAGAACGCGGGGCCGTACATCGACGGGCCGACGGGGTGGGGCGTGAGGCTGCTGGCGAACCTGGTGGGGCAGTAAGCCTGCGCTTTACAGTTGATCAATCAGCTGGTCGTACTCGGCGTGCGAGCCGATGAAGAACCAGACAACCGTGTCGCTGCGCCAGCGACCGATGGCGCGGTAATCGCGGTCGATTCGAACTGACCAGATGTCCTCGTGCGGGGGCAGCTTCTTGAAGAAGAGGCCGGGGTGCTGCGGGTTGGAGATGAACTGCCTGTACGCTGCCTTGGCCTTAGCGCGCACCTCCCGGGGCAGCTGCCCGTAGCGCTTCCGGAATGCGGCCGTGGTCCGGGACTCCAAGGGTCAACTCACAACTTCTCAGGGTCGAGCGGTTCAGACTTCCCGGCCTCGTGCTCGGCCCACGCCTCATCGGCGAGGCGGCCGAGCTTGTCGGGGGATCGCGCGATAGCAGCGTTCCATTGCCGGTCGGCCTCGATCTCAGCCAGGATGAGGCGGGCCAGGGCGTCCTGCTCGGCATCAGGCATCTGGCTGACGCGCCCAACGACCTGCTGGAAGAGCTTGGTCATGAGTGGATGATACCGGGTGCCCCGACGGCCTCACCGGGGGGATGTCGCCGGGTGCAGCTCCCCCTTCCATTTGCATTCGCCGCC
>Ga0196963_10001743_pt1 | contig 14053 bp, 27 predicted proteins | sample S1_5metaG_FD_148600 | JGI IMG/M metagenome (GOLD analysis project Ga0196963, IMG submission 148600) | Soil microbial communities from Anza Borrego desert, Southern California, United States - S1_5 | ecosystem: Environmental > Terrestrial > Soil > Desert | place: USA: California | collected... | reverse complement strand
ACCCTGGTCCAGTTTTCAAAAGGCCGATACTTCCAATCCTCCGCTTTCCGCATGGCCGCCTTTAACGCCGATAGCGCCCGGTTGATCGATGGCTTTTTAACCCCCCGCTGCAGCCAAAGCTCCTTTAAGCGCTCCATTAAATCAGGCGTCATTTCCCGTAAGTGCTTTATGGGGTACACCTCCTCCACCATGCGGAAAGCTAACATGTCCCGATAGTGCGTCTGAGGGTTTTTGTTAGTCCGCGAATACTCCATATAGCGGGACTTAAAAAACCCCCATGTCATGTCATTTGGGATCAAGCCGTGCTTCTGAGTCCTGTACACGTCTACAAGGTCCTTCAGTTTCGCAGCGGCCTCTTCTTTGTAGGGCGATAGTGCCCGGTGGTATCGTTTTCCGTTTGCGCGGAAATCCGAATACCACATTTTCCCGACCTTAATCAGCGTAGCCATTCGTTCCCTCGAAGCAAGGCACGACAAATACGAGTACGACTTAACCAATAACCCACCAGATGTTTACCTCAAGGATTTTGTTAATGGCGTCTCGTATCGTCTTGCCCCGCTACGCCTTTTAGCGGCGGCGCCGTTGCGTACCGAAATCGCCGTAGTTGTCAAAATCCGTCGGCCCACTTCCGCGCCGGCCATTCCAGGGATTGTAATTTTCGTTTGTCCCGTAATTGTCATTGAGCGTGTTATTGCGCTGAGTGCGATAGTACGGCTCTACATACGTTCCATCCCGGCGCGTGTAGCCGTCTACTTGCTCAAAGTTTGGATTCGATCCCGTCCCCCAACCATACTTTTCTCGTCTAGCTCCATCCGCGACACTCACAAGACAGATGAGCGACAGGCCAACAATGACGCTTTTCATGGGTTAGCTCCTTTTTTTGTTTAGACACTTCGACCTATAGCGTTGTAGTGCTTTACGATATATACTGGACCGGGTTTCGCCTTACCCGTAGCGCCGAATTGGCCGTGGGGTTTTGTGCAACGAACGTTTGTAAAAAAACTATTTGGCTCGTATTGGCTCACCGTATACAGCGAAAACAACGTCATGCAAGCCTCTTTTTCGCAGGACGAGATCTTGCAGCTTCGAGCTCAGATTTCCGCTGTAGTCGAATCCCAACCTCCAGAGCTAACTGTACGTCCTGCTCCGTCCACTCCGAAGGATCTTTCTGCAAAAGATCGTGGGATGAAGGTGGTTTAGACTTTCCCGCCCGCTTCTTCATCATCGCCACCGTTGCCTCTAGTAGTTCGAGCGTCTTTCCATAATCAAACTCCCCGCCTATCTGCCGCACGGATGCCGTAACCGCTCTGTCCGAAGACACAATTATTTTCCGCTCCGCGATCTGATTGAGAAGGTTTTCGATAAACGTATTCATCGGCTCGATTCGCCCCTCCTCAGCGCGCAATCTCTCAAGCGCCGTATAGATCGAGTTGTGAATCCATATCTGCCGCGATTCGGATCTTTTAGCCATAAAAATCCTCTTGACACCCAAGCATACTACGCGTATACTTTCGGTAGATCAAAAGCATACAGACAATTTTCTCGTCGATAGAGCAAGTTATCAAAGATAGGTGACACATGCAAACCGCAAGTGGGTCTTATGAAAAACGAATCTACCAACCCAGCAAATAACGAGCTGGGTATTTTTATGCCGAGTGCCCCACTTGCGGCCCGCGAAAGCGGGAAATTTGGAAAGCACTCGGCATTTATTTCTCTTACCAAAGGCTACAGCGCCATAGTAGATCTTTCCGATTTTGAGCAACTAAACAAATACAAGTGGTGCGTTTCTGAAAATGGCGTCTGCTATGCCATGCGAAGAGTCCCAATGCCGGGTGGAGGGCAATCCACGATTGCCATGCATCAAATGCTACTCCCGGATGCCATGACAATAGATCACATCAATGGCAATGGCTTAGATAACAGACGCTCCAATCTTCGATCCTGTACAACATCAGAAAATGCGATGAATGCCATGAAACGCAGGATTGCAACTTCTAAATTTAAGGGTATTTATTTCAACAAGTTCTATCGTCGTTGGTACGCATTTATTTGTCGAAATTATAAGCGTTACTATCTTGGTTACTACAAAACAGAAATCGAAGCTGCTCTAGCCTACGATAAAGCAGCTAAAAAACTCTTCGGTCGTTTCGCCAGGCTGAACTTTCCTGATTCTGCAAATCAAATAAGTCATCCGGGTAAACATTCTGTAAACGGAGCGTTAATTCTGTCATGAACGACCTCCAGATGTTCGACGAAATACAAGTCGCCAAACTCCTCTGCATCCGGGCCAAACGACCTAAGCGCGTTATCCAACGCCTGGCGCGGGCAGGCGTATTAAAAGGCGTCAAACTGTCCGACCGACTGGGCTGGCGCTTTACGCCGGAGGCAATTCAGAACTTCCAATGGGGCAAAAAATGATCGCCCTCGTGGTCGTTTTGGTAGGGGTTCTCCTAGGCGTGGTCTGGTGGATTTTACGACCGTCGGAAGAGGAACAGTTTAAGGCGTTTCAGCGGGAACTAGAAAGGCGTCATCACGACTGGAAGTGATTTTTTTTGGCCTTTCGGGGCATGTAACGAAACACAACATCCCTTAGACATTTAGACACATTTCGATTGCAGAGGTTACAAGTGGCATCACCGCAAAAAGAACATGGATTTACACCAATCGCCAATGAATTGCTTAGAGCCATTATCCGGCAAAAGATCCCGGCAAGAAGATTACGCATCTGGCTCGCGCTTGCAATTGATTCCTATGGCAAGTCGCGCAAAGAAACGACGCTAAGTATCGGTGAGATTTCAAAAATGACTGGAATTGATCGAAGCAGTGTGGCCCATGAATTAAGGGTTTTACTGGTGGCAAAAATGACACTAGTGGGGGGTGGTGTTGCTGGTGACACTAGAGGCAAAATCGTGCGGAAAATTAATAAGGATTATGACACCTGGGTAGTGTCAAGGACGCAACCTAGTGGCAAGGATGCCACTAGAACCAGTGTCGCCAATGACACTACCCCTCGAACGCGCGCGTTTTTTAAGAAAGAAAAGAATATATCCCCTACCCCTTACCAGGACTTCCTAACCGCCTACAACGAAAATTGCGGCAAGTTGCCGAAAGCGCTCAGCCTGAGCAAGCAACGTAAAGAGCATATCGCCGCCCGATGGAGCGAAAAACCAGACCTTGCCTACTGGGTCGCCATTATTCGGCGCTTGGCTAACAGCAGTTTTGCGGCGCAAGGCAATTGGGCTGGTTTTGACTGGGTCATCAGTAACGATACAAACCATCTAAAAGTTGCCGAGGGAAAATATGACGACCGAAAGCGTGAACCTATCACAGGCTGGATTTGAGAATACGTTTGAAGAAGCCGACCCGCTAGAAGTCTGCGTTTTAGGGCTGCTATGGGTTGATTTTCCAAACGATGCAGCCATGCAGACAATAGACGCTCATTGGTTTTTTGACCTCACTAACAGGCGGTTGTTTCAGTACATCCGTGAATTGCGAGAGAGAGGGCGGCAGGCCGATACGGTTGCTTGCTGGAACGAGTTAACAACGTTCGAAAAAAAGCGCTTATGGGGCGAAGGAGTTGAAAAAGCATCATCATCGGTTCTCCTGCCAACCTACACCGGGATGTTGCGCCAACGTTATCTTGAAGCAATGACCGCGAAGTTATTGAAAGACACCCAAGGACGAATGACGGCGGATGAGCGAAAGAAATTAAAGCAGTTGCTCGATGAGTCTGATTCGAATATCGAAAGTTCATTTGCGACCGCAAAAGACATTATGCCGAAGGTTCTCGAAACGATTGAGCGGCGTCGCCAATACGGAATGGAAATGCCGACGGGCTACCCCTTACTGGACGCGAAAACGGATGGTTTGCACAAAGGACAATTATGGATCGTAGGAGCCTATACGTCGGTCGGGAAGACTATCTTTTTGACCAGCGTAGCGCACTTACTTTTTAGACGCGAAAAACGGGTCCTCTACTTCACTACGGAAATGCCAAAAGACGAATATCTCAGAACACGATTGATTCCGGCTTTCTCCGGGCTACATGCACTCAAAGTAAAGGCCGGGAATTTAACAGACGCGGATGTCGGGGCGGTCATTACGGCTGGCAGCCGACTATCGGCATTGCCGTTTTGGATCAATGACAATAGTTTCCCGTCATTACAGGACATTCGAAAAACCGTGAGGCAAATCCGCCCGGATGTTTTATTCCTGGACCATATTCACCGTTGTTCGATGCCGGACGCGGACAATCGAAATCTTGCTTTAACGATCTTCGTTTCAGGATTAAAGACTCTTGCCCGCGAAGAGAATATCCCGATCGTTGCGGCCGCGCAATTAAACAGAAATTCTCAGGCCGACGATACGCCACCATCTCTTGCACACCTGCGCGACTCTGGAAGCCTCGAAATGGAGTCGGATGTTGTCTTGCTTCTCAGTCGGAGGACGGAAAACAAAATCCCAACGAAGGAAATTAAAGTCACCATCGCCAAAAATCGTCATGGTGACTTAGGAGTGATCGAAATGGAATTGGATGGCCCCACCCTACTGATGCAGGAAAAAGATGTCCCAAGGGAGGTTTTATGAACTGGCGTAACCGAAACAACGCAGAAATTCTGGTGAATGGCATTTGGACGAGAATCCAGCGTCTCCGATGGCGCGACACGCAACGCCGACGCTTCTTGTTCGATTTCATGGCGGAGGTCGCGGCATGGAAATGACGCGCGAAGAAAAAGGCCGTATTGAGGGCATGCGGAGATCGCTCCATAAGTGGGCACGGCAGACGGATGTGTCTACGTGGGACGCCGCTTTCTTTCTCGACATATTCGACCGCCAGCAACGCGTTATCCGGGAGCTGGAAGAGAAACTAACCGCGCTCGAACGAGCGCAATGGAGGTCCGTGTAATGAAAACGCAATTGATTGAAAAACTGTTGGAGCAATTACTGAACGAGAAAGGCGCAACATCGAACGGTGACGCATTGCCCTTTGTTATCGGCAAAGCGTATTTCTTCCGCACCGTCACTTATCACATGGTTGGGCGAATCGAGAGAGTATCGGGGAATTTCCTGGTGCTTTCGGATGCATCCTGGGTGGCTGATAGCGGGCGCTTTTCAAATGCGATTGCAAAAGGCGAATTAGACGAAGTCGAGCATGTGGGGGACGCGATAGTGTCCTTGACGGCTATTGTCGATGCTTTCCCCTGGCTACACAAAATCCCGCAACTAACGAAATGACACCGATTATCGGGAATAGCACTACGCTTTGGTGGGCGGTCGGTGGCAGGAGCAGGAGCAGGAGCGGGATCGGAAGGAGAAGGAGCGAGAGCTGGAGCAGGAGCGGGAGTTGGAGCTGGAGCGGGAGCCGAGCTAGCTAAATGACCTATAACCCCGAATCACTCTTTCTGCGGATGTGCTTCTTGTGCGGCGCGGATTATTACGTGGACAGCATCCATGCGCCGTGGCGTGGAATGTGTACCGAGTGCCATGAGGCGATTTTCATGAGGGAGGCGGGATGACGAACGCTAACGCAGGATCGCAAGGATTACAAATAACCGTCAAACAATTCGCCGAACTGAACAAGGAGCCATCGAAATGACAAACGGAAATGAAATCGTATCAGTTGACCAGAAAACCGGGGAGATCGTCGAGACGAACCAACGCCTGGTCTTTGGGACGCAAGATGCGGAAGGGATTATTGCGAAGGCCACAAGCGTCGCCAATAGGCTCGCTGATATCGTCGAAAAGGGAAAGCTCTACAACGCGATTCAGGGAAAGAAGTTTGTGCGCGCGGAAGGGTGGACGGCGATGGCGGCTATGCTTGGCGTTTTCCCCTCCACCGATTATTGCAGGAGGATTGAGCGTGAAGGCGAAATTGTCTATGAAGCGAAAGTTATTCTCCGTCACTTGTCGGGAGCAGAAGTCGGTTCTGGCGAAGCTATATGCTCGTCAAAAGAAAGAAATTGGGGGAACCGCGACGAATACGCCATTAAGTCCATGGCTCAGACGAGAGCAGTTGGGAAAGCTTGCCGGTTATCTTTCAGCTGGATTATGGCTATGGCTGGCTACGAATCGACGAATGCGGAGGAAATGATCGATGCGAAGCCCACTATCAGCATGCCAAAAGCCAAGCCCGCACCGGAAAGCCGTATTGATCCTGTTCCGGGAGATCGCGAAGTGCCTGGAGAGCCCGCCCCTGCACCTGAGGCGGTCGAAACGGTTACGAAAGTCTTTGGCGGGAAAGTCGTCGGTAAACCCGTCACCGACAAACAGCGAGCACTCATCTTCGCCAAGTGCAAAGCTGCCAATATCCCGGAAGTTACGCTAAAAGCGTTTCTTCGCCGGGAATTTAACACCGACCACACGTCGGAGCTAAAGCGCGAGGATATGGACCGGGTCTTGGAGTGGATCGACACGTTTGCCAGCCTCGATGCCTGAGTTGCCCCGCGTTACGGAGATTTTGCGCAAAATTGGGATAGCGAAACGCTATGACGGGATCGATCCCATTTATGCCGAAATCGGAACCGCCAGCGCCTTAGCCATTAAGCTGGATATTGAAGGACAGTTGGACGAATCAAGCCTCGATGATCTGGTAAAACCCCGCCTTGACGCCTTCCGCAAGTTCCGTCAGGAGACCGGGTATAGCCCCAGATATTGCGAATTAAGCCTCGTTTCTGACAAACACGGGTACAGAGGCACCTTGGACCATTTAGGCGTCTTAAACGGCAAATGCGTACTCCTAGACACGAAATGCAGTCAGGTTGTGCAGCCCGAAACAGACTTGCAGTTGATGGGCTATTACTGGCTCTTGTGGGAGCAGGATTACGGAAGCGTGCAAAAGCGCGGGGCCTTACGGTTAGGACGGGACGGGGAATGGGAACTTGTGTGGTATGACACCGATCCAATGGTTTGGTTTGCGGTCCTGGAAATCTACCGCTGGAAAACAAAACGGGGGGATCATGGATTCACTCAAGGAGCATACGCAACTTCGGTTACGTGACCTATGGGAGCAATTGGATGTGATACTCGCAAAGATTCGCCTGGAACAGCAGAAATTGTCTGAGGGCAACGATTAACCCCCGGTCTGACGTGGAGACTGCGTTAAAACTATGTGGACCCGCTGCACGGTATTTATTTGGACACTTGCAAAAGCGCTTATTGAGTGGATCGCCTTATGGTTTCGTTGCCACGACAGTAGACGACCTCGCCAGGGATTACGATTTGAGCCTAGCGAGCGTGGAAGCCTGTTTAACCGAACTGCGCAAACACAAACTGATTCGCCGTGGGCGGCTCAACATGTACTATTCCCCCCTCTTACTCGCCCAATTAACCATGAGGATCAAGAAATGAGAATCCCGCAACGCTATTGGAAATGCGCCCATTGCCACCGCAACGTCAACACCCTTTACGAAGCGTTTGTCCAAGAGCCCATGACTTGCACGTCGTTTGTCGTGCGCGGTTGCCAAAATTGCGTGTCACTTTTAATTCACATGCACGAAAAATGCCCCTCACCCTTAGTCAACTAGGAGGCCTTATGCATCATGCTGCATCAAGCTGTGGCTTTGTCTTTGTCGGACTCGGCCTTGGCATTCTCATCGGCTACATGATCGCCGTCAACAGACTGCGGTCGTGAAACGACTGACGGCAATTCTTTTGCTAAGCGTCAGTTGTTATGCCGGGGATTTCCAAGCGGCCGCGTTGTCCTTACCACTGCAAAGCCATAAACCTGTCGTCGCAACTGACATGCAAAAGCTCTTTGACTGGCTGTTGCGCTATGGCCACGAATCGGCGACACCCCTGTGCGATCCGTATCACAAACGCTTATTGATTATCGGAAAACCACCGCGAATGACGTACGTTTACTTCTGTCAATCGGGGTCTATTGACTCGCTATTTCATGCTCGACGCGATGAAATTCCCCTCCCGCAAAGTAGCGTTCACGTTGTGTTAGACCATAACGATTTAACGCGAGAACGCGAGGGCCTGGACATCGTCCAATCCGTGGCCTACACGCTGAAAGAAGGCGGGTTTTACGTCTTTCGCGCCGGGAGATTGGCGGAGAGCCTTGAATCGGCGCTCCGGTTTAATCATTTTCATCGATTGCCTTTTCGGTTGGCCGACTATCAGATTTATCAAAAAAAACTCGCATACGGGAGGACGAATGGAACTAGCCGGAATGGTCAGGGTCAACCTCAAAGGCTGGAAAAGAGACGAAAACAAAGCGTTTGACGATCTATTACACGCACTACGGAATCATATTCTGAAAGAACGTATCCGAGAGTACATTAAATGCAAAAAAGCGGCCAGGAAAATTCAGCGGTGAGAAAAGTAAGTTTTTGCGGGATGCTGGATATAAACATCCAGACAAATAGCAGGCGGCAATGGGGAGTAGGTGAATGGCCCAAGAAAATACGCATTCACAAAGTCCAAAGAGACGCGAAAGGCCGCTGTGTGGATTTATCTCGCTGAACCATGTACGGGCTCGACATCTTCTCGGGAATTGGAGGGATCACAAAAGCCCTTGAGGGATACGTCCGGCCCGTCGCTTACTGTGAAAACGACCGATACGCCCAATGCGTATTGTTATCTCGCATGGGTGCTGGAGATTTACCACGCGCACCCATTTGGGACGATGTGCGAACGCTTAAACCCGAAGACTTACCTGCCGTCGACATCATCTATGGGGGCTTCCCCTGCCAAGACATTTCAATTGCAGGACGCGGCGAAGGCTTGGCAGGAAAGCGAAGCGGCCTTTTTTTCGAGATCGTTCGCTTGGTTAGCGAGATACGACCGCGATTCGTCTTCTTGGAAAATGTGCCAGCTATCCGTTTTCGGGGAGGAGACACTGTCGTCGGAGAGTTGGCCCGCCTCGGGTATGACTGTCGATGGGACACTTTATCCGCTGCAAACGTGGGAGCGAACCATATCCGAGAAAGATGGTGGCTACTGGCGCACACCGCTCTCAACGGATTGGGAGAAGTCGGGATGGGGAAATCTTCCCGATCAAGTGAGGTGGCCCACGCCGCGAGCGAATTCAGGGACGGGACCGGGCATCCACGGGGAGGGCGGCCTGGATCTCCAGACTGCGGTCAAGTTCGCGACTCCTCAATCCAGAGATTTCAGGACGGGCGAGGTGCACCGTTGTGCGGACAAAGAGAATCATTCGAGGAACCTAAACGATCAGGTTGGTGGGCAACTGAACCCAACGTGGGTCGAGTGGCTCATGAACTATCCAGCGTTATGGACGTGCATCTGTCAGGAGGAATAAATGAGACTGTGCGAATTTTGCGGTGCTGTGCTTGTAAGACGGAGATGGGCAAACGGCAAGGCAGAATCGACCTTCAAGAATCGCCGCTATTGTGGCTCCAAATGCTTCAGCGCTGCCAGACTTGCACGAAACGAGTGTACGAGAAAGTCAGGGCGAAAAAGGGCGCAAAGGCTTTATCCCATAACGCCGGACTTGAAGTGCGAAACCTGCGGTGCTTTTGGGGTCAAGCTGAGTCGGAATCACAAGGACGGGAACACACTGAACAACGAACGAACGAATATTCAAATTTGTTGCTACCCCTGCCACGCCAAGGCGGACTCAGCCTTAGGGATATGGGGACGAAGTGTAGTCGCGTGAACCGTCTTAGAGCCCTCGGTAATGGCGTGGTTCCGCTCCAAGCGCGGGAAGCGTTTGAGCGGTTAATGGGTCTCAAATAGTTTCCGTCAGGCAACGAAATGACAACGATTATCGGGAATGCTAATACGCTTTGGTTGGCGGTCGGCGGCTTGAGCAGGAGCGGGAGCAGGAGCGGGAGATGGAGCAGGAGCAGGAGCTGGGGCAGGAGCGGCAGGAGCGTGAGCTGGAGCAGGAGCTGGAGCGGGAGCGTGAGCTGGAGCAGGAGCTGGAGCGGGAGCAGGAGCCGAGTTGGCTAAATGACAATTAACCCCGAATCACTCTTTGATGAATCTTTTTATTGTAGCAGGGCAAGAACAGGGAGCCATGCGCTGAATCGCCGACCTGGACACGGGGGAGTAGGTGAGTTTTGAGTTAAACAAGATCTACGTCGGTGACTGTTTGGAAATAATGCGTTCTTGGCCAGATGCCTTTGTGCAAACGGTCGTAACTTCACCGCCGTATTGGGGCCTCCGTGATTATGGTGTGCCCGGACAGCTCGGATTAGAGCCGACCCCTGTGGAATATGTTTCCAAAATGGTTAATGTGTTCCGCGAGGTCCGGCGCATTTTGCGCGATGACGGAACACTGTGGCTTAACTTGGGCGATTGCTATACGAGCGGTGGCAGTAGTACGCACGGCACACGTAAGGGTTCCAAGCAAGAATCCAATGCCGGATCTATACAGATGCAATACGCTCGCCCAAATCTTCCAGCGGGTCTCAAACCTAAAGACTTGGTCGGAATACCATGGCGCGTAGCCTTCGCACTCCAATCTGACGGCTGGTATTTGCGCTCGGACATCATTTGGGCCAAAACAAACGGGATGCCGGAGAGCGTCACTGACAGGCCGACGAAAGCGCATGAATACTTGTTTCTCCTGAGCAAATCCGAGCGGTATTTTTATGACGCAGATGCAATCAAGGAGCCAGGAATTTGCACAAAACTTCCAGGACCAAACATGACGGATACGCTATTAACTTATGGTTCTCAGAATGGAAGTTTCCATGAAGACGGTCGGCGTTCCGATAAGCAGCGCGGACACAGTCGTCGACATGCTGGCTTCAATGATCGATCAAACCAGATGGAGCGCGAAGAACAATGTTTTGGGATGCGTAATAAGCGTTCGGTTTGGATAGTGCCCACTGTGTCATTTTCAACAGCCCATTTCGCTACGTTCCCAGCTGAACTGATCCGACCGTGCATTGTTGCCGGCTCCCGGACAAAAGACATCGTTTTTGATCCCTTCATGGGCGCAGGGACAACAGCACTCGTCGCTGCTCAGTACGGCAGACAGTTCTTGGGAACCGAATTAAACCCGGCGTATCTGGAAATCGCTCAGCGGCGTATTGTTACAGAATTGGCGCAGTTAAAAATGGCGATTTGAGACAAATAGCTTTCGTGCCGATTTGGGCTGTGCGGCGTGGGCGCTGATTAAAGGCTGGAACCACAGGCATCTGGCCGCACCCAGTGATTTGAGAGGATGAACGATCATGGATGACATATGCGAATGTGGGCATGAACGTACCCTGCATCAGTTCAGCAAGCGAGACGGGATTGAGGTGGCGCCGTGCCTAGACCCCTGTTGCAGCTGCTTACGGTTTACTAATGAGCCCTACCGCCCGCTCCCTGAAATACCTGCGCGATAACGGGTATACCGCGCAAGTGGTTGAGCGATGGAACCCGTACGCCAAGATCCGACAAGACCTGTTTGGGATTATTGATATTGTCGCGGTCAAAGATAAGGTGCCCGGCGTACTAGGGGTCCAGGCGACATCGGCATCAAACATCTTTGCCAGGATCAAAAAGTCCCTGGAATGTCCGCATTTACAAGCGTGGCTAGGGTCAGGGAATCGCCTGGAAGTGTGGGGATGGGCTAAGCGGGGCCCACGGGGTCAACGGAAGGTATGGACACTCCTAAAACGCGAGATTAGGCCCTAGAATCGCAAATTTGGCGGTCTTCCGACGACAAAATTTCCTTAAACAGATAAAAAGACATGTTTTTATCCCTTTAACCTTATATTGTTACCCGGATATCGATTCGATAGTTTTGGTTCGGATCTTCGTAGATTCGGGCTTTCCGCACGTGAAATTCGAGGTGACCCCACCCCATCGTTGTAGGCCGCATCATTTTAGCCTCTATATAGGAAGGCGGGTTCTTATTGAAGTCATACCCCCTAGTCGCGGACCCAAGGTTTAAGAGCGCGATGGTCTTTGCCAAAAGGTCAGGTTCGGACCCGGTATGGACTTCTTTTGGGTAAAGCTGATCGAACTTGGCCGCCACGATCTGACAGTCATGCGCCCGGATATAGGCATCCGCGATAAACCCTTGCGAGGTTCGATCAAGTTTTAAGAGCGACGCGCTTTTGGTTTGTCCGCCCCCCTCCCCATGTTGCAAATGAACCACGCGGCGCAGTCCTTTCCCGGTCGGACCCGCCGTCTTCGCCAGCCGAAACCGGATGTCCATAAAAGCGGACATTTCGCCAAGATAGGGGACCGGACGCTTAGAAATCTGTCCGATTTGCGCGCAAATGTATTGGACGGAATTTAGGACAGGCGATATCTGTGTCCAGTGGTGTCCCGCGAGAACGCCCATGATCCCGTATTTCGTCTTCTGCAAGGGCAGGAGAAGCGGGATAATCTCTTTATCCAGCCACGCTATATGCTTATCCGCGTCTCGGTAAATGACTTCTTCACGGCCGGCGAACACCGATTTACGGAGCGCGCGGGTACTGGGACGGTCTTCGTCTTCAATATCGCCAAGGATCACCACCCCGGAGTCTACAGGGTCGTCACAAATTTCTTCGATGCGATGGCGAATGATTTTGGGGCTAGAGCTGGCAGACCCGATTTGCAGATCGGAAAAGCCATGCAAGTGGAATTGATAGGACGGGGATGGAAAGGGAACGCAATAGACTTCACTCCATGCCATGCTTGATGGTGCGTCGAGCCCCCTTCCAGTACAGCTTAACGAGCGCTTCGTGAATTTCTTCTTCTGTAACGTCTAACCGCTTGGCTAGGTCGCGAACGCTTTGCGCGAGTGTCCCGCGTATATCAATACGCTTTTGGTCTTTGGTGAGATGAATCATTCTTTTGGTTTGGCGTCACCGAACCGTAGGCGACTTCCGCAATCTTCGCAGTAGACTTTCCCGAACTCAAACCACACGTTATCGGACCCGCACCGTTTACAAGTGGCGTCAGTCCAATTGACGCGGATCTTACCCGATCTTTTGGGTGGCTGTTGCTCGTCCATGGATACCGACTCCGCCGAGAATGGCGAGGAGCGTTTGATAGGCCGGATTCCCGGCGATTTTCCCGCCCGTAAAGTACGTATCGACGAGCCCGATAATGGCTAAGACGATGGTAACGACATCCGACCAGAACGTCTTTGATTTCCAGATTTTCTTTGTACCGTCCATGTTTTCCCCCAGGTTGAGTTTATTGGCGATCCATTTCCCGATCCATCCGTAGACAAAATTTGGGATTTTCAATGCGATACTCCGATCCAGATCACGTTCTGATCTTTTGAGTCATCAATATCCACGTGCAAATGCTTGTCATAAATCCCCACGCGGTTAAATCCGGCGTCAAGCAGCGCTTTCACCATCTTGTATCGGACGCTTGAATCGTGGCAGCGAAGGTCCACGGCTTTCCCGGTGATATGCGCCGAGGCGTCTACGCCTAAAACCCGCTCGTTTTGTTCGGGGGTACGGCGGCCCGAGGTGATGACAAACGGAACGCCGGCTTTGCTGCGGGCCATGTCCAATTTTGCGACGAGTTCAACGTCTAGGTCCGAAACTTCCGACTCCTCAAAGTACGCCCATTTACGATTCATACGATTTGGAAATCCTAAAGGCCCAATGCGGATCGAGAACCTTAGTTGCGGAGCTGGTATACGCTGGAGCAGTCGCATCACCGCATTTCGGACATTCATGCCAGGTTCCCCCGTTTACGTCCCAGTGATAAATCATTTCAACGTTGCATTTTCGACAAATCATCGGAGTTTCGTTTCGATCCGGTCCAAGCGCCGGATAATTTCTGTGTAACGCGCATCAATCACCGCCAAGGCCGTTTCATGGCGTTTAGTGACGTCTTCCAAGTGGAGAACCGACTCCGGCAAACTCTGTGCCCTGCCCGCCCATCCCAGGGCTCCCCAGAGGATTCCGAGAATTAACAGAATGTCTTTAATTCGCATCAGTAACTTGTCTTCCCAAATCGGCGTCATACGCCGAAACTCACGGGGTTATTAAAGTGGCCTGTTGGTGAAGCCGCTCCCCCACCACCTGCTGCTGCTTGGACATCGACGGCGATATAGGCGCCGTTGCGCGACGTTGAAAGGTCAATGGACATCGTTACGCTAGAGGCCCCGTCTTCCCGGCTGCCGACCGCGATAACG
>Ga0196963_10001742_pt1 | contig 14067 bp, 25 predicted proteins | sample S1_5metaG_FD_148600 | JGI IMG/M metagenome (GOLD analysis project Ga0196963, IMG submission 148600) | Soil microbial communities from Anza Borrego desert, Southern California, United States - S1_5 | ecosystem: Environmental > Terrestrial > Soil > Desert | place: USA: California | collected... | reverse complement strand
ATGTCGCGGCAACAAGCACAGGCCCTCAAGGACCTACGAGAGTGGAAATCCCAGCGTGACGTGACGGCGTCACGCGTGAAGGGCGCGATGAGCGGCGCCAGGCTCCTGCAGTTGCGTGACGCGGGACGGGTGTTTCCGTTCGCGCTCGGCCGCGCGGGCGAGCTGCTGCGGGTCCGCGCGGTCGTGGCCGAGGCCGGCGGCGAACCGCAGGCGACCGTCGACGTCGTGCTGTCGCCGCGCGACCTGCAGGCGATCGCGTGGCTCGCCACCGTCGAGATCGGCTGCCGGAACGACGGACTGGTGTGCAAGCGGGCGCACTGGGGCGAGCTCCTCGGGTGCAGCGAGCGCACCGCGGCCAAGACCCTGGCGCGCCTGCAGCTCGTCGGGATCGTCGTGCGGGAGCCCCGGTTCCGGCGGGTGGTGGACGACCCGGAGGTGCACCTGCACCGCACCAGGCCCTCGCTGTGGCGCCTGGCCGACGACGTGCGGATGATGCTCATCGTCGGCCGCGACGCCGCGCGCCAACGGCAAGCGGTCCGGATTGCCAGCCATCCGGAGAACCCGTCTGATTCTTCGAATCAGACTCTTCGCGCGCAGGCGCGCGCATCGGTGTCGCCGATACCGGCGACGCGTCCCCCAGAGGCTCCGGAGGCGGTGGGGCCACGGACGCCGGCGCACGAGCCCGCAGCGCTGCTCCCGCGCGAGCTGACGGAGTTCAAGCACCGCGCCCAGGCGGCGGCCCAGGCCACCGCCGGCGCGCACTACCAGCGGCTGAAGATCGAGCTGCTGTCCCGCTACAAGGCCCGCATGGCCGAGCTCGAGGCGATCGGGCTCGGCGCCGAGGCGGCGGGCGCGCGGGCCGCGGCGGCGCGCGAGGGCCGCTGGATCGCGGCGGTCGCGAAGCGCTGGCGGGTGACGCTCGCCGGGGCCCGCGAGATGGTCGCCTCGGCGCGGAACCATCCGCGCAACGGACCGTTCTCTCACTGCGCGATTTGCGAGTGCCGCGACGAGCTCGAGGCCGGAGGACGGCCATGACCGGCGAGGAGCTCGACTGGCAAGCGGTGTTCGCCGCGTTCGGCGCCGACGGCGCGCCCGCGATCACCGACGCCGGCCCGGCGATCACCGTCACCGGACTGGTCCCGCGTCACGTGACGCGTCACGTGACGCCGTACGAGGTCTCCTGCGATGGGGTGCGGGTCTCGCGCTGTCGCTGGGGCGACGTCCTCCTGACCCTCGACGATAACAAGCACATCGGGCTCAGCGCCGCGCAGTGGCGCGCGCTGGTCCGCGTCGTCGAAGAACAGGAGGCCGATCGTGGCCGGTGACGCGATGGTGCTGCAGTTGCGCGAGCGGTTGCGCGAGCTCGAGGGCGAGCTCGCCGCGGCGAAGGCACGCGCGGACGTCAACGACGAGAGCGCGCGCCGCGAGCGCGCGTGGCTCGGCCATATCTCGTGGCGCTGCGTCGGCATGGGGGCCGACCTCGCGCGCCAGGCGCTCTACAGCGACCAATGGCCCCCGAAGGAGCCCGGCCGATGAAGTCCCGATTGTCCCATCAGCGCTGGGAGCTGCTCCTGGCCGACCCCGACGTGGCCCTCGCCGCCGAAGCCTTCGCCGCTGCGACCCGCGCGCGCTACGCGGCGGCGATCGCCATGCGCGAGCACCTGAAGCGCAAGACGTCGCTCGATGCGTACGCGAGCGACGTGGCGTTGAACGAAGTCGAGGACGCGCTCGAGCGGCTCGAGCTCGAGCTCGCCCAGGTTGAGGTCCGCATGCGCGACCTCGCGCGAGCGCGCGTCCCAGAACAGGCGGTCGCGTCGTGACCCGGCGCATGGTCCAGCGGGCCGCGCTCGAGACCAGCGCGAGCGGCGGCCGGGCCGAGCTCGAGCTCGCCAGCGAGGACGGCGCCGTCGTGGTGCGCATAGCCATCGAGTCGAACCGGACCGACGACGTGCGCGCGGCGTTCGGAGTCGTCGTACGAGCCTTCGCCGTCGCCGCCGCGGGGGAACGCACATGAACGGGAAGGTCAAGCCGGCGGCAACGCCGGGCGCGGAGCGGTCGCGCAAATACCGCGAGAACCTCGCCAAGCAGCAAGCCGATCTGGCCGCGCGCGCGGCGTGGGCGCCGCCGCTCGCCGGTGGCACCGCGACGGGTCCGGGCCCAGCCTCGCGCGCGCCGGTGCACGAGACCGAGCCGCAAGACGGCGGCGACCCGATGCGGTGGAAAGCGGTGCCGTTGGTGCCGCCGGACATCGCCGACGAGCCGACGGGCGAGGGCGGGGCGCCGACAGCGGCGACTGCGGCCACGCCGGTGGTGGACGACCCTTCGAAGAAGCCTCTGTCGCCGGAAGAGCTGAAGGTGCGTGCCGGCGGGTTCGTCAGCTTCGTCTCGATGTGCGCGGCGGCGGGCATGGCAGCTCTCGACGAGCTCGTGCCGCTGGCGATGGAGCACCTGCAGGCGAAACATCCCGCCCTCGCGGCGACGTTGAGCGTGGTCAAGGTCGAGAGCTTCGACCCCGAGCCGACGCTGGCGATCGTCGGAGCGGCGGCCGAGGACGTGGCCATCCGATACGGATTGCTCGTCGGGAAACCGTCCAACGAGATGATCGTCGGGACGGCCATCGTCGGCGGTCTGGGCGCAAAAGTGCTGGTTCACGTGCTGAAGAAGCGCAAGGCGTCACGTGACGCGTCACGTGACGACAAGGACGACGACGCGTCACGTGACGCGAGCGAGCGGGACCGGGAAACCGAGGCGACCGCGAAGGCAGCCTCCGACGACTGGGGCGCCTGGATGAAAAGCCGAGGTGCAGCGTGAGCGGCATGAACTACCAGGGCATCGTCGTTGGTCCGCCGGCGGCGGGGAAGTCGACGCTGGTGGCGAGCGTGCTGCGCAGTCACCTCGACAACGGGGCGTGGGTGTTCGCGCACGACCCGAACCACCAGTTCCAGTCGCTGTGCGCGAAGTACAAGAACGCGGGGGCGTGGAAGGTCGCCGCGGCGAAGGCGGCGGCCGACGACGCGCCGATGCCGCGCGGCGCGCTGTTCTACGACTGCGCGGCCGAGGAGGTGAGCTCCCTGGCGGTGGAGCTCGGCGAGCGTCACAACAGGGTGGGCGCCGTCCGCTTCCCAATGGTCGTCGCCTTCGACGAGGGCTCGCTCCTCGACGACAGCGGCCAGTCGCACGTCGGCAAGGAGGACGGCCGTCTCATGGCGACACGGCGCCACAAGGGCGTTGGCCTGGTGTGGAACGTCCAGTCTCCGACGATGCTCATGCGCCGCTTCTGGGAGCTGTCGACGGACGCCTACCTCTTCCGGCAGCCGACCGACCGCGTGCGCACGCTCGAGCAGCTACTCGGGCTCAACCCAGGCGAGCTCGCCGGCCTGCCGAGTCTGCCCGCGTATCGGTACTACCACTGGCAGGCCGGGAAGGGGCTCGTATGACGTACTGGCCCATGTGGCGCTTGGTCCGCGAGTTGGCGTGGCTGCGGCGTCGCCTCGTGGAGCTCGATCGGAGGCTGGCCCCATGACCCGGCACACCTGCCATTGGCCGGGCTGTCCCGTCGAGGTGCCGCCCGCGATGTGGGGTTGTCGCCCGCACTGGTACGCACTGCCGTCGGTCCTCCGCGCGCGCGTCTGGCGGCATTACCGGCTCGGTCAGGAAGTCGACAAGCGACCGTCGGAGGCCTACATCGAGGCGGCGCTCGATGTGGCGCGCTGGATTCGCGAGCACGGAGAGCGCCAGTTGGGGCTGGCGCTCGGATGAAGCCGGCGGGCTGTCCGCGCGACCGCGACGGTGGCCTCGGGCCGCGCGTGTGTCCGTTCGCCCGCGTGTGCCCGCATCACAACCTCCACGAGCTGGTCGGGCGACGCGGGCGCGGGCGCCCGGCCGACCCGGCGCGCGAGGTGGAGGCGTTCGAGCTCCGCGACGACTGTTCGTTTGACGTCGCCGAGCGCGTGCGGCTCGACGAGCTGCGGGTGCGACGCAAGGCGCGGCGACGCCACGTCATGAGCCTCGAGCGCATCGGCTTGCACTTGGGCATGTCACGACAGGCGGTGGCGGCGATCGCCGAGCGCGTGATGCCGGGCGAGATGCGCGCCCGGCGGCGAAGGGCAATTATTCAGGCCTGGCTGGCGCGCAAGGCCGCGAAATAGCGGCGCTATTTAAGAACTGAGATCGCAAATTCGGGCGGTTTCGGATTTTGCCCCTGATGCTGGACGCACACGCCTCAGGGGAGCTCCATGCCGCTGCTCAAGTCGCCCGTCTCGCAGTCCATCACCGATTTCTCGTCGGCGCAGTCTCTCGAGTTCAGCCGCTGGATGGACCCCGTCGGTCCGAACAAGGGTCGTACCATCGTCGATACGTACTACCTGGTGGCCGAGGCGCAGGCGGACATCTCCGTCGCGACGTGGGAGGGCGAGGACATCGCCCGCATGTTCGGGAACATCAGCGTCCTCCAGGTGGACGGGCAGAGCCGGTGGAACCTGCCGGGCGACGCGAGTCGCATCGCGGCGACCGGGTTGCTCGGCACCGAGCGGATGCGCGAGAACGCGGACATCGTCGTGGCCAATAACAATGCGTTCTTCGCGGTGTTGCCCATCCCGATGAAGAAGCCGTTCGTGCACACGCCGGAGGACTTGAGTCTGCCGGCCGACCTCTTCGACAAGGTGGTCATTCAGACACCGACGACCGCGGACCTCTCCGTCGGGGCGACGTTTGCACTCGACACGGTCAAATACTACCTGCTGGCCGACGTCCGCGAGGACCTCGACCTCCGGCTGTACAACGTCGACGAAGTCAAGATGTCGAACTTCAAGTCCCTCGACGAGGGCGAGTTCAGTTTCGGCGGCAAACTCCACGACATGTTCGTGCACGCACGCGGCGCCGCCGGCGGGGCCGCGCTCGCGAACCTGACCGACGTGCGTATGAACTCGCCGCATCTCGGGGGCCAGACGCTGCGCCGTGACCCGGACTTCCTTTACAACTACCGCTTCAAGCGGCGAGTCGGGAATGCCGGCCTCAGTGCCCAGGGCGCCGAGGTGCGGAACGACCCGTTCCTCAACGGCAAGGCCCTGGCGGTGCTCTTGGCCGACGATGAGACGTCGGTCTGGGATGGGCCCATCTCGACGGAGATGGTGACGGTCAACATGACCAACACCGTCGCCTCGCTGCGAGCCATCACGCGGACCATTAAGCCGCTGTCGCAGGATGCTCGGTCGCGCGTGAGTGCCATGTACAAGAAGCCGAGCGGAGTATTCCGCGTCGCCACCGATAAGAAGAGCCGGCGCGATCTCGATAAGTGGCCACCGCACCTGCACCCGTATCTGCCGATGAAGGCCGACCTCTTCTAAGCAGGAGAAGGTCAATGGGGGCTCTACCGTGGATTGCAGGGTTGGGCGTCCTCGCCGTGGGCGGGGCGGTCTACCTGCGTTCGCGGAAGGCGGCGCCGAGCTCGAGCGCGGGCGCGACGGACTGTGACCGGCTGGCCCCGCTCGGCGAGCAAGCGGTCGCCGCGTGCAAGGCGGCGCAGGGCGCGGCCGGGGCGGCGGGCGCTGTGGTCGCCGTGGTCGGCGGCGCGTTGGATGCCATCACGACCTCCGACAGCGAGCGCCACGCGGAAAACGTCGCGAAGAACGGCCCGGTGGTGGAGACGGTGCACCCGCGGGCGCTCACCGAGCTCACCCTCTATGGGATCAACAAGGACGGCGCGAGGCTTGGCTACCAGCCGCTCAAGCGGCCCTATCCGCTGCGCCACCGCAACGGCTGCGTTCCGCTGCACCGTCACCCGGGATGGAAGGGTTGCGCCCCCGGGACGCACTCGATGGTCGACAGCCACGAGGCGGACGGCTCGAGGGGAAATAACTGGTGGGCGCAGGCGTACCATCAAGGCCGTTTCAAGGGCGGGGTGCCGGCGCTGCTCAGCGGCGACCCGGCGCGCGACGTGTTGACGTTCCGGTTGAAGGACGGCACGTGGATTGTGCGCGGCCAGCCCGTGACGTGTCCGCCCGGCACCGAGGTGCGAGGCCGCGACCATCGCCCGGGCGAGTCGCCGTGCGTGCCGGTCTATGGCTCGGGGCCGGGGCAGGCGCCGCACCCGGTGCCGCCGCCGACGACGATGCCGCGCCCCGCGGCCGCGCCCGGAAACGTTCGCGTCCCGCTCTCGTCCCGCTCTCGCTACAACCAGGACCCCGACCGATGAAGAACTGGCACATCGTCGCTCTCAGTGTCGGCGCCGCGGCTGCCGCGGCGGTCATCGTGCATCGCCGCGGCAAGCGCGCCATCGCGGCGCGCGACCCGTCTCGGTCGTACGAGACGCCGCTCGTCGATGTCATGACCGCCGGCGTGCGCACGCTGTCGCCGTGGGGTGACGACGTGGCGCCGACCGACGTCACTGCGGCGGTGGCGCCGCTGGACCGGCTCGATGTCGCCGCGGCCCGCAGCAAGCCGGGTATGCGGCTCGCCGAGCCGGGCTACGAGGAAATGCTGCGCTCGGGAGTGGGCTCCGTCTGACTCTACGTCGCTCGGCGACGCGGTCGTCGCGCTGAGCGTTTTGACCCAGCAACGAAGGAAAGGCACGCACAACATGAAGGCATGGTTCATGGCTCACGGTCCGGCGATTGCGCTGGCGACGCTCGGCGTCACCGTCGCCGCCGCGGTCACCGCCAAGCGAGGAGGGCTCGCTCGATTCTGCGGCAACGCGGCGGCTATCGGCCTCGGCGTCTTCGGCGCGAGCAAGCTCAAGTAGCGCGGCCGTGGAGGACCTGGCCCCCACCATTGACGCGAAGGGCGCCGAGCTGCGCCTGTCGCGGTCCACCGTCGACGGCGTGGGTGTCGTCGCGGAGACGCCGACCGCGCTCGTGGCGCAGGCCGCGCTGCGCGGCTACCCGACGACCGTGGAGGAATATTCGCTCGCGCGCGTGCTGGCGAGTGAGTACGGCAACGGACCGGCGATGGCGCTGCTCTGTCTCGCGGATGCCGAGGTCAACCGCGCGCGCGCCGCGGGCCGGACCGTCGTCGCAGAGGTGACCGCGGGCTCGGAGCGGTACGGTTCGCAGGGTACGCCGGCGGGCGGCGGGCGGCGCCGTCCTAACTCGACGCGTCTCGATCCGCATGTCCGGCACCTGCGGGCCGCGCGCCTGGTGCTCGGCGGGCCGGCGCGCGGCATCGCGCTCGGCGCGCGCCGCTACCTGTCGCCCCGCGCGCAACATGCGCTGTGGTCGCGCGGCGACGCGAGCCACTACAGCCCGCTGGTGGTGCTCGACCGGTGGGTGTGGGAGCGCCGCGTGGTGCGCGAGTTCCGCGACGAGCACGGACGCCGCATGGCCGAGCTCGGGCCCGAGGGGCCGGGTCCGGGCGAGGAGCCGGTGTTCCCGTGCGGGGTCGACCCGTGGGTGCAGCTGTTCTTCCGTCCCGGCACCCGCGAGCGGCGCGAGCGCTACGAGCTCGCCCGCCGTCTCATCGCCAGCGGCGGCGGCGAGAAACCTCCGTGCGAGGGCCGCGGGGACAACCTCGAGCTCGTGCTCGCCGCAGCGTTTGCGGCCGCGGCGGCCGCGGCGGTGGTGAACTGATGCGCGACTTCTTCGCGGCCCTCGACGGTAGCGGCACCATGGCGTTCAATCGGCCGTTGGCCGGTGGTGCCTGCTACGCGACCATCGGACAACGGTCGACGGTCGATATGGTGGAGGTGGGCGGGAATCTGCTGTCGGTCGGCAACGTCGTCGCGGTGCCGGCGAACGCCGAGCTCAAGGCGGTGCGCCCGTACAAGAACCACTGGCCGCAGCTGCACCTGCAACTATGGGATGCGGGCGAGGTGCCGGTCCCGGGGCCGCGCGCGCCGTGGCGGCTGGAGACCTCCTGGACCTACGCGAACGGCGCGGACTCGACCTGGCGGCTGCGAGCGGTCATTCCGTTCGCGGGGCGTCGCCACTGCCAGCTCACGTTTAGTCACCCGCCACCGCTGAACTCGACGGTGGCGACATACGACTACGCTGTTGAGGCCATCAAGCGCCGCATCCAACCTTATGCGGAGGCGGTGGCGACGCTCGATGGCTCGACGCTGCTCAACCCGACCGCGGCGCGGCTGGTGATGCCCACCGAAAACGAGTCGCACATCATCTACCTTGGGGGCTGGGATTCCGAGGAGGCTGTCGAGGAGTTCTTGGTCTACACGCGTAAGCCGCTGGCCGGGACCGTCACCGACGCGGTGTTCATTGCTGAGGTGTGGGGCGACCGAGGAGCGGGGTTCTAGTGGCCCTGCAGGCGCGTCGCATCTTCCAGCGTCGGCTCGCGAGCGTGCTCGCGGCCGACGCGGTGGCGCTCGGAGACCTGACGGTTCAGGGCGGCCTGACGGTCGGCGACGACTCGCTCATCACGGGAGCGCTGCAGGTAACCGCCGGTCTCGATGTGTCCGGCGGAGGCACGGCTTCGGACGGGTTCCGCTCCTCGACGTTCGGGACCGCGGGCGCGCCCGCGTACACCTACGTCGGTCGCACCAACGACGGCCTGTACAGCCACGCGGCCAGCGATGTGCGCCTGACCGCCGGCGGTGTGTTCGCGCTCGCGGCGCAGGCCTCTGGCGCGGCGCTGGCCAACGGCACGATGAGCGCGGCGGTGTTCTCGGGCCAGGCCTCGTTCTCGCACTTGACCGCATCGGGCAAGCTCACGTTCTCCGGCGATGTCACGCCGGCGGCGCTCACCGGCAACACCGATAACTACGACCCGGGGCTCGGCGGCGCGTTTGTCGCGCGGATATCGGCGACTGTCCCCGTCGATATCACCGGCATGACCGGGGGTGGCGACGGCGTGTGGCGGCGCTTCTACAACGTTGGTGCACAAACCATCACGCTGCGCCACGAGAACGCGTCCTCGACCGCGTCAAATCGATTCACGACCACGGTCATAGGTGACATCGCGTTGGTTGCCGGTGCCGGGGCCGACTTCATGTTCGACTCTTCGAGCTCGCGCTGGCGCGTGCACCTGATGTGAGGACGCCCCCCATGGCGAATCAGTTTACCCATTTCGATGATCCGAGCCTCGGTATGGTGCGGTTCGTCGACCCCGACGGCCCCGGCGGTCGACCGCCTCGCTGCGAGGTAGTGATCCTGGTGGGCGGTCGGCCGCTGCCGACCGAGGACATCACGCAAGCCGACCTCGACGCCGCGTTCACGGGGCCGCAGCAAACGGCATTGCGCGGCGCGATTCGCACGCTCTACCGGATTGCGGTCGCGAAGCAAGGGGGCGTACCCGCGTGAACGCTACTGCCGTCGCGGTGGGAGCGCTCGGCGCCGCGGTCGCGGGCGAGCTCGTGCTCGACGCACACCGGCCGACGCAGGTCGCGGTGCCGCACGTCGCGGGTGGGAACGCGTACTACGCGGCGCTCCTGTCGCGGGTGCGTGCGCGCTACCCGCATGCGACCAACGCGGCGGGCGCGATGCGCCAGGAGCTCGAGGGCCTGCGTAGCCGGTGGGGCACCATGCGGGTTCCGGGGGGCGTCGGCGTGCACGACACGACCATCACCGCGCCGCTCGGCGAATGGCTCAAGGTCTGCGACTGGTGGCTCCAACTCGGCCGCGGCGTGAGCGGCGCCGCGGTGCTGTTGCAGCATCCGGCCGGTACGCACGCGGTGACCGAGGGAGTGCAAGCGTTCGGTGTGTTCGTCGAGGGCGTGCCGGCGGGGCTGCGGTTCGTCACCGTGGCGAATGGCGCGTCGCACCTGTCGGTCGATCTGGCCGCGCGCGCCGAGCTCGAGCTCGAGCACCTGGCGGTCGCCCTCGATGAGGGGCGCGACGCGTTCGCGCCGGCACACCCGAATGACGCGAGCTATTGGGAGCACGTCGGCAACCGCGCAGCCGCGGCGGCGGAGGACGTGGGCGAGCTCGCGGTGGGCTTCGCGACCGGCGCCGCCGAGGGCGCGCTGCGCACGCTGGCCGCGCCGGCGGGCGCCGCGCTGGCGCTCCTCGTAATCGGCTACGTCGTGTACCGCCGCCGCAAGGCCGGAGGCGCATGAGTCCCACGAAGACCGTGTTGGTGTTCGTCGGCGGCACCGTCGTCGGCGCCGTCGCCATCCTGCAGTTGCGCGAGAATGAGACCTCGTGCTGCGAGCGCGTTGGGTGGGGCGCGCGCGAGGAGCTCGTCACTATGGCCGGGCCGCTCGGTGGTGTCGTCGGCGCCATCTACGACGCGCTCAACCTGCGGTCCGTGGCCGGGCCGCTGCTCGACGCCCTCGGAGTCCCCAAAAATGCGTGACCTCGTCCAATGCCTCACCGCGCTCTCGCCGACGTGGCTCGGTGCGGTCGCCGCTGCCGCGGCAGCAGGCGCGACGCTCGTGCCCTCCCGCCGCATCCTCGCCGGCGCCCTCACCGGCGGCGCCGTGCTGGCGCTCGGTCTCTACCGCGCGCGCCCCGAGGGATGCGCCGACTGTGCGGCTGCAGCCTCGGGTCCGGTGCCCGACGACGACGACCCGCCGGCGCCGAAGCTCGCCTCGTGGCGAGAGCTGTTCGAGGGCGCCGGTCCGCTCGGCGCAGCGGGTGAGTCTCTAACGACGTCACACGGTCGCGTGTGTGGAGGGTGCGCATGAGCGGCGAGGTCAAGCTCGCGCTGGCGGGCGCCGGCGCCGTCGTCGGCCTGTTGCTGCTACGTCGGCGGCGCCGCGCGCCGGAGGGGCGCGCGGGTCTCTGCGTCAGCGGGGCGACCGGGTCCGACGCGTGCGGCGGCGACTTTGACCCGCGGCCGTGGTGGCATCCCGGCCGGCTACTCGATTTGTTCCCGAGTGGCGCGGCGCCGCCGAGCTGGTCGGCCGAGCCGGTCGGGACCGTCACCAAAACCGACGAATGGACCGGAGACCCGGTCCGATGACCGAGAGGACCCCATGGACCCTGCGCTACGTCGGTCGTCGCTGGTCCCCGCGCTGGCACGCGGGGGCCGGCCGTGATGTCCGAGCTCGCCGATCTCGTCGGAGGCGTCGGCGCGCTCGCGCTCGCGCTCGTAGGCCGGCGGGTGATTCCGCTGTTACGCCTGCTGGTTCGCCTGACTCTCGACGTGCGCACCCGCGTGCGTCGCCTGGACCCTTTGCTCGGAGATTCACATGGACAAGACCCAGCCCCCGACGACCTCCACCGACGCGCCGAGCGCGTCCTCGCCGCCAGCACCGACGACGGACAAGCCGTGCGGCTGTCACGACAGGCCAACCGAGCCCGTCGCCGACATGACCGAGACGTTTGACCGCGGCGTCGAGTACGGCCTGCAGCGCGCCGGCGCCGCCCAGCGCCACGACGAGGCCACCCGGGCGATGGCCGTGTTATTCGGCGCCGCGGGCGCGATGGATGCCTATCGCCGCTACGCGATCATCGGTGGCTCGCAGGGCATGGCCTGCGCCGTCGCGGCGGGCGCGCTCCTGGGCCTCGCCGCCACCGCGAACACCGGACGCGGCGCGCTGCTCACGGGAGGCCTCGGCGTCTTCCTGGCGGGCGCTAGCATCCGGCACGCACTGCGAGGCGGGCGAGGCGGGTGATGCGCGAGGCCGTCGCCGTCCTCGTTACCGTCGTCCTGGCGCTAGGGCCGCTCTGGGTCGCCCTGATCGCGGCGTGGGCCATGTTCGCGACGTGGGCCATGTTCGAGAACGTCCGCCGTGTCCCGGAGGCGCGCCGGCACGTCGGCCCACCGGCCATCGCCCGACGCGGCGACGGCCGCCTCGACGAGGTCCGCGAGCTCGCGAACGAACGCCGCGGCGTGCGGCAAGAGGACGGCCGGGGACACCAGCCGCTGGCGCCAGCCGGCGCGCAGTGGGCCTTTCCGGGGCGGGACCTGCATGGGGATGGGTATCATCCTCCCTGGGTTCGGTGGCTCACCCCTGGGGGGTGATGCACGCGCCGGCCGCCACGGGTAGTGTCCCGGCCGGGGCGTGCGCGCTTGACACAACCGGGACGGGAGGCGGAGTCTCAGGGGCGCGGGTCCACTTCACCGGGAGGCTTCTATGTCACGTCGCAGAATCAATCTTGGGGTCACGTCGCAGAACGTTGAGTTCTGTAAACTGACCTCTCCTCGAGAAATCGGCTCGACGTTCGACGGTGGACCCGTCGAACGTAGCACCGCTTTGGTCGCGGCGGAGGTGTGCCCGTGGTGCCAACTCGCTGGCGGCCAGTCCGCACTGGTCGTCGCGAGCCTGCGCATGCACATCGAGAACGGCGCGTGGGCGTGCGTGTTGCGCGAGCTCACGGCGCTGGACGACACGGCCGTGGCCATGAGACATGTTGCTGCGCCGCCGCCGGGGAAATCCTCCGAATCGGACCCGCAATCTGACGACGTGGCCCCCGGCGGCGGCCTTTTGTCGTCGGGACCGACGCCCAGCGCGTCGCTGGTCCTGTCAGTCGAGGACTGGGGCCGCATCGCGAGGGCGCTGCGGGCCGATGTCCTCGACCTCGGGCTGAGCGGTGACGACGGCGAACGCGCCGGCGTCGAATCCCTCCTCGCCACGCTGCAGGCGACGCTTCCGTGGCCGGTGTGAACGGCGACCCGGTTCGGCCGCTAGACGTTCCCGCCGACTGGGTCCTGTATAACCACTCGTGGATGCCGCGCTATCGAGCCAGTCAGCTCGAGGCGGCGGCGGTCGCGCGCGGCGTGCCGATGCCGGCTTCTCGGCTGGTGTGCCCGAGCTGCAAGCAGCCCGAGGGCTCGCGCCATGACCGCTGGTGCGGACCGGGTGTCGTCGCGAAATGCGACGAGTGCAGCGGCGTCGCGACGCATCAGTGGGACTGTTCGAGGGCGCAGCTCGTGCTGCCGCACGTACCCGAGCCTTCGCCGATCGCCGTGCAGACGCGTCCTGCTGTGACGCGCGAGAGGCGGCGACTGGTGAACCCAGCCGACTGTTTCGAGGGCGAGTGCGTGGAGTGCGGCGCTTCGATACCGGCGACCAAGCCGCGCAACCCACTCGTGTTCAAGGGCCGCGGCACGCCACGCAGCTACTGCGGCGCCGCGTGTCGAAAGCGAGCGTCGCGTGCACGCGCCGCGGGCGACGCGGAGCGGAGCGCCCATGCCTAACGTACGCGGTCGGCGCGTCGTCATCGTCGGGGACTCGCTGTCGGCCGCCGCCGGCGCGCCGGGCGGCGAGCTGGCGGCCGAGCTGCGGGCCGCCGGCGCCACCGTCCTCGTTAATGCGCGGGTCGGTCGCTCGGCGCACTCGTTCTACGCGGCCGAGGCCTCGCAGCTGGACGATATCGTCCAGTTCCAGCCCGAGCTGGCCATCGTGTGGCTCGGGACCAACGACTGCGGCCAGCGCCCGAGCGTCATCGCCCAGCGCATGGCGCAGCTCCGCGACGACCTGGGTGAGCTCGGCGCCGAGGTCTGGGCGTTCGGACCGGCGCAGCTGCCGGCGCGGCTCGCGGGCTGCCGGCCGGCGGTGGTGTCGACGATGGCGACGGTGTTCGGCCCGCGCTTCATCGACACGGCGGCCCTCGAGGGAACGAAGATGGTCGGGCGCACCGCCGACGGCGTGCACTTCACGCGCGCCGGCGCGCGGGCCCTCGGCGAGCGGATGGCGTCGGCGTTCCTCGACGCGGACGTCGGCGGTCGCCTGCTGGTGGAGCTCGGGCTGGCGCTCGGGCTCGTACTCGGGGCGCTGGCCCTGAGGGGAGGTGGCGCCGTCGGCGTGTAGACGCGACGGACCATCACGTGACGCGTGACGTGACGCTCTGGAAGGCGTCACGTCACGGGACTAAAAAAAACGCGGGCCGCACTGCTGGAACAGGGCGGCCCGCAACGACCCCGCGCACGAAGGACAGCGCGTGACGTGACGCTACCATAAAAGGGTGAGCGTGACGTGACGCCCTTCGTGCGCCTGCACGAAGGACACAAGTCATGGAAAAGATTGAGCCCCGCTGGCGGGGCAAAGCACCGCCGCGACCGATGTCGCGGCAACAAGCACAGGCCCTCAAGGACCTACGAGAGTGGAAATCCCAGCGTGACGTGACGGCGTCACGCGTGACGGGCGCGATGAGCGGCGCCAGGCTCCTGCAGTTGCGTGACGCGGGACGGGTGTTTCCGTTCGCGCTCGGCCGCGCGGGCGAGCTGCTGCGGGTC
>Ga0196963_10001741_pt1 | contig 14071 bp, 12 predicted proteins | sample S1_5metaG_FD_148600 | JGI IMG/M metagenome (GOLD analysis project Ga0196963, IMG submission 148600) | Soil microbial communities from Anza Borrego desert, Southern California, United States - S1_5 | ecosystem: Environmental > Terrestrial > Soil > Desert | place: USA: California | collected... | reverse complement strand
CTGGTGATCCAGGCGCTGGTGGTGCTGGCGGTGGTGTCGGTGCGGCTGGATCCGCTGGCGGCGCTGCGTCGCGGCTGGGCGCGCTGGTCCGGCGGCGCCGCACCGGGCTTGCCCGGCCTGGAGGCTCGCCCATGACGCCCGACACCGGCCTGGTCGCCGCGGCACTCCTGGCCGCGCTGCTGCGCGCCACCGTGCCCATCCTCTTCGCCGCGCTGGCCGGCACGGTGTCCGAGCGGGCCGGCGTCATCAACGTCGGACTCGAAGGGTTGATGCTGGTGGCCGCCTTCTTCGGCGTGATGGGCACGGTGTGGGCGCCGCAGTGGCTGCCCGGCGCAGGCGCCGGCTTGCATGCGGCGCTGGGCGCGGCCATCGGCCTGGCGGCGTCGGTCGCGCTCGCGCTGCTGCTCGGCCTCACGCACCTGCGCTGGGGCGCGGACCTGATCGTCGCGGGCATCGGAATCAACCTGCTGGCCGCCGGCGCCACCGTGTTCCTCCTGGCGCTGTGGGCTGGCGACAAAGGCTCCACCGCGCAATTGGCCAGCCTGGCGCTGCCCGCGCTGCCCATCCCGGGGCTGGACCGCTGGCCGCTGCTGGACGCGCTGCTCAACGGCGACGACCGCCGCGGCCACCACGTGCTCCTGTGGGCCGGCCTGGCCGCCGTGCCGCTGCTGCACGCGCTGCTGGCCCACACCCGCTTCGGCCTGCGCCTGCGCGCCACCGGCGAGCAGCCCGAAGCCGCGCTGGCCGCCGGCGTGGCCGTGGACCGTGTGCGTTATGCCGCGCTGGCGCTGTCCGGCCTGCTGGCCGGCTGCGGCGGGCTGTACCTGAGCATGGGCTACCTGACGCTGTTCCAGGCCGACATGACCGGCGGCCGCGGTTTCATCGCGCTGGCCGCGGTGTTCCTGGGCGGCCGCACGCCGCTGGGCGCCTTTGCGGCGTCGCTGCTGTTCGGCGCCTGCGCCGTTGGCGCCACGCAGCTGGGCCTGCTGGACTGGCCGCCGCAGGCGGTGCAGATGCTGCCGGCGCTGGCGACGCTGGCCGCCATGGTGCTGTTCGGCTGGCAGCGCCGGCGCCGGGCGCGGCGCCGCGCGGCCGCTGACTTCGCACGTTGGCAGGCCGCGGCCGCCTCTTCTTCCTGAACCCCTGCACATGCCGATGACCTCCGACCTGCAAGACCGCATCCTCGGCGCCCTGTGCCTCGCCGGCATGGGCGACGCGCTGGGCGCGCCGACCGAACAGTGGTCGATCGCCGAGATCCGCGCCGCCCACGGCACGCTGCTCACCCACTTCGTCGCGCCGCCGGAGGACACCTTCGCCGGCGCGCTGGGCGGCCGCCGCGGCGAGGTGACGGACGACACCAGCCAGATGGTGTACCTGGCGCGCGCGCTGGTGCAGGCCGGCGGCAGGCTGGACGCGGAAGGCTGGGTGAACTGCCTGCTCGACTGGGCCACCACCAGCCCGAAGGCGACCTTCATGGGCCCCAGCACCGCGCAGGTCGTCGCCGCGCTGCGCCGCGGCGAGGACCTGTCGCGCGTCGGCACCATCGGCCGCTCGGCCCGGAAGATGACGACGGTGGGCAACACCAACGGCGCGGCGATGCGCGTGGCGCCCTGCGGCCTGCTGCACCCCGGCGACATCGAGGCCGCCTGCGCGCAGGCGCTGGTGACCTGCCTGCCCTCGCACGACACCGACGTGGCCATCGCCTCGGCCTGCGCCATCGCGGCCGGTGTCGCGCGGGCGCTGGTCTCGCACGAGGTGGCGCCGGTCATCGCCGCGTGCATCGACGGCGCCGCGATCGGCGAGCGGCTGGGCCGCCGGCATGCCCGCGCCATCGCCGGGCCGCGGCTGTCGGCGCGCCTGGAGATGGCGCTGGACATCGCCGATGGCGCCCGCGACGACGACAGCTTCATGCAGCTGCTGGAGGCGCGCGTCGGCAATTCCGTGCTGGCGGCCGAATCGGTGCCGGCGGCGATCGGCTGCTTCGCCTACGCGCAGGGCGATCCGCTGCGCACGATCGCGCTCGGCGCGTCGATGGGCAACGACACCGACACCATCGCCGCGATGGCCGGCGCGCTGTGCGGCGCGCTGGTGGGTGAGCGCGGGCTGCCGGGTGCGCTGTGCGGCGAGTTCATGGCCATCAACGAGCCTGAATACGGCTTGCGGCCGCTGGCCGAGGCGCTGGCAGCCCTGGCTGTGGCCAACGCACAGGAGACGCGGTGAACCCGGACCGCCCGCTGGACCTGCTGGCGCTGGGCGACCCCTGCGTCGACCTGGTGTTCCGCGCCGAGCGCCTGCCGGCCTGGGACGACAAGGCACGCGGCACGCTGCTGGGCCTGTACGGCGGCGGCACCGAGGCCAATGCGGCCTGCACCGCGGCGCGCCTGGGCTGGCGCTGCGCGCTCTTCGGCCGCACTGGCGGCGACCTGCATGCCGAGTTCATCCGGCACGAGCTGGCCCTGCACGGCGTGGACCTGGGCCACCTGCGGCGCAGCGAACGCGGCAGCTCGTCCGTCGCGCTGGTCGCGGTGTCGCCGGAAGGCGAGCGTTCGCTGGTCTGGCTGCCGCCGTCCGACGGCGCGACGGACGCGCCTTTCACGCGTCAGCCCGCTGACCGCGGTGACGAGCGGCGTGCCGCGCTGGCACGCAGCCGCTGGGCCTACACGATGCCCTACGACCCGAATGCACTGGCCACGCTGGCGCGCGAGACGCTGGCCGCCGGCACCCGGCTGGCGATCGACATCGAGCGTGAAGGCGCCGCCGCCACGCCGGGCGGCCTGGCCGCGCTGCTGCAGCACGCCGACCTGGCCTTCATGAACCGCGGCGGCTTCGAAACCGCCACCGGCGGCGCGCCGACGCCCGCCGCGCTGCAGGCCCTGTGCCATGGCGGCCGCGCACGCACGGTGGTCGTCACGCTGGGCGCCGGCGGCGCCCTGGCGGCCGACCGCGACGAAGGCGTCGCCGAAGCCGCCGCCGTCGCCACCGCGGTGCTCGACACCACCGGCGCGGGCGACACCTTCAACGCCAGCTTCCTCGTCGCGCGCGACCGCGGCGCACCGCTGGCGCTGGCCCTGCAGCAGGCCTGCCGCGCCGCGGCGCGCACGGTGGCGGCGGTCGGCGCGCGCGGCGCGCTGGCCTGCTTCCACGCCGCGGACGCAGGCCCCCCCGCCCCTTTCGGAGCCCGCTCATGCTGATGGTTTTCGGTTCGATCAACATGGACATCTCGGTGCCGGTGGGCCACCTGCCGCGGCCGGGCGAGACGGTGCTGGGCGGTGCCGCCGTCTTCAGCCCCGGCGGCAAAGGCGCCAACCAGGCGCATGCGGCGCAGCGCTTCGGCGTGCCGACGATGATGATCGGCGCGGTCGGCGACGACGCCTTCGCCGACACCGCGCTGGACAACCTGCGCCTGGCCGGCAGCGACGTGCGCCGCGTGCGCCACCTGGCCGGCACGGCCACCGGCCTGGCCTGCATCAACGTCGGCGGCAGCGGCGAGAACGCCATCACCGTCGCGCCCGGCGCCAACAGCCGCGTGCGCGCGCACTGGGTGGCGGACGAGGAGCTGGCCAGCTGCCGCAGCCTGCTGCTGCAGCTGGAGGTGCCGGCCGACGAATCCGTCGCGCTGGCCCGGCGCGCCCGCGCGGTGGGCTGCCGCACGCTGCTGAACGCCGCGCCATGGACCGCCGTGGCGCTGCCGCCCGGGCTCTTCGACTGGCTCATCGTCAACGCCGGCGAGCTGCGCCAGGCCTGCACGCAGCTGGCCCTGGTGCGCGAGGGCGAAGGCGCGGCCGAGTCCGCCTGCCGCCTGGCGGCCAAGCTGCAGTGCCGCGTCCTTCTGACGCTGGGCCCCGGCGGCGCGCTGATCGCCGAGGCCAGCGGCGTGCAGCTGCGCCGCCGCGCGCTGCGGGTGGACGTCATCGACACCACCGGCGCCGGCGACACCTGCGCCGGCGTGTTCGCCGCGGCGCTGAACCAGGGCCTGGGTGAAGCCCGCGCGCTGGACCACGCGGTGGCCGCCGCGGGCCTCGCCTGCACCCGGCGCGGCGCGCAGGTGGCCCAGCCGACGCGCCACCAGATCGAGGACGCGCTGTGCTCGCAGGAGCTCGAGCGAGCATGAATGGCGCACCCGGTGCCGCGGGTACCCAAGATCACCCACCATGCGGATGACCGCCGCACGACACTATCCGCCGCCATGCCCCTACCCCCTCTTCCCCTGCTGATCGACTGCGACCCCGGGATCGACGATGCGCTGGCCCTGCTGCTGGCCGCGGCGGCGCCGGGCCTGGCGCTGCGCGCCGTGACCTGCGTGGCCGGCAACCGCCCGGTCGAGCAGACGGCGCCGAATGCGCGCCGCATCCTCGACCTGGCCGGTGCCGACGGCGTGCCGGTCTACGCCGGCTGCGCCCGCCCGCTGGCGCAGCCCGAGCCGCGCAGCAACCTGGTGCACGGCGCGGACGGCCTGGGCGGCGTCGAGCTGCCGCTGCGCGGCCGCGTGCAAGCGCGCCATGCAGTGGACGTGATCATCGAGGCGCTGCAGTCCGCGCCTGCCGGCAGCCTTCACCTCGTCGCGCTGGGGCCGCTGACCAACCTGGCGCTGGCCGAGCTGCGCACGCCGGGCCTGCTGAAGCGCGCCGCCCGCATCGACATCATGGGCGGTGCGGCCGACCGGCCGGGCAACGTCACCCCGCATGCGGAATTCAACTTCCACTGCGATCCGCTGGCCGCGCAAATCGTGCTCTGCGCCGGCGCCGCGGTGCAGGTCTTCGGCCTGGACGTGACCTCGCAGACCGCGATGAGCGAGGCCTGGCGCGCGTCGATCGCGGCGCTGGGCACGCCGGTGGCGAGCGCCGCGCACGCGATGCTGCAGGCCTATGCGAATGTCGACCCGCTGCTGCACGACGCCTGCCCGGTCGCCGCGCTGATCGAGCCCGGCCTGTTCGGCGGCGAGCCGCGGCGCATGCGCGTCGAATGGCGCGACGCCGTTTCGGAAGGCCGGCTCGTCACCGAGGCGCCGCGCGCCGAGCCCACCGCCGGCGACGGCTGGGGGCGCGGGCAGCTGATCACCTCGGTGGACAACACGCGGCTGCTGGCGCTGGTGCGCGACAGCGTGGCCTGCCTGCCGCGGCGCATTGCCAGCGCCTGATGTGAGCGGCCAGCGGGTGGGCCGGCCTGGACCGATCAGCCCTTCGGCCCGTCACGTCCCCGCGACACCCGTCACACCCGTGACCCCGTACCCCGTCAGCCCCGTCCCGGCCGCCGGTGCGTGTGGCGCAGGTGGCTGCCGCGCGCGGGCGCCGCGCCGGCCGCCGGCCGCGCCAGCTGCTGCAGGATGCCGCAGTCGGCCGCGGCGCCGGGCCGGCTGCAGGCCGCGCGCAGGGCCTTCAGTTCCTTGTCGAGCTGCCGCAGCTCGCGCAGGCGCTCGGCCACGTGGCCGATGTGCTCGTCCAGCAGCGCATTGACCTCGCCGCAGTCCGCGCCATCGGCCGGCGGCGCGTCCTTCAGCGCCAGCAGGCGGCGGATCTCGTCGAGCGACATGTCCAGCCCGCGGCACTGGCGGATGAAGCCCAGGCGCTCGACCTCGGCGGGGCCATAGACGCGGTAGTTGCCCTCGGTGCGCGGCGGCGGCGGCAGCAGGCCTTCGCGTTCATAGTGGCGGATGGTTTCCACCGCGGTGGCGGTGGCGCGGGCAAGTTCGCCGATCTTCATGCACCGATGCTACGGCCGGCGCCGCCTGGTTCAGCGCCTGCGCCGGCACCACCGCAGCTTGGCCTCCAACCAGCGTGAGCATGATCGGACGGAGGCAGAGCGCCTTGCCCTGGGCCGGTCCACCGGCGCGCAGGCCCCCGGTCCGCCGCGCCTACGCAAGCATCGCGGCAGCCGGCTCGACCACCAGCGAAGCCGTCAGCGGCCACGCCATCGCATCGGCCACCGCAGCGGCGTGGGTGATGGGCCCGAGGTGCCCCGCGCCGCGGATCTCGGCGCGCTGCACGCAAGGCAGCAGCGTGGCCAGGCGGTCGGCCACCGCGCGGGCGCTGGCGCGGGTGGCGCTGCCATGCAGCAGCCACACCGGCATCCGCAGGCGCCGCCACAGGCGCGCGTCGGGCCGCGTGGCGAACAAGGCCTCGAAATGGCGCGGGATGGTGGAGATGCGGTGGATCACCGTGGCCTGCTGCGCCTCGTTCATCGCACGCCAGGCGGCGGCGCCGCCCCAATAGGCGACGAAGACCTGGGCCGCGGTGGCGAGCTCGCCGGCGCGCGCGAGCGACGCGACCGTTCGTGCGATGTCGCGGATCTCGTCCAGCGCCGGCTCCGGCGCGTCATGGCCGCTCTGCAGCAATCCGAACAGCACCGGCTCGTAGACGGTCAGCGAGCGCACCAGCTGCGGGTGCCGCAGCGCGATGCGCAACGCCACCGCGCCGCCGTAGGAATGGCCGACCAGGTGCAGCCCCTCCCGGACCAAGCCCGGGCGCTGCGCCCGCACCAGCGCCATCACCGCGTGTGCATCGGTGTCCAGCGTGTTGGCGGTGCCTTCCGGCCAGGCGGGGCTGCGGCCATGGCCGTAGAGATCCGGCGCCACGACTTCGGCCCGGTCCGCCAGGCGGTCGGCCAACGTGCGCCATTGCGCCTGGCTACCGGTCGACGAGTGCAGGCACAGCACCAGCGGGCCGGCGCCGCGGCGCTGGCAGGCCAGCGGGGGGTCGCCGCCATCGAACAGCACGGGCCGCGCGGCGGTGGCGCATTCAGGGCGGACAACGGAGGCGAATGGCGTGGACATCGGTGGGCGGCAGCAAGAGCGGCAAGGCCTTGCAGCATCCGCGGCCGGTGTCGCAGGCGGGTGTCGGGCACGGCCCGCGCCCGCTTCGTTGGTTGCGGCGGAGTTCGTGCCCGGTTTCAAAGGTTCCGCCGCATCCCACGAACGCAGGACGCCCGTGCGGTGCGGGATCGCCACGGCCCGGACGGAGCCCGTGGCGCCATGCGGTGCGCCGGGCAATACACGGAACTTTCACGGGGCGGCCCAGCAACTGTGCGCCTTGCGCCTTGCGCCTTGCGCCTTGCGCCTTGCGCCTTGCGCCTTGCGCCTTGCGCCTTGCGCCTTGCGCCTTGCGCCTTGCGCCTTGCGCCTTGCGCTGCGGGCTGCCGGTGCCGCCCGCGCCGCCCCGCGCCGGCCTCAGGCCGTGATGGTCTCGACGATCACCGGCCCGGACTGCGCCGGACCGTCACCTACCGTGACCAAGCGCGCCAGCGTGGCCAACGCCTGGTCAGCCGCCGCATCGCTGGCCGCATGCACGCGCAGCAGCGGCTCGCCGGCCTGCACCGCGCTGCCGATCGGCCGGCAATGGCTCAGGCCCACGCGCGGATCGATGGTGTCGCTGGCACGCAGCCGGCCACCGCCGAGCGCGACCACCGCATGGCCGATCGCGCGCGTGTCCATCGCGGTGATCACGCCGGCGCGCGGCGCGCGCAGTTCACGCTGCACCGGAGCGGATGGCAACGCCCGTGCGGCGCTGAACACGTCGGCCGGACCGCCCAGCGCCGCCACCATGCGCGCAAAGCGCTCGGCCGCGCGGCCGCTGGCCAATGCCGCCTCGGCCGCGGCGCGTGCCTGCGCCTGGTCCGGCGCCAGGCCGGCCAGGCGCAGCATCTGCGCGGCCAGTACCAGCGTCACCTCCAGCAGCCGCGGCTCGCGCGCCGTACCGTCCAGGAAGTCCAGCGATTCCTGCAGCTCCAGCGCGTTGCCCGCGGTGGTGCCCAGCACCTCGTTCATGTCGGTCAGCACGGCTTCGGTCGGCAGGCCGGCGGCATTGGCCACCTGCACCAGGCTGGTCGCCAACTCCCGCGCCATGAACAGGTTATCGGCGAAGGCGCCGTTGCCCACCTTCACGTCCAGCACCAGCGATTGCAGCCCCGCCGCGAGCTTCTTGCTGAGGATGCTGGCGGTGATCAACGGCACCGATTCCACCGTGCCGGTGACGTCGCGGATGGCGTAGAGCCGCCGGTCCGCCGGCGCCACGCGGGCGGAGGCGCCGATGATGGCGCAGCCCACGTCGCGCAGCACGCCGTGCAGCCGCTCGCGCGCGGGCGCCAGGTCGTAGCCGGGAATGGCCTGCATCTTGTCCAGCGTGCCGCCGGTGTGGCCCAGGCCGCGGCCCGACACCATCGGCACCACGCCGCCGCAGGCCGCGACGATGGGCGCCAGCATCAGGCTCACCTTGTCGCCGACGCCGCCGGTGGAATGCTTGTCGGTGACCGGCCCGGGCAGGCCGGCCGACGACCAGTCCATCACGTCGCCTGAATGCAGCATCGCGCGGGTGAGCGCCACCACCTCGTCACGCTGCATGCCGCGGATCAGGATCGCCATCGCCAGCGCGGCGACGGCGCCTTCGCCCCAGCTTTCGTCGGTCAAGCCGCGCACGAAGGACTGGATCTGCTCGGCCGACAGCGTGCCGCCGTCGCGCTTGGCCTGGATGATCTGGACGGGGAGCATCGTGCGCTCAGGCTTCGGTCTTGCGCAGCCAGATGCTGCCGCCCGGGTTCTTCAGGCACAAGGGCATGTGGGCGCGGAAGAAGTCGGTGTGGAAGTGCTCCATGAAGGTGTTCATCAGCAGGATCTCGAACGCACGGTTGTACTGGAGGAAGCCACGCAGCAGGTACAGCTCGTTCCAGGCGCGGCCGAAGTAAATCCATTCCTTCGGATATTCGAAGGGATAGAACACGTCATGGAAATGGATCACCACGCCGGCGGGCAGCGCCGGCAGGATCTCGAAGAAGAGGCGGTTGACGTCGCTGTCGATGCGGCTGACGTGGGTGGAGTCGACGAAGAGCACGTCGCCCGCACCCAGTTGCCGAAACACCGCCAGGTCCACGTCCTGCAGCCGCTGCGGCAGGATGGTGGTGCGCGCGCGGTCCTCGTCCCGGATCAGCGACTGCAGCAGTTCCGGGTAGGGCTCGATGAAGGTGAGCTCAAGCACGCCACCGAGGAAGCGCTCGTTGGTGTCCAGCGTGACGCAGGAAGAAAAGCCCGAGCCGATCTCGACCAGCCGCCGGGGCTGCAGCTGCCTGAGCATGCAGTGCAGCAGCAGGCCGTCGCTGTAGGCATAGGACTGGTTGTCCAGGTGGTAGCGCAGGCCGGGCATCGGCTGCTCGCTGAAGGGCTGGTCGGCATAGTGGCGCGCCAGCTCGTGCAACAGCGCCAGCTGCGCCTCTTCGCGCAGGTCGATGCCGGGGATCTGCCGCGGCAACGGCTGGTCGAAGATGCGCGCCTCGTCGCGGCGGACCTCGTCGAGCGATGGGATCGGCGAGTAGAAGTGGCCCGGCGGCACGAAGCCGCAAGACGCCCGCAGGCGAACGAGCTCGGCCTCAGCCCCGTGCAGGCGGGCCAGCGTCGCCTCGTGTTCGAGCTGGCGGGCGGCCGCCTCCGCCGACTCGGTGCCAGGTGCCGGAGCGGCGGCGTGCGCGGCTTCGGCCATGGGTTGCAGGCGATCGAGCACCCGGATCAGCGCATTGCGCTCGTGCTGCGCCACGCTCAGTTCATGGTGCAGCTGGTCGCGCTGGGCGACGAGCCGGCGCACGCCGGGCAGCTGCTTGGCGGCGAACTTCAATGCATTCATCACCTTGGCCTCCCTGGCCTGGTTGTCGTTGCTCAGCGCCGCGTCACCGCATCACCCGGCTCGTAGTCAGCCACCTTCAGCGGGCTGCGGCGCGCGATGTAGGCGCGCAGCACGTCGGCATCGGTCAGGCCGGAATCGACGTAGCCCGGGTGCGTGTTGAGCTTGGGGTAGCCGTCGCCGCCGGTGGCGGTGAAGTTGGTGACGGCCAGGCGGTAGCTGCGCAGCGGATCGATCGGCTGCCCGCCGATGCGTGCCTCCTTCAGCTGGCCGCCTTCGATCAGCATGCGCACGCCGGCGGTCTGCGGGAAGGCGCCGGAGCCCGGCGTCATCTTGGCGGCGGCCTGCAGGTACTGCAGCAGCTCGTCGCCGCGCAGCGTGACGGTCGCCACCGTGTTGCCGAAGGGCTGCACCTTCAGCACGTCGCGGTAGCTGATCTGGCCGGCAGGCAGCGAATCACGCACGCCGCCGGAATTCATCAGCGCCAGGTCGGCACCGGTGCGGTCCATCATCGCGCGGGCGATCAGCACGCCCAGCGTGGTCGGCTGCTGGCGCACGCGCGCGCGGTCGCCGTCGAGCACGCCGTCGGCCGAGCCCACCGGCACCGCCAGCCGCGTCTGGCCGACGTCCTGGAAGGGCTTCAGGAAGTCGCGCAGCGTGGTGTCCTCAGGAATCTGCTCGCCTGCCAGCACCTTCTTGCCGTCGGCCGCGCGCAGCTTCAGGTTGACCGGCAGCAGCTGGTACTTCACCAGCTCCACCTTGCCGCCGTCTATCACGAAATCGGCGCGGCCCACGTACTTGCCCCACTCATGCGCCTGCACGATCCAGGCGCCGTTCTGGCGATCCGGCGCGCAGGGCTGTCCGGGCACGTAGGCATCGTCGCGCTTGTTCTCGCCCAGCATGCAGACGGGGTTCTGGCTGTGGCCGCCGACGATCAGGTCCAGGCCCTTCACCGCACGCGCCATCTCCACGTCGCCCGGCGCGTTGACGCCCGACTTGCCGTCGGTGTAGTGGCCCATGTGGGTGGCGGCGACCACCATGTCGGCCTTGCCGCGCAGTTCGGGCACCAGCTTGGCCGCCTCGTCGGCCGGCTTGGTGAAGCTGACGCCGCGGATGTTGTCGGGCAGCACCATCTTCTGCGTGTCGTCGGTGGTCAAGCCCAGCACGGCGATCTTGTAGCCGCCCCGCTCGAAGATGCGGTAGGGCTCGAACAGGCGCTGGCCGTCCTTGTAGATGTTGGCCGACAGCAGCGGAAACTTGGCCCAAGAGCGCTGCTTGGCGAGCACTGCCGGCGACTTGTCGAACTCGTGGTTGCCGACGGCCATCGCGTCGTAGCCGATGCGGTTCATGCCCTGGAAGTCCGGCTCGGCGTCCTGCAGGTCGGACTCCGGCACGCCGGTGTTGACGTCGCCGCCGTCCAGCAGCAGCACCTCGCCGCCGGCGGCCTTGATCTCGGCGCGCAAGCGGTCGATCAACGTCTTGCGCGCGGCCATGCCGTACTCGCCATCGCCATTCGGCCAGAAGCGGCCGTGGTGGTCGTTGGTGTGCAGGATGGTCAGCTTCAGCGGCCCGCGCGGGGCGGGTGGGGTGGCGCAGCCGGCGAGCAGCGCGGCGGCAATGCAGGCCGCGGCGATTGGCAACACCTTCGGCGCCACCTTCGACCAGGCGTCCGGCGGCAGGTTGGAGAACACGTTCGGCAGCAGGGTCGTTCGCATGATGGTCGTTCCCTTTCTCTTGTCGGTCAGATCGTCAGCGCGGGAATGATGGCCTGCAGCGCGCGCGCGGCAAGGTCGCGCGTGGCGTCGGCGGTGTGCAGGGTGTGGGCGTGGCTGAGCACCTCGGCTTCCATGCCGCAACCCATGTTGGTGAGCATCGAGATGCCCAGCACCTTCAGGCCGGCGTGGCGGCACAGGATGGTTTCCGCCACCGTGCTCATGCCGACCGCCTGGGCGCCCAGGCGCTGCAGCATGCGGATCTCGGCCGGCGTTTCGAACTGCGGGCCGAGCACCCACGCGTAGACGCCTTCGTGCAGCGTGACGCCGATCGCCGTGGCCGCGTCATTCGCCTGTTGGCGCAGCGCGGGGTCGTAGGCGTCGGCCATGTTGACGAAGCGCTCGTTGCCGGGTTCGTCGTGCAGCGGCGTGCGCTGCACCACGTTCAGGTGGTCGCTGATCAGCATCAGCGAGCCGGGGCGGAACTGCGGCTCCAGGCTGCCGGCGGCGTTGGTGAGGATCACCGTGCCGCAGCCGATCGCGGCCAGCGTGCGGATCGCGCCCTTCATCGCCGCGGGATCGCCGGTTTCGTAGGTGTGCTTGCGGCCGCGCAGCAGGGCGATTGGCCGGCCGGCGATGCTGGCGAGGCGGAGGACGCCGGCGTGGCCTGCGATGGCGATCGTCGGGAAGGCGGGCAGTTCTTCGTAGGGGATGTCGAGCGGGTCTTCGACCGACGCGGCGATGCCGTCCCAGCCGGAGCCGAGGATCACGGCGAGCTGGGGTTGCCGGCCGGTGGCGCGGATGCGTGTGGCGCTGTCTTGGATGTGTGTGGAGAGCATGTCTTTTTAACCGCTGCGATTCAGGTTGCCGTCCTGCCTCCCGGCCGGGACTCGCCCCGGCAGGCGAGTTCCTTTTGGTGGACGCCAAAAGGAACCAAAAACGTCTTTTGAACGTTCATGTACGCCGGGGCATGCAACGGCATTCGGCACGGTGTGTTCACCACCGAGGACTGAGTCGAAATACTGCTCCATCCGTGCACGGGCGCCGGAACTGGGGTGCACGGAGCACTCTGGATGGGCGAAGCGCTTGCGGCGACCCCAGCGATCTCAGCCGTTCCCGCGTGGCGTGTGCCCAGGCGGGCAGGTGCATGCACGCACTTCGCCTCTTCAGAGTGCTCCGTGGTCCTGGTCTCGGCGCGAGTGCACGGATGGAGCAGTATTTCGACTCAGTCCTCGGTGGTGAACACACCGTGCTAAACGCGTTTGCAGTCGGATGCAGAGCATGAACGTTCAAAAGACGTTTTTGGTTCCTTTTGGCGTCCACCAAAAGGAACTCGTCTGCCGGGACGAGACCCGGCCGGGTGGCAGGACGGAAACCTGGAACGCAGCGCACGCCCATCATCCGAGATGACTCGGCCCAAAGCTCGCCGGCAACAGCTGCCCTAACGTGTAATGCACCCGCACCACCGCATCGTCCGCGATCCAGATCGGCGCATCATCCGCAGCGAACTCGCGCAAGCGCTGCCGGCACCCGCCGCACGGCGTCACCGGATCAGCAGCCACGCCGCACACCGCAGCCGCCAGGATCCGACGACCACCGGTCAAGACCAGGTGTGCAATCGCCGAAGCCTCCGCGCACTGGCTCTGCGGATAGGCCGCATTCTCGATATTGCAACCCGCATGCAGGCGCCCATGCTCGTCCAGCAATGCGGCACCCACATGAAACTTGGAATACGGTGCATAAGCCCGCTCACGCGCAGCCCGCGCCGCCTGCACCAAGGCGTTCATCACCTGCTCGTCGACGACAGCCATCGCTCAGCGCTCCTTCACGTAGGGAATGCCCAGCGCCGCCGGCGCCCGCGAGCGCCCGATGAAGCCGGCCAGCAGCACCACCGTCAGCACGTAGGGCAAGGCCTGGATGGCCTGCACCGGCACCTGTCCCACCCCGGGCAGGGACACGCCCTGCAATCGGATCGCCACCGCATCCAGGAACCCGAACAGCAGGCAGGCCCACAGCGCCCCCACCGGATGCCATTTGCCGAAGATCATCGCCGCCAGCGCCATGTAGCCGCGCCCGGCCGTCATGTTCGGCACGAAGGACGGGTTCTGCGCCAGCACCAGGTAGGCGCCGGCCAATGAGCACAGCGTGCCGTTGAAGATCAAGGCCAGGTAGCGCAAGCCCTTCACCGACAAGCCGGCCGCGTCCACCATGCCCGGGTTCTCGCCGGTCGCGCGCAGCCGCAGGCCCAGCCGCGTGCGGTACAGCAGCCACCACACCGCCGGCACCAGCGCCAGCGCCAGGTACACCATCAGGTTATGGCCGAAGAAGGCCAGCGCCAGCGCCGGCCCGACCACCGGCACGGCCCGCAGCGCCTCGCCCAGCCCGCCGAACCAGCCCACCAGCCGCACCGCGTCGCCCAGCGGCGGCGTCTGCCCACCCTGCTTGAACCAGGCGATGCCGAGCACGATGGTCAGGCCCATCGCCGTCATCGTGATGGCCATGCCGGCCACCACCTGGTCGCCGGTGTGGCTGACGCAGGCGTAGCCGTGCACCATCGACAAGGCGATGCCCACCGCCAGTGCCGCCGCCAGCGCCAGCGGCAGCGATCCGCTGGCGGCCCCCGCGGCCGCGGCGGCGAAGGCGGCCATCAGCATCTTGCCTTCCAGCCCCAGGTCGATGACGCCCGCGCGCTCGGACAGCGTGGCCGCCAGCGCGCACAGGATCAGCGGCACGGACACGCGCAGCGTCGATGCGACCAGC
>Ga0196963_10001740_pt1 | contig 14073 bp, 9 predicted proteins | sample S1_5metaG_FD_148600 | JGI IMG/M metagenome (GOLD analysis project Ga0196963, IMG submission 148600) | Soil microbial communities from Anza Borrego desert, Southern California, United States - S1_5 | ecosystem: Environmental > Terrestrial > Soil > Desert | place: USA: California | collected... | reverse complement strand
CCGCGTTTTTCCGCGACCACCGCCTCCTGCCGATGACGCACGCCGCCGCGCGCGAGGGCGCGATCTCTGCCGCGCTCGCCACGCGACTCGAGCGCCTGGCATCCATCCTTGACGAGCGCCTGCCCGGGAACCCACCCGCCACCCTCATCCATGGCGACATCTGGTCCGGCAACGTCCTGTCGCACGATGGCCGCATCACCGCCCTGCTCGACCCCTCGCCCTACTACGCCCACGCCGAGGTCGAGCTCGCGTTCATCACGCTCTTCTCCACCTTCGGCCAGCGGTTCTTCGGCCGCTACGGGGAGCGACGCCCAATCGATCCGGACTTCTGGACCACCCGCCGGCACCTCTACAACATCTACCCGCTGCTCGTGCACGCCCGCCTCTTCGGCGAGAGCTACGCGGCCCAGATCGACCGCACCCTTGACCTCCTGCTCTAGCTCAAACGCTGGCAGCGACACCGGCGGCGCGGTAGAACATCCCCATGATCCGCCCGCTCTCTGTTGCTGCGGTTGCCATCCTCACTGCTGCGCCCGTGAACGCACAGCCTGCGCCCATCGCCCCGCCCGCGCAGGCAATCACGCAAGTCGCAAGCACGCCCACTCTCCCGGACCTCATCCGCCGCTACAGCGAGGACGAGTCCTACATCAGCCGCTTCCACCGCATGGAGTACTCGGAGAACCGGCGCGAGCGCTTCGAGCAGTACTACATAGAGTGGCTGGAACGCCTCGACACCCTCGCTTACGACGAGCTCGCCCCCACCGACCGCATCGACTTCCACCTGCTCCGCACCAGCGCCCGCTGGAGCCTCGACCAACTCGCGGCCGAGCGCCGCCGCCTCGACGCCATGGCCGAGGTCCTCCCCTTCCGCGAGGCGATCCAGACGCTCGAGCTCGCCCGCGTCCGCATGGACGCCTGCGACCCGCCCGCCGCGGCCCAGACGCTTGCCGACATCAGCGACAAGGTCAAGAGGACCCTCGATCGCGTGAAGGACGGCCGCAAGAAGGAGGGCGAGCGCACCGACACCGCAATCGTCCTCACCCCCGCCGTCGCCCAGCGGGCCGCGGGCGCCGTCGATGAACTGAGCGGCACCCTGGACCGCTGGGCCAGCAGCTACGAAGAGTTCGTTCCCGACTTTGATTGGTGGACCCGCAAACCACGCGAGGAGGCACAGAAGCAGCTGCGCGAACTCTCCAAGGAGCTCCGCGAAGAGGTCGCCGGCCTCAAGGGCAAGGACGAGGACCCGCTCGTCGGCGACCCCATCGGGCGCGAGGCCCTGCTCGCCGACATCCGCGGCGAGATGCTCGCCTACACGCCCGAGGAGCTCATCGCCATCGGCGAGCGCGAGCTCGCCTGGTGCGAAGAGCAGGCCCGCAAGGCCGCGGCCTCGATGGGCTACGAAGACTGGAAGCTCGCGCTCGCGAAGGTCAAAGGCGCCCACGTCCCACCCGGCGAGCAGGCGGCGTTCGTGCGCGACGAAGGCCGCGCGATGGTCAAGTTCCTCAAGGACCGCGACCTCATCACCATCCCCGAGCTGTGCGAGCAGTCGTGGCGGCTCGAAATGCACTCGCCCGAGACGCAGAAGACGCTGCCGTACGCCGTGTACGGCGGGCAGTACATGGGGGTGTCCTACGCCGCGGGTTCAATGCCGCACGACGTGAAGCTCATGGCGATGCGCGGCAACAACCGCCACTTCACTCACATCGTCACCCCGCACGAGCTCATCCCCGGCCACCACCTCCAGGGGTTCTTCGCCCAGCGCGAGCGCGAGTACCGCCGCCCCTTCCGCACGCCGTTCCTGGTTGAGGGCTGGGCGCTCTACTGGGAGTTCCGGCTGTGGGACCTGGGCTGGGCGGGCGCGACCGGGCACGACGCCGACATGGACCGCATCGGCATGCTCTTCTGGCGCATGCACCGGGCCGCGCGAATCATCGTGAGCCTCAAGTACCACCTCGGCGACATGACCCCGCAGCAGATGGTTGACTTCCTGGTCGAGCGCGTCGGTCACGAGAAGAGCGGGGCCACCGCCGAGGTCCGCCGCTACATCGGCGGCCATTACTCACCCCTGTACCAGTGCGGCTACATGATCGGCGGCCTCCAGCTGCGGTCGCTCTACCGCGAGCTGGTCGAGTCGGGCCAGCTGACGGACAAGCAGTTCAACGACGCGGTGCTGCTGGAGAACTCCATCCCAATCGAGTTGATCCGCGCGAGCCTCAAGGGCGAGAGCCTGCCGAAGGATTGGACGCCCGCGTGGAGGTTCGCGGAGAGTGGTCAGTAGGGGCGGATGACCTTGAGCCTGGGAACAGTGGCGAAGTGCCGATCATTGAGGGTGGCCACTGGCAGTCGCAGTCGGAGCGCCGTCGCTGCAATCAGGCAATCCGCCCAGCCGATGCCGGCACGCCGCTGGTGAGTGGTGAAAAGTGAGAGTGCGACCGTGAAGTCCGCATCCCGAACTGCGAGCCGGCGCAGAGTTGTGATCATCCGTTGAGTCAGCAGAATATCAGCGGGGGATTTCACTCCGTCGTAGAGCTCAAAGCTCACACCGGGGTGGATGGCAGCACGTGCGGAGGATGCCAGCGGAGAAGTGAACGCGCTCGCTGCCCCGAGCCCGCGTCTGAGGTCCACGAGGACGCTGGTGTCGAAGATGATCAGCTCAGCCACGCGGCGTCCCGCGTGAGGCCCGGCTTCGGATTTCACGAGCGATATCGGCCGAGGAGCGGCCTTTCCACTCCGGCTTGTCCTTCCACATCCCGAAGGACTGCAGGAACAGCTCGAGCCGCTGCTTCCCCGTCATGCGCTTGCTGGCGTTGAGTTTTTTCGCGGCCTTTGACGTTCGGCACTTTCTAGGACCCCCCAACCCGCTGCGAGCCTTCTTTGGTGTCGTTGCTCGACGGCTCCGAACCTGGATCTCGACAGTGTCACCCTCCTGGAGCGTGGCCCCCTCCTCCGGGATAATGACCCCGTTCCGGTATGTGCCCCTGAAGGTCATGCTCGCCATTGTAGCGATCCCGCCAAAAACAGGGCCGCCGGGGCTTGTGTCCCCGGCGGCTCGTGTACCTTCCTGGAGCCTCACCGCGTCTTGCTATCCCCCCGCGCGAAGATGCTCGCCACGTAGTTCAGCACGTCCGTCGCGCTCTGCTCGCTGTAGCCAAACTGCTTGATCAGCCGCTGCTTCACCACGTCGATCTTCGCCTGCGTCTCGTCGTCCACGACGCTCGACACGAGGTTCTTGAGCTTGATGGTGTCGCGCTGGTCCTCGAACAGCTTGAGCTCCAGCGCCCGGTACAGCCGCGCGTTGGTGTTGTACTCGAACTTCTTGCCGTCGAGCGCGAGGGCGCCGATGTAGTTCATGATCTCCTGGCGGAAGTCGTCCTTGCGGCTCTCGGGGATCTCGATCTTCTCCTCGATCGACCGCATGAGCCGCTCGTCGGGCTCCTCGTCGCGCCCGGTGTACTTGTTCCGCACCCGCTCCTTCTGCGTGTAGGCGCGGACGCTCTCGATGTAGTTGGCCGCGAGCCGGCGGATGGAATCCTCGTCGGCGCTGATCGCCCGCTGGATCTCGCCCTTGATGATGTCCTCGTACTCCTCCTTGACGATGGACAGCAGCTCGCGGTACTGCTTCTTCAGGTTCTCGTCGCTGATCAGCGAGTGGTGGCTCAGACCCTCCTCCAGCTCGTTGAGCACCATGAAGGGGTTGATCCCCTTCTCCTCCACCGCCTGGCGGCTCACCAGGGCGTTGCTGATCTTGTCCTGGATATACCGCGGCGAGATGCCGTTCATCCCCTCGCGCGGCGCCTCCTCCTTCAGTTCCCGCACGCTGTCCTCGGTGAAGCCGGGGATGCTCTTCCCGTCGTACAGCTTCATCTTCTGCAGCAGCGTGAGGCCAGCCTTCTTGGGCTCCTCCAGGCGCGTCAGCACCGCCCACATCGCGGCCACCTCCAGGGTGTGCGGCGCCACGTGGATGTTCCTGATCCGCTCTGGCCCAAAGTCCTTCTGGTAGATGCGGACCTCATCGCTCAGGCGGATGTTGTACGGGATATCGATCTTGATCGTGCGGTCGCGGAACGCCTCCATCATCTCGTTGGACTGGAGCCGCTTGTACTCCGGCTCGTTGGTGTGCCCGAGGATGACCTCGTCGATGTAGGTCTGCGCGAACTTCTTGGGCTTGATCGTGTGCTCCTGCGAAGCCCCCAGCAGGTCGTACAGGAACGCCACGTCGAGCTTGAGCACCTCAATGAACTCGCAGATGCCGCGGTTGGCGATGTTCAGCTCGCCGTCGAAGTTGAACGCCCGCGGGTCGCTGTCCGACCCGTACTGGGCAATCTTGCGGTAGTTGATGTCGCCCGTCAGCTCGGTCGAGTCCTGGTTCTTCTCGTCCTTGGGCTGGAACGTGCCGATGCCCACGCGGTCCTTCTCGCTGAGGATGATCCGCCGCACCTTGACGTGGTCCATCACCTTCTTGAAGTCGCCCTCGTAGAAGGCCATCAGGTCCTCGAAGACCTTGCGGCAGAAGGGGTCGGGCTCGCCGTTCACCTTCAGCCGCCCGTTGTGGTTCTTGTTGCGGAAGTTCGCGTTCAGCTTCGCCAGCACGTCCTCCCGCGCCTCCCGCGGGATGAGCACCAGCGGGTCCTCGTGCATCGGGCACGCGAACTCGTGCGTCTTCGCGGCCTCCCGCGCGCTCGCGCTCTTGACCGCCGACACCTCGCAGTTCTCATCCAGCAGCCACGAGAAGCTGTACAGGGCCCCGTCCGGCGTGCGGCTGTAGGCCTCGATGCCCTTCTTCAGCAGCCGCGCGATCGTCGACTTGCTCGACCCCACCGGCCCGTGCAGCAGCAGGATCCGCTTGTCCGTGCCGTAGCCCTCGGCCGCGGACCGCATGAAGTCCACCAGCTGCATCAGAGCGAAGTCCAGCCCGAAGATCGCGTCCGCCCCGTTGTCGAAGGGGTCGCTGAAGAAGTTGTACCGCGTCACTTCCTTCTTGAAGACCTTGTACTTCTCGCTCCCATGGCTGAGCACGGCGTCGTACAGCCGCTGGTACGCGTTCCGCACCACCGCCGGATTCTGCGCGCAGATCTCCAGGTAATCCCAGAACGACCCCGTCCAGTGGTGGTCCTGAAAGCGGCGGCGGTCCAGCTTGGACTCGATCGCCGAGATCAGGTCGCGGCTGGCCACCGCCCCGTCCTTGACGGTGGCGCCGGCTCGCTGAAGGTCACGCGAAGAAACGTCCCGGGACGCACCCGACTGTGAGCGGAACTCGTTCATGGCCTTGCCCTCCGCTGCCTGCGGTCCAGCACTTCCAACAGGCCGGGGCAGCCTGCCCGCGGCCCGATCTCGTCTCTCGCTCCACGCCGCGTGTCGAGGGCTGTCACCCTCATCAGCAGCTATCGGCCGTCCGCCCCGCCCCGGTGAGCCAAGTCGGCCACTTTCCGGACATTCACTTATACGTCCTAAGCGGGCTCACGGATGATTAATCGGGGTGGAACACCTCACAGGCGGCGACCGGTCTCGCGCAGCGCTCCGCCGGCGCGCCCGCACCGGCGCGCAGGGGCTTGCATCAGTCGCACCTGCGCGCTCCGCCCTGCGGGTGCACGCGGCACTAAACTCCGCTCATGTCGTTCGGCCTTGGCCATGGTCGTGAACTCGATGACGCACCGGGGGTGATCGGCGTCTCCGCGCAGGAGCTGCCCACGCTCCCTGACGAGGCGCTCACCAACCCCGAAGCCGGGCGCCTCGACCCGCGCCGGTGGTTCCCCGATCCCTCCCGCCGCTTCGAGCTTGAAATCGGCAGCGGCAAGGGCACGTTTATCCTGGAGAGCGGGCGCGCGCACCCCGAGGTCAACTTCCTCGGGATCGAGTGGGCACGCGAGTTCTACCTCTATGCCGCCGACCGCGTCCGCCGCGCGGCCCTCGCCAACGTGCGCATGCTCCGCACCGACGCCAGCGAGTTCCTCCGCTGGCGCTGCCCCTCGAGCATCGTCTCCGTCATCCACCTCTACTTCTCCGACCCCTGGCCCAAGAAGAAGCACCACAAGAACCGCGTCATCCAGGACCGCTTCCTCACGGAGGTTCACCGCGTCCTCGCCCCCGGTGGCGAGCTCCGCGTCGTCACCGACCACGACGAGCTCTGGGCCTGGGACCTCGAGCACTTCGCCCGCTTCACGGCGCCCACCGCCCCCGCGCGCTTCGAGCAGCTCCCCTTCACCCCGCCCGACTGGGTCGGCGAGGGCGAGCTCATCGGCACCAACTACGAACGCAAGATGTGCACCGACAAGACCGCCCACGCCGCCGTGCTGCGCAAGTTGTGAGTTGCACTGCGACGCCTTGACTGAGCCGCTGCCTCCAGGACGCCGGGACCGAGCCGCTCTGGGCGAAGTCCCGGATTGGCGGCGGCTCCCCCTGCTCGCCTGTCAAACTGACACCCAAACACTCGCAACACACCCCACCCCTGACGGTTAAGCCCCTCGGCACCGTCCTTGCATGCAGCTTGCCACCCCCTGGCGAACAATCGCCAGCTGAACTCCCAAGAACAGATCGCGGGCCACCGCCCGTAGGAACTCCCCATGATCACCCGCGCAACCTCCAAGCTCCTCGCAGTGTTGCTCGCCCTCCTGGGCCTCGGCCCAGCCGCCTGCGGCCAAAACTCCACCCCAACCCAACCCAAGCCCTCGGCCCCATCGGTCACGCGCACCGCCACCCCTGCCCGCCCCAGCCCCGACGCCGCATCGGCCGAGGACATCGCCTTCGCCAAGCGCCTGTCCAACGCATTCAAGTCCGTGGCGCACAACGTCGAGCCCAGCGTCGTGCACATCACCCAGCGCAACCGCATCACCCAGCGCAACATCTGGGGCGAGGTCGTACGCTCGGGCATCACCGACACCGGCATGGGCTCGGGGTTCATCGTCAGCACCGACGGCTACATCGTCACCAACAACCACGTCATCACCAGCCGCGACCGCGCCGCCGAGCAGATCAGCGTGCGCCTCTTCGACGGACGCGAGGTCGACGCTCGACTCGTTGGTCGCGACGAGCTCACCGACCTCGCCGTGCTCCAGATCGACGCCAAGGAGCTGCCCCAGGGCATCTCGCCCGTCACTTTCGGCGACTCGGACGTGCTGGAAGTGGGGGAGTGGGTGGTCGCCATCGGCAGCCCCTTCGGCCTCTCGAACACCGTCACTGCCGGCATCGTCTCCGCCAAGGGCCGCTCCATCACGCCCCGCGAGACCGGGCGCGTCCACGAGGACTTCATCCAGACCGACGCCGCTATCAACCCCGGCAACTCCGGCGGCCCGCTGCTCAACCTCCAGGGCGAGGTCGTCGGCGTCAACTCCGCGATCGCCTCCCGCAGCGGCGGCTACCAGGGCATCGGCTTCGCCATCCCCAGCAACATCGCCAAGGCCGTGCTCGACAACATCGTCGCTCACGGGCGCGTCGTCCGCGGCTGGATGGGCGTTGACCTCGCGGACCTTGCCAACGGCGTGGGCGTGCAGAGCGTTCAGGAAGACAGCCCCGCCGACAAGGCCGGCCTCCGCGCCGGGGACATCATCACCAAGTACCAGGGCAAGACCGTCAACGAGCCGCGCCTCCGCAACGCCATCGCCCTCACCGCCCCCGGCACCAAGGCGCCGATTGAAATTCTCCGCGACGGCCAAGCCCTGAGCACCGTCGTCACCATCGGCGACCTCAACGCCGCCCTTGGCAACACCGACGTCCCGCAGCTCGGCGCCCGCGTCCGCACCCTCACCCGTGACATCGCCCAGGCCCTCCGCGTCAACCGCAACCGCGGCGTCGTCGTCATGGAAGTGGACGACGGCTCCCGCGCCCACGCCGCTGGCTTCGAGCCCGGCGACGTCATCGTCGGCTACCGCCAGGGCGCCACCGAGCGAACCATCGGCACCGCCGAGGAGTTCACGAATCTCTGCGCCCGTGCAGACTTCGCCAGCGGCCTCCAGCTGAACGTCATCCGCAACAACCAGGGCTTCCTCCAACGGGGCTACCTCGTCGTCCAGGACCAGTAAGCGATCCCACGCCGCCGGGACCGAGGCGCCCTCGCCGAAGTCCCGGATTGGCAGTTGCTCCCCGCGCACCCGAGGCCATCCCCCAATCCGGGACTTCGCCAGAGGGGCCCAGCCCCGCTCCCCACCCTCTCGAGACCCTCCCGCCCGGTGGTACGCCCGCTGTCCGGGGGCTATTCTTATGACCCAGGGTGGTGGCCCTGGGGCCGTGACTCTCCGCGTTCGCGGGGACGGTGGACAACAACCCGACAACAGCCCCCGAGGGGCAGGGCCTTTCACAGGGCCCGGCGCTGCAGTGCCCGCGTGCCACCCGCACGGCCCCGCAGCCCGAACCCGCTTCCAACCGAGCCGTTTGGCGAAGCCTTACCGGCACATTGGGCCGCGGGTACCAAGGAAAGTGTCTCCATGATCGATGAAACTCTGATTGCTTCCCTGGGTCTGGCGGACGACGAGGCCAATGCACTCCTCCGCGACGCGTACGGGCCCGCCATGGCCAAGGGCGCGTCCGGCCAGTACATGGACTCGCTCCTCAAGGACCAGATCGCTGATCTGATCCCCGGGAAGCTGATCAAGGGCAAGGTGATCGGCTACGCCGGCGATGACGTCGTCATCGAGGTCGGCCTCAAGTCCGAGGGCCTCATCCCCAAGGAAGAGTTCGAAGGCACCGAGATCAAGCCCGGCGACATGGTCGACGTGCTGCTCGAGGGCCTCGAGGGCGACGGCGGCCTCATCCAGCTCTCCAAGCGCAAGGCCGACCGCATGCTCTCCTGGCAGCGGATCGTGGACACCACCAAGGAGGGCGATGTCGTCGAGGGCCTGGTCACCCGCAAAATCAAGGGCGGCCTGCTCGTTGACATCGGCGTCCCCGTGTTCCTGCCCGCCTCGCAGGTCGACATCCGCCGCCCCGGCGAAATCGGCGAGTTCATGGGCCGCAAGATCCGCGCCGAGATCCTCAAGATCGACCTCGAGCGCCGCAACATCGTCATCTCCCGCCGCAAGCTCATCGAGAACGAGCGCGACGCCGCCAAGAAGCGCCTCCTCGAAACCCTCAAGGAGGGCGAGATCGTCATCGGCACGGTCAAGAACATCGCCGACTTCGGCGCGTTCGTCGACCTGGGCGGTATCGACGGCCTGCTCCACATCACCGACATGTCCTGGAGCCGCATCAACCACCCCAGCGAGCTCCTCAAGATCGACCAGAAGGTCGAGGTCAAGGTCCTCAACATCGACCGCGAGAAGGAGAAGATCGCGCTGGGCATGAAGCAGCGCGAGGCCTCCCCGTGGGAGGAGATCGAGAAGAAGTTCCCGGTTGGCTCCCGCGTCCGCGGCGCGGTGGTCAACATCATGTCCTACGGCGCCTTCGTGCGGCTTGACGAGGGCATCGAGGGCCTGGTCCACATCTCCGAGATGTCCTGGACCCGCCGGGTCAACCACCCCAGCGAAATGGTCCAGCCCGGTCAGGAGGTCGACGTCGTCGTCCTCGAGATCAACAAGGACAAGCAGGAAATCAGCCTCGGCATGAAGCAGACCGAGGTCAACCCTTGGGAGCTGGTGGGCGAGAAGTACCCGCCCGGCACCATGATCGAGGGCAAGGTCCGCAACCTCGCCAACTACGGCGCCTTCGTCGAGATCGAGCCCGGCATCGACGGCCTGCTCCACATCTCCGACATGTCCTGGACCAAGAAGGTCACGCACCCCAACGAGCTCCTCAAGAAGGGCGACTCGGTCAAGTGCGTCGTCCTCGAGGTCGACCGCGACAAGCAGCGCATCAGCCTCGGCCAGAAGCAGCTCACCGAGGACCCGTGGCTCAACGCCATCCCCGAGCACTACAAGCCCGGCATGGTCGTCCGCGGCGCTGTCACCAAGATCACCAACTTCGGCGTCTTCGTCGAGCTCGAGCAGGAGCTCGAGGGCCTGCTCCACATCTCCGAGCTGGCCGACCACAAGGTCGAGAACCCGCAGGACGTGGTCAAGCCCGGGGACGAGATCGACGTCAAGATCCTCCGCGTCGACCGCGCCGACCGCAAGATCGGCCTGTCCCTCAAGCGCGCCCAGTGGGGCGACACCAGCGGCGCCGACGCGGCCGCCGGCGGCGGCGACAAGCCCGAGCGGGCCGACCGCAAGGACCGTCCCACCCGCGGCGGCATGGACGCCCACGACGCCATGGGCACCGACAAGATCCGCTTCCAGTGATGGACGGGCCCGTCGGCAGGTAGCCTGAAATGACCAAGGGCCCCGGTGTTCGACACCGGGGCCCTTTTCGTTGGTGACTGGGTTCGTCCTATACGACCTATCCGACGTATAAGACCTGCTCCGCCTCAGCCTCTACCGAGCCTCTAGCACAGAGCCAGGAAGCTCAGCAGGCACAGGAGGGCGACCTTCTTGCGGTTATCAGTGACAGCGGCGATTGTGATGAGAGCCTGCATCTCTGTTTCTCCCGTGTCTTTGGTTGTACCACACGCTGCGGTGTGGGCTCAATACCAGCATGCCCCAGCTTCAGTAAAAGGCAAGACACGACGCGCGGAACTGCACAATCGCCCGTTTTACAGGACCCTGTGGACAACGCGGAGAGCGCTTATGACGGTCATCGCACGTGCGCGTGCAGTTATCGCGACAGTGGCCCTCGCCACGCTCATGGGCGCAGCCCTTGCGCAGCCACAGCCCGCCATCAACCCCGCCCCGCCCCAGCCCGCCCGCACGCCCTCATCCCTCCCGCCCGGCCCCATCGAGACCATGGACGCCTTCAGCGTCGTCGAAGGCTGGGTCCGCGCCTGGGAGGTGGGGAACACCTCTGCCCTCCCGAAAGCGCTCGAGACCACCGGCGGCTGCGCGATCACCCTCCGCCTCGACCACCGCGTCGTCGGGCGCGGTATCAGCTTCGAGACCGGGCTCGCCGCCATTGCGAGCGCCACCCGCGCCGCCATGGACGACGCCGCGACGCGCACCCACGTGGTACGCGACGCCACCGAGCTCGACCAGCGCCGCGCCCACGCCAAGCGCATGGCCATCAGCCTCGAGCTCGCAGGCACGCGCACCCCGCTCGACGCCGCGACGTTCGCGGAGATCGACGCGCTCCTCCAGCCCGGCCTCGACGGCGTCGCGGTGCGCGTGGGCGACACGCACGCGGGCATGTTCCCCTCCGAGATGCTGATCACCAACCTCCCGCCCTCGGACGCCACCATCGCCGCCGTCGCCCAGGCCAGCGGGGACCCCGCCCTCGCCGTGAAGATCGACCCCAAGGGCCAGCCCGCCGAGCTCCGCAAGGACGGGCGCGTCGTCTTCCAGAAGTTCCGCGTCACCCACGTAGCCCAGAGCGACGAGAGCGGCGCCGCAACCGTCCTCGTCCGCGGCGGCCGCATCGTGCAGCCGCTCGAAGTCACCACCCCCGCCCTCACCTCCTTCGCCGACACCCTCGCCCGCCACCTGCGGGCCCGCGTTGACTGGAAGAGCCCCGACCTCACCATGACCGGTTCCGTCATGCCCTTCCAGGGCCGCACGCTCGCCCAGGCCAGCACTGTCGAGAAGCTCATCACCACCGCCGCCCTCGCCCGCCACGCCCGGCGCCACAAGGGCATGACCAAGCCCTTCAACCTCGAGCTGCTCGATATCCACCGCCTCCGCGCCTCCGCCAGCAACGACGCGCTCCGCGGCCCCGTCGAGAGCGCCGCGTGGATCATCGCCTCGCGCGAGATCGACCGCGCCCCGCAGCCCTACGAGCCCACCGCAGTGCTCGACCCGAGCGGCAACTTCGTCGACAAAGGCAACAACACGCCCGACCTCGAGAAGGTCCGCATCGACCCTGTGCTGCGCGCACAGATCGGCGCCCGCGTCGTGGCCGCGTACGACCCGGAAACCGGCTGGACCGCCGAAGTCCCCGACGGCGCCAAAGGCTTCGTCGCCTACGCCCTCGCGATCGAATCAACAGCTGAAAACCTCGACGCCGCCGAGCGCACCGCCCGGCGCGCCAGGGCCGACCAGGCCATCCGCAGCATCTTCACAGACACCCCGCCCGCCAAGCTCGTCGGCCAGATGCCCTGGCTCGGCATGGCCGAGCTCCTGCTCGCCGAGAACGACGTCCCCGCGGCCCCCGCCCTCGAGAGCGTCCGCGAGCTCGTGTGGAAGCACCAGCTCACCAGCGAAGACTCCGCCGGCGAAGCCGACGACCTCATCGGCGGCATCGTCTTCACCTCCTCCGCCAACCCGCTCCCCACCGCCCAATCCGTCCGCCCCGTCCTGCTGCTCGCCATCATGGCCCGCGACCGCCGCCTCACCACCGACGACCAGGCCTGGCGCGAACTCTCGCGGCTCCTCAGCGCCTCCCGCTTCCTCCGCCAGCTCTCGATCGACCACTGGTCCGCCTACGCGGCCGTCGACCCCGTCGCCGCCGACGGCGGCGTCCGCAGCAGCCTCTGGGACCAGCGCCAACCCGTCGAGGCTACCGCACTCACGCTCTGGGCGGTGTGCGAGGTGCTTGAAACAACAGAAGAACTCGGCAAGCGCTAGCCGCGCTGGCCCGCTCGCGCCCGATCACCCCGTCACCAGCCGGCAGTGATCGCACCGGTGCCGGAACCGCGTGAACACATTGCGCCGTGTGAGCCACTCACGCCCGCAACTCGGGCAAGGCCGCTCCTCCGGCAGCTCATCGCCGTCGATCGTGCTCGACCACAGGTAGTAGTACACCGGGGGACCAAGCTGGTCTTCCAGGCTCTCCCGCAGCGACAGCCCGTTCTTGTTGAACTCGCTCGAGAGCTGCGACAGCGCCCGGAACGCCGCCCGTTCACCCGCCCCGCTGTTGAACCAGATCGTGTCGTACATGCGGAAGTGGGTCTGCCACGTCAGCAGCCATCGCAACTGCCACTCTTCCAGCCCCTTCGCCGGGCCGTTCGCCTGAGCCGTAAGCCGGTAAAGAGGAACAGGCCGGAAACACCTGCTGCAGCGAAGCGCACTCAAAAGCGTGTACGCGTGCGTGAACATGACCAGCGGCCGCCGGGATGTGCAAGGGTCCGCATTGAGCGCATCCGTGGTCCCCTCGGGCAGGCTGGCCGCGAGCGACCGGCCGAATAGCGGCCGCCCCAGGACCTGCACCGCCGGTCCCTTGCCTGTGATCTCCCGAACCCGCCGCACGAGCTTTCGCCCCTTAACCCCCGCGTTCGCCACCGACAACGAACTCCGCTCCAGCGCCGGCACCTCCGCCGTGGTGATCCGATGCCGTCCGTCCAGAACCCAAGCCACGTCGGGCGAGAGCGACTGCCCACACAGCCACCACGCGTGAGCGAGGTGCTGCAGGCAATCGTCCAGCTCATCGCCATCTCGCCGCGACAACGGCGGTCCAACGGTGACCTTGAGGTGGTACATCGCCCCAGTTTAGAGCTATTCCGAGGGTCACCCGACAGCCCAAACAAAGAACCATCGCAGGCCCTTGGAAACACCACAAAAACTTGAGCAAAACAAACCGACTTGCCGTCCCGAATTCGCCCTCGAAACCGGGCTCCTGACGGGCTTCCCGCCTATCATTTCTGCCCTGATTTTCCGGAGCTTTTTGGATGCCTGAACACCCCGGTCCGGAACGCACTCCTGACGCCGAAAACCCCTCCGGCGGAGCCCCTGATTCCGGCTCCCCCGCGGGCAACGGGGGCGCCGTCGACGAGCACGGCAAGATCGTCGAGCTCGACATCCAGCGCGAGCTCAAGGACAGCTACCTCACCTACGCCATGAGCACCATCATGGACCGGGCCCTGCCCGACGTCCGTGACGGCCTCAAGCCCTCCCAGCGACGCATCCTCGTCGCCATGAACGACCTCAACCTCCGCCCCGGCCGCAAGCACATCAAGTGCGCCAAGATCGCCGGCGACACCTCGGGCAACTACCACCCGCACGGCGAGGGCGTCATCTACCCAACCCTCGTCAACATGGCCCAGAAGTGGCGCATGCGCGTCCAGCTCGTGGACCCCCAGGGCAACTTCGGCTCCATCGAGGGCGACCCGCCCGCCGCCATGCGGTACACCGAGGCCCGCATGACCGCCGCGACCGTCGACATGCTGGTGCTTTACACTCCCAAGCT